>Ga0307517_10011628_pt1 | contig 12178 bp, 15 predicted proteins | sample 23_EM_MG_FD_194515 | JGI IMG/M metagenome (GOLD analysis project Ga0307517, IMG submission 194515) | Populus trichocarpa ectomycorrhiza microbial communities from riparian zone in the Pacific Northwest, United States - 23_EM | ecosystem: Host-associated > Plants > Roots > Unclassified | place...
GGTGTCCACCCCTACTGCCCCCCCCCCCCCCGAGCAGTCCTTGAACGTTGAACGTAACCTCTGTCATGGTTGACCACATTTACGCCACAGATTAGAACCCTCAAGGAGTCCGCGACTTGTGGTGTACCTGATCAGCTCCCTGCCATCTGGGCGCTGTCCGTCGCCTCCCCACCCTTCGCCAGATGTCCTCGCGAAACCGAAACCGATACACCCTGCAAGGGCAAGGACGCGTAGGCCCTGTCAGTCCTAACCATCTTTAGCTTCTCACGCGCGAAAGCCGGGGATATCGGATTGGGTGCCCTTACCCAGACTCCTGTCGTCGGTCTCGTTCGCAACAAATACTCCGAATTTTCCTTCTCACGCACGCCCTCTTCATTGCGTAAGCGCACTACCCGAAGCCCCTTCCCATCGGTTCGGTTTATTCTCCTTGATTACTGGCCATAGTCCCCCCTCCCGATCTCATGCGATGTTTCGCTGGTTGGAGATAGTGCGGGATATCACATCTTGCCCGCTTCCGTTGGACCCTGGACTCCGCCTGATGTGGAATAACCGCGTATGGTCAGAGAGAGAGAGAGTCCCAAGAGCCCACCTTCCGGGGACTGTGCCCAAACGCCGTGTGGTTGACGGTGAAGTGTTACATGTTCTAGAAGGCGGGCAACGCATCTATGTGACATCCCCCACTCTCCGCGATTTGCCAAGGCCCACCCATTCACAATCTCCAGCATCAGCAATGACCTTGGTGGCGGCATCGGTCCCGAAGGGAAGAAGGTCGCACTTACCCATTCGGGTCGGGGAGGATCGACTGGGTGTCTCCTTGGGCACGCGCGTAGGAAAGGAGGCAGGGACAAGGTAACTGCTTTAGTTGATGTGCCTTACGGAACACCGCCAAACATAGCCGGGTTTGAAACATGCCTTCTTGTGGCTGGCGTGTTTCTCCGCTGGTTCTTCACGATCGAAGCTTGATCGGGAATGCTACTCCGAGTCAGGTGGTTCTGGAGTTTCCTACTCTCTCCCACCCCTTCGAGACTACATGCAACAAGGCGCAGCTGGAAAGAGTGTGACCAAGCGTGGCGTCGTATTCGTCTGGTCGTTCCGAGATCCGCCTATGCTGTGGAGGCATATGACACTATGACACCCTGTCTGACCTCATGTACCTAGCATGCTTGAGTCAGATCTCCGCCCCGCTCAACGAGGCCCCGAGGCCGCTGCAACGCCCCTCGCCATCGAGGCTAGGATCCCCGTTGCTGATACGCCCCAAAGAGCCAAAGTCTAAGATAATACCCCCGATGGCGGAAAAGGGTGAGAACCCACCAACACACTGCACTGAAGGTGACCTATGGTCGGCCGTGTATTCCAAAACCACCTCAAGGTGTTATTTACAGCTCTTCCGGGTCTGTGTCCATCCATCGATGGCAAGCGTCCTCATCGCCCCGTCCGATCCAGGCGCACATGCTGGTTCTGTAGTTTGCCAGTCACCGGACGTTATGTATAGCCTGTTTCAATCCGCAAACGGAACTCTCTCCTCATTTAAGCTCGCTGGGCCATCCGTCACTCTCCATAAGTTGAGAACTTCGGCATGCGATGGGGGGCGGCAGATTCCGCGTCGTGTACCACAATCACCCATTCCACTCGGACATCATTCTTCAGTGTTTTCCCAACACTTGTACGCTTATAACGGCTTTATCAGAAATGTAGCAGCTTCCTGTTTTCCCCTTTCCTTGAGAATTAGGACAAGCGTGAGGGAACGCCGGGAAAGTATCCGCTTCGGCAAATGCCGTGCTTACAGAGTTTTCGTGCTCAGCTCCGTGCCCACCTATTGATTCCAAAGACCACGTCGACCCCGACCAGTTACCCTTTGACGGTCGGTGTCTGCAAGCCATGGCATCACCTGAGACGAGTCAAGGGTATGACCGCTGCAGCCCGGATCCAAATCTCACTTCGTTCTGACGGTCTTGTGCAGGGTTGGGTCTTCCAGTGGCTCCCTCAGCGCCACCGATAATGATGTTACTGCGCGAAATAACGCGACGCCCGAGGTTGAAGACGTACAAGATGTCTGCAATGATTCCACTGGACGGCCTCCTACTTTGAATGACCACGTTGACGAGTCAGATGAGGAAGAAGAGTTCAAATTCCCCGGCGCAAAGACATTGTCAACACGCGAAACACCCCCCTCCCCTTCTCCGCAACCCTTGAAGTCGACTTTGAACCCTGCCGCCATCCCGTTTACGTTCCGACCCGCCGAGACCCCCAAACCGGTGGAAGGTCCCCAGTTAGAAGAACCAGCGGAGCTCCTTGAACCCGCTCTTGAGAGAACTCATGCTCGCCATTCCGTGGACGATTCTGAAGATGAGGAATTCCATTTCCCGGGAGCCGAAGAGCTGTCAAATCTTATTCCTGCCCCAGTTTCTTCACCTTCGCCCCCGGAACCTGTGCAAGTGCTCTCACCCGTCCCCGAGAATCCACTGTCGGTCGGTCCATCCAGTCTCGCAGCTACATCTCCTACGATTGCGACACCTCCCTCTCCTGATCTCGGTCCGTTATCCCACTTTTCTACATCCGTGCCTACCACTGCCCCAGTATCTCCCATGGCCGTGATCGTCTCTCCTCCCCCGCTGTCCCCGGGCCCACCACCGCCTCCGAGACCACCGAAACGGAAACCCTCCCAGGCACAACTCGAAGCCTTGTACGCAGCGTCTTCTTCAAGTGACTTGCTGCTTCTGCAGGAGCTGTTCAGGAATGCGTCCCAGAACGAGGATGTCGAAGAGTTCGCATTGGCTAATGACGCTGCGGTCAGGACAGGATTGACCGCGTTGCATGCTGCCGCTAGCAGGGGTTATCTAGAAATTGTTCAATGGCGTAAGTTGATTCCCGTAAACGTGCCTATGCGAGCGATACCCTGATTTCCCGGTTTTCTGGTCAGTCGTCGAGGATTGTGGGGCTATGCCTGATATGGAAGACAAGGAGGGAGAGACGGCTGTACACAAAGCAGCCCTGAATGGACACCTAAAGGTTATCCAATACCTCCTTCCAGAGAGGGCGGACGTTCACTGCCAAGACGCCGACGGCTGGACTTCGCTTCATAACGCTTGTTCTAAGGGTTATTTGGACATTGTTCGTTGGGTTTGCGAATCTGGCGGCGCTGCCGAGGAAACCGATGGCGTCCCTGGTGTTGATGTCCGTAGTAAAGGTGGTTGGACTCCGCTGAGTAAGCCTAAAACCCATCCTGTCACACACATCTGCTTATTCCCTTCCTCCAGTGAACGCGGCATCGAAGGGCCATTTGCCCGTAGTTTTGTATCTATTGAACAAGCAGATGGCCAACCCTCTTGTTCGCAATAACTGGGGCGAAACGGCATACGACGCGGCAGCCGCAGTATTCGAGATTTGGATCTGCGAAGTCCTCCAGAGAGCAGAAGCCGAGAGGTGGCGTGAAAGCCCCACCACTTACGATCCTCTGGCCGTGCATACAACCGTCCCACTTATTGTCTATGAACATCAACGACTTGATGTGCGGTTGAGGACTCTTGCCGTCATGGGAGGGCGCCCACGATTCTCTCATTCCGGTTTAGGGAGACACGGTAGGCGGTCCCCCTTTGAGTTGCGTTTGCCGAAGGCGGATCCTGCGGTCGGGAGGAAAGAGGTTCCGGCTTGGCGGAGTGATGTCCAGTTACCTCTTCGAGACAACCCATGGACATTGCCTATACCCGGCAGTCAGGATGGATCCTGGAGGGAAGGTGCAGAAAGGAGTCACTTCTGGTTGTGGGTTTCTCTACTTATTCTCCACATGGTTCCTCGTTCTTAATCGGCGTTGCAGGTCTGATTGGACTTTGGACTTTACACAACCGAACGCAGATGCTGAGGATGGCTGGCAATATTCGAATTCCTTTGAAAGCCCTGACGAGGAATGGATTGCAGATCAACCCCCACAGCTTCAGCGTTTGATGACTGGTGCTGGAGCCGTTGCCATTGGTCTCAGCGGCCAGAGCAGTAACCGGCCATCTGGTTCTCGTTCCACCGCGGTTGCTGCTCAATCGTGGGTTCGACGTAGACGGTGGGTGCGTGTCATGCGTCGCAGGTTGGACATCCCTCCTCTGCCTTTCCTCCAGCCTGACGGCAAAATGTATCATTTCACCGCCGACGGTCACCTCGTTCCATTCATGGAACCTTCTACGAACGAGGACAACGAGGAGGGTGGCCAGGAACTTTCTACTATGCCCAGCACTGGACTCTCTTCAGTGCAAGATTATGTTGCTCGGGCGCGTTATCACGCTGGTAACAGCACTGAATCTCCGATGGAGTCGGTAAGTGCTGTTGAAGCGAGGCGTGCCATTGCGAAATTAGTGCGGGCGACCACAGAATTGAGGCAAGGAATTTTGAGTGCGTGATCCATTTACCCCGAGCTTCCCGAGGGTTAACCCATACGGCAATCACAGGCGATGAGGACGTTGAGAGGAAGACTCAAGCCGAGGTGCTTCTGAACGCATATAGCCGTGAACTAGAGCGAAGGAGGCTTGCTGCGGGGGCTCAGGGACTATTAATATCCGGAAACGGTGAGCTCTGCCTCTGAGCCCTACCCTAAACCTCGTGGGCGGTAAACTGACAATGCGGCGCAGACGAGGAGGTGGATTATGATTCAGAGTCTGAAGGCTCCTTCCACTTCGCTGGTGCTGACCCAATCGAATCTGCTCCCTCCATGAGTTCCCAACGCTCACAAAACACGGATTATTTCGCCCGATCTCCCGCCTCCAGGGGACCGACTGATCTTACGCCACACCTGTCCCAAGCCCCTGAGTTCCGTGTGCCGACGCGCGAGGTACCTCAGAAGGTCATGACACCTAGGTGGACCCCGCCAACACCTCATTCCGTACATGCCACGTGGGAGCGGGACGAAGCCGTCAGGGAGTGTAGGGAGTGTCACAGGAGATTCAACTTTTTAAACCGAAGAGTGAGTTGCATTTCCCCCCGATCTCAGAGACTTGTTGATCGGGATCTGTTTTAGCATGTAAGTTTAATGGATGACACCGCTGTTAGGCCGCCTCTGACGCCACTTAGCATTGTCGGCGTTGCGGCAGGATATTTTGTGATAGGTGTTCCTCCCAGAGGGCATTGTTGGACCCATCTGATGTCGTGCATGACCCGGCTGTCCCCATCCCGGCAACGCATGCTGCGACATCTCACCGAGTCTGCCTATCGTGCTTCGAGGAGCTAAACGCCACCGTTCCTACGAACATGCAAAGGACAACTTCTCTGGAGCGCATCGTTGTTGCACAGGAGAGGTTGTCCATTCCTTCGCCAACGAGGAGGCAACAATCCAGTTCTCAGCTGAGTGATCTTGCAGAGTGCCCGGTCTGCAATGAGAATCTGGAGGAATTGGGACCCCCTTCTGTGCAAGAACTTCACGTCAAGCAATGTTTGGAAGGTGGCGCGGGCACGTCGCCAGAGTCTGCCAAGTACCTCGTGTACAAACTTCCTGGAGAAAGCACCCTTGTCGGCGTTGAATGCGAGTTAATTTCGCGTCTATAGTCTGATGTTTGGCTGATGGCACTTTCCCCCCACAGGCGTCATTTGTTTGGAAGAGTTCAAGGAAGGGTCGATGATCGCGCGTTTGAGCTGTTTGTGCAGCTTCCACAATAGTGAGATCTTTGCTTGGTTTATACATACGCCGATCATCGGAGTAGTCTCAGCGAACTGGGTCTGCGTACTGACTTATGCCTTTCTTCATTCCAGCGTGTTTGTCATCGTGGCTGCAACGTGGGCGGAACTGCCCGGTACACGCTCGCTAAGACGTGTTACCAAAAGCGCACCTGGACGGGTTTTCTATTGATGATTATGACGATATATGATGCATGTTAGCGGATAACGACTGGGTCCTCTTTCGCCCTCGGCGGTTTTGGTTCTCAGACATTCAAATTTACATTCCCGGCTACTTTTCGACTTCTGGTACACCCGACATTAAGCAACTAGTTAGCGGATTCACAGTAGTACTATGATACAATCTTGGATTATTTAAACCCCAGTTCAGCACTCAGCACTCTATCCGACCTCGTTAGCTCGCTGCCCGCTCGCATCCCGGCTCATACCTCGGCGGGCCAACTGACTCTAATTGGTCGGCAAGAGAAGGACGGTTGTGGATTGAGTTCATCCAATGTCCGTTGCATGTCCGGTCAGTCTCCATCCCTAGGTTCATAGAAGGTGCTGTAACCAGTATATGCCTTGCTTTCGTCGATACGGATGACACTGGAGTAGTCCTCCACGTCAGGTTCGACGATCTGTTGGCCCTTAATGCCGCCGTCTTCCTCATCGTGGAACCAGTTTGCGGGATCGGCATCTTCGTCGGAATCCGTATCGTCTTCCACATCTGAGTATGTGGGTTTGTGGTTCCTAAATGAAAAGCTTCGTGTTGGTACCTGGAGTGTCAATGATGTGGGGAAACAGGAACTTACACAAACGCCCACATCCGGGCTTCCATCTCTTCCTTGGAAAGTTTCTCGCCCTTGAGTAGGAGGCCTTGCTTGCGTCGGCGTTCCTCTGCTTGTTGGTGTCGGAGTTGGTCCTGTGCGTGGGCCTCTTGTTCAATCCGGACAGCTTCCTCGAAGGTCATTCCACCGGAATTGTTCGAGCCAGTGAGTTTATGTCCCTTCAAGAGATCAAACAATAACCCGAGCATCAGTCGCCGCATATAAGATGGTGTATGTTGCAAGACAACGAGACAAGGGGTGGTGTGTGTGAAACACGGGAGGACTCACATATCGCATTAGCGCCCGCTGTTTGGCACCGATAGGCTTTGGGCACGAATATTGGGGTTCCACGTCAACATTCATGTTTTCGTCTGCTGAGATAGAGGTGTTCTTGATCCCTACTCGAATGGTTTCGATATTCTGTTGGTCCTTGAGTTCGGTCAAGCGTTCCTCGATTGCGTGCTGTTGGGCGGTTATCCGGTCGACAAAGTTAGAAGTGGATGCGGTCCTAGATAACGGCAAAAGGGTCCGCGAAGATGGGGGAGGTTAGTCGTCGGGGTATATGCCAGAGCGAGGTTGGGGAGGAGGGAATCCCTCTCCGGTAGACTCACGGTGAAGCAAGGATCCGAGCGTTGGTGTTGTGTTGATCGTTGAGTTCGCGAACGGAGAGTTCGTTGATTGGTCTTTGCTTCGGTCTTGCCGGCCTGAGGAAACCAGGGGGGGTGTCGGTGGACATCCTTCGGGCAGCCGTCTGTGACATTCGTCTGTCGGGAGACATGGTGGGGTAGAGCGAAAGGTAGGGAGACGATTTGTTGAGAGTGACGGGGGTCGACCACTCCTTTTATATCCTTGGGACGGAATGCATCCGAGACCCCTCCTGCGCGTCGATTGGGGTTAGGTTTGATGACTCAATCAAACGAGTATACATTTAAGGGTTACAACGCTACAAAAAAGGCCATACAATGACAAACGCATTCCTCTCAAAGCTCCGTGCAAAGAGTCCGTGCGGTTTCCACGGCTGCCAATTTACATGTACATGTTTCCCTGAACAAAGGAAAGTGGTCAAGGCTCAAATTTCTAAAACGGGAAGGACCACCTACAGGAGGCATAAACTCGTCGTTGTCGGGGCCATACATGTTACCACGTCCAGGGAAGCGTGGCGGGCCACCTCTACCGCCACCACCGCCACCCGGGAATGGACCGGGCCCTACTGGATCAAACCTCGCACGAGGTGGCGCTCCCATCGGTGGTAAAAAGCCGTCTCCGCCCCAGGGCCCACGCAATCCGCCTTCGCCGCCGGGCCTGCGGTCGCTAAATATGGGATGATCTGGTCCCGCAAACATACCATCGCCTTCCCTGTAGTTGGGGGGGAACAAGGAAGGTGGCGAGAACGGATTTGACGGGAACGGATCAAGATCACGACGGCCGATCGCAAGCGGATTATCCGGCGGTATGTGAGGATTGTAAGGATAAGGACCAGGGTAGTCTGGCGCATATGGCGGGTTTTCAGCTCGAGGACGCGCGCCGGGTTGGTTGTCTGGAGGCGGTTGCGCTGCAGCTGCGCGCTCGCTGGTCGAAGCGACTTCAGATTGCTCCACATACCCCTCTTTGCGCAATGCGGGCAAAATGCGAGAGACAATTTTCAACTTGAACTGGGACATGAGATCCGCGATTCGATTAGAGGAAATGAATCCGTGGACTAGGGGCGTAGCGCCGATCTCGTGGGGGAAGAATGAAGGGGAGATAAAATCGTTGGTAGAAATATCAAGAGAGGCGGGTTTATCGTCCTGTGTCGCTCTGATTAGAAAACTGTCATAATTAGGGTGTAGAATGCAACAGACCTCCAAAGCGATGGCATTGAACAAGGTGCGATTGCCAAGCTTAGACACCTTGAGCAAGAACTCCAAACTACTTTGGTCGTGCTTATATCGGAGAGTGCAATTACCAGGTCCGTGCTTGGCCCAGTCCTCGGGTAGAACGTTGTTCAGGTCTGGGCTGGGAGGAGAGTGTTCGTCGACCGCAACGAGGCGGAAGCCCAGTTCTGCCATCGCCGTATGTAGGAGCGCGGCGAGCCCCTCCTGAGCTGAGTTGAGTTTCTTCGCCGCCTCTGGCAAAAGGCTCGGAAGACGAGCAGTTAAGACAGCAGGGTCCAATGGATCTCCTGCCATGGCTGGAGCGTGAGTGTCGTAAGTGTGGGGTGATCGTGGGAAAAACCCGACCAGTCCTGTCCTCCCCACACCCCCCACGCACTTCTCGCCACCATGGCGCGACGAGACAGATCATACTCCCCAGACACTCCAAATAAAAGGGTAAGACCACATCGCTCTTCTAGGTCTCCTTCGCCGACTAGAAGGTCATCCCAAAGGCCTCCCAGGTCAAGATACGACGACGACCGTGACAGAGATAGACCCCGCGACCACCGTGACAGAGATAGAGACAGAGACGGGTATCGAGACCGCGATAGGCATAGGGACGACAGATTCCGCGATGATAGGCGTAGAGATGGTTATCGTGACGATAGAAGGGATGACCGCGACCGTCGCCGTTCCCGCTCGCGAGACCGTCGAGACCGACCCGCCCCCGCTCCTACCACCAACACCCCAACCCCCGCACCACTCGAAAAAAAGGCGGAAAGTGCAACTCCACCTGTAGAAGATGAGAAGCTGAAGGCCAAAAGGGCGAAGCTCGAGGCTTGGAAGAAGGAACGAGAGGCGAAAAAGGCGCTCGGAGAGGCTAAAGCCAAGGCTATGGCCTTAGCTGGAAAAACCGCCCCAGGTATGCACCCTTCTCACAATCTAAATCTTCTGCATGATTTCACAACACTTGATCTTTTACAGACAACGCTGCTGCGACCAAGGGCGGCCAGCTAAACCGTTCTGCCTTTGGTGGCTTAGGTCTCAAGGGCTTGCCTATCAAGCCCGATGTCCTCAAGAAAACCGTTATGGAGGACTCCGTCGAGACCAAGTATCAAGCCGTCAAGTTTGGCGACATGCCCGAGGTCGACATGACTATGCGCGACTCCCAGGCTGTCGGTAACCTTGAGGCTGACGACGACGACGAAGATGCGAACGACCTTCAGGGGAGCATGGATCTCGACGAGGCCGAGGCCGACCCACTGGATGCTTTCATGACCGGGGTGAAAGAGGAGGTCAAGAAGGTCAACCAGGAGGACATGAAGAAGTTCAGTTCCAACAATGGACGTGCTCGGCTCGATGACACAACCAACGATGACGGTGACGATGTTTCTGGCGCCCCAGTGGGAGATGAGTTGGATGCCACCAATCTTAATGCGGAGGAAATCATGGCTCTCGCCGTGAAGAAGGTCAAGAAGAAGGAGCTCGCTGCTGTTGATCATGCCAAGCTCTCTTACGAGCCATTCCGAAAGGAGTTCTACGCACCACCACCAGACATTGCCCAGATGACCGACGAGCAGGCCGATTTCTTGCGCCTGGAGTTAGACGGAATTAAAGTTCGGGGTGTAGACGCCCCTCGGCCTGTTACAAAGTGGAGTCACTTTGGGTTGCCTGCTAGTTGGTGCGTAAATTTATCACGTCTCATTTTCACCTTGCTCAAAGCACCATTCCGTATAGTCTTGATGTAATTAAAAAGCACGGTTGGACTGCACCTACACCAATTCAAGCCCAAGCCATCCCCGCAATCATGTCTGGCCGTGACGTGATTGGTGTGGCTAAGACGGGGTCCGGAAAGACCATCGCATTCTTGCTTCCACTCTTCCGGCATATCAAAGACCAACGTCCTTTGGAACAGATGGAGGGTCCCATGGCCGTCGTCATGACCCCTACTCGAGAGTTGGCCACTCAGATTCATAGGGAGTGTAAGCCTTTCCTGAAGGTTCTCAACCTAAGGGTACGATATTGTCCATCACCTACTTATACAAACTTACCGATCATCCGATAGGCTGTCTGCGCATATGGAGGTTCCCCTATCAAGGACCAGATCGCCGAGATGAAGAAGGGAGCAGAAATCGTTGTTTGCACTCCCGGACGCATGATTGACTTGCTCACAGCAAACTCCGGCCGCGTCACGAATCTCAAACGAGTCACCTACCTCGTCCTCGACGAAGCCGACCGGATGTTTGATATGGGTTTCGAACCCCAAGTCATGAAAATCGTCAACAACATCCGACCCGACCGACAAACTGTCCTCTTCTCCGCCACTTTCCCGAAACAGATGGACTCGCTGGCCAGGAGGATCCTGAGGAAGCCGCTCGAGATCACCGTTGGCGGTCGATCGGTTGTTGCGCCTGAGATCGACCAGATCGTCGAGGTCCGGGCGGAGGATACCAAGTTCAACCGGCTGCTCGAGATCCTAGGTCAGATGTACAACGAGGACGCTGAGGCGCGTACATTGATCTTCGTTGACAGGCAGGAAGCGGCGGACAGTCTTCTGCGGGAACTCATGCGGAAAGGTTATCTTTGCATGTCCCTTCACGGAGGGAAGGATCAGATCGATCGAGATCAGACTATTACCGACTTTAAGTCTGGTGTTGTCCCTGTTGTCATTGCCACTTCCGTTGCTGCTCGAGGCCTAGATGTCAAACAGTTGAAGCTCGTCATCAACTACGACGCCCCGAACCACATGGAGGACTACGTCCATCGGGCTGGCCGGACTGGAAGGGCCGGAAACAAGGGAACTTGTGTCACTTTCATCACGGAGGAACAGGACAGATACTCGGTCGATCTCTATCGTGCTCTGAAAGCGAGTAATGCTAACGTTCCTGAAGACTTGGAAGATCTCGCCAATGGTCCGTCCTACCACTCCATCTTACCGTCGAGAACGTGATGCTAACCGGATCCATTATATTTTTAGGTTTCTTGGAGAAAGTTAAATCCGGAAAGGCACAGGCTGCCGGCTCCGGGTTCGGTGGCAAAGGTCTTGATCGACTCGACAAGGAACGAGAGGCTCGTGATAAAGCTGAACGCAAGGCCTATGGCGAGGATGATAAGGAGGAGAAGACCGACGCCCCCGCGGAGGGTGCTGCCCCCGCCACCAATACCAATGGCACAACCACTGCTGCTACTGGTGGAGGCGACCCACTCAGCAACTTCAAGGTCGAGGTCAGGCGCGGGCCAGCTCCTGATTCTTCCAAGGGTGCTCTGGGAGTTGCGGGTGCAGCACTTGCCGCCCGGAAACTCGCCCTCGCGAAGGAAGAAGAGAAGTTACAGAAGAGTATCAAGGAGGCCGAAGAAGCTGCCGCGCGTGCTGGCAAGGATACCCCAGCTTACAAGCAAGCTACGACTGTCATAGCGAAGCTGAACGCCCAACTACGTGCACAGAAGTTCGTTCTTCAATCTCAGATACAGGCGGCGGAGAACGCGCCGGCCCGACCACAAGTCACTGGCGATGTTTCGGAGTATCATGCTATCATTCCGATCAACGACTACCCCCAGAAGGCGAGGTGGCGTGTCACCAACAAGGAGACTATGGTCAACCTCATCGAGATTACTGGGGCTTCAGTCACGAACAAGGGTGCGTCATAATTTATATTTATTATCGTGAACAGCGGCTGACACTCACTCACACAGGTATCTTTTACGAGCCTAATAAAGAGCCATCTGGTCTGGAAGATCCACCAAAGCTGCACCTGTTGGTCGAGTCAAACGAAGAGTGGCGTGTAAGTCGCCGGTCCCCATTCCTACAAACTCGTTCTAACACACTGGGTTTGGGTAGGTCGAGCAAGCTGTCCGGGAGATCAAGCG
>Ga0307517_10011629_pt1 | contig 12177 bp, 3 predicted proteins | sample 23_EM_MG_FD_194515 | JGI IMG/M metagenome (GOLD analysis project Ga0307517, IMG submission 194515) | Populus trichocarpa ectomycorrhiza microbial communities from riparian zone in the Pacific Northwest, United States - 23_EM | ecosystem: Host-associated > Plants > Roots > Unclassified | place...
GATCATTGAAAGAAAGGTAATTTTAATTAATGTATAAACTTATTCGAATATAGTATTATTTTTTAGTAAAAAACTAAAAAAAAAATTATATTCAAAGTTATTTAATCTCGATTTTTCATTCATGATCTGAATGATAAGTTAAGTTTTTTTAATCTAAATAATATATATTTTTATTTTTTTAATTTAAATCAAACTAAATTTTACTTTATCATTTTAAATCAATTAAAATTTAATTTAAGTAAAGAGATAGGATCCTATATCAACTTACTGTGTCAAGTTTGGTTTAGTGACAGTTTCAGAACATAGTTAAAATTATATTTTTTAAAATTATATTTTTTTATTTTAAAATTATTTTTTTATTCTAGTATTTAAAATAACTTTTTAAAAATAAAAAATATATTTTTAATATATTTTTAAATAAAAAATATTTTAAAAAATAACATCTCACTCACTACAAAACACCCATTTTTGTCCTATCTTGTATCTTCTTTTGAATGAAAAGTGCAATGATCTCAATCCTACGGCCAGGAATTCTCTAACACATGCCCCATGAATCATTGAGAAGGGGTACCCTAAAGTTCTGCAAATCCAGCTGCCATTACTGCGTCATAAATCGGTTTGACAGATGGTGTCATTAATATCATGCCCAAGAGGCATGATGACTCCAGCTTTCTTTAGATTGGATTTTATTTCCGTGAGAGAGGACCACGTACCAAGTTTACCTTTTGGACTAATATGCCCTCGCCACCCCCCTTTATTCTCACTTTCAGGGGTGAAAATTACTCCAGTAATTTTTCTACAATTCTTCCCGATTAAAATTCCCTTCGTCAATACCTAGTAATTAATTTACGAATAAGTGATAATTACTTTGTGACTAAATAAAACATAGATTATACATAATTTAAAATCAAACCAGTTCATATAAATATAAATTAATAATTATCCTTTTAATTTCAAATAATCACAGTTTATATCGAACATAATATAATTATAATTATTAAATTATAACATCATTTATAATAATTATTAAGTTTTTTCATGAATTTGTGTGTGGTTCGGGATTTTCCCAAGCTTTACAAGTGTTTTGGCATGGTCAAAAGGCGTAGGAAGATATATCCTCATGGGCCTTAAGAGAATTAAGTATTTTTTAGTATTTCTCAATTCCACAATACTTTACGAGGGCTTGCAATAATAGAATGAAGCACTCAATCACAAATGGCATGGCTAATTAAACCAATTGGATTGTCTTAAACAGTGTACGTGTTTATTTTTTTGTGTTTTAAAATGTTTTTTAAATTATTTTTATTTTAAAAAAAGTATTAAATTGATACTTTTAAACGATTAATTTTAAATGATTTTTAGAAGTGTTGATGTAAAAAATTAAATAAAAAATAAAAAATATTATTATGATACATTTTCAATTAAAAAATATTTTTCATTATAATATCAAACACACGTGTATAAATTTTCTTTATAAATAATAGTCTAGTCCTCAATCTCTAAAACTTATTTACAATCAAATCAAACTTGATTAATCATCATATTTTAATTTCTAATTAATGATTCTTATATGTGTGACTCGTTAAGTTCTCTAATAAGTTTATCCAAATATAGATCACAATCCTAAATAAATTAAACAGATTAATTTATTATCAATTCAATAATTGATTGGTTGATATTTAAAGATCAAGTATAATGTTTAACAACATGTTATAATCCCTCAAATACCAGGGAAGTCATAAGTGATTTGACTTAACCTTTCAATGACTAGTTTCTCAGTGTAATTATTATTCGTTCATCAACAATGTTCTAATTTAAACATTATAGCATAGAGTGTGACTACTATATCAAATCATGTTTATTCTCTCCATTATAGTCATTGATTATTTGAATAAGATTTGAAAATCTTTTCAAATATAATTCCGCCTTACACAGAGATTTATAATCAATTTATTTGAGAACACGTGGAACATTTTCTCTAATTCACCTAGGATGATGAATCATCTCTTGATTACTTAAATACCTTTATATAGTTCATGTTGTACCCAAAATCTGTTAGTTTGTTACAATTGATTAGAACAACGTGTAGTAATATCAAATCATATCATTCTCTATATAAGATAACTTAGTGTCTCAAGTATAAGGATCACTTACATAATCATCACGTGAACCTTTCCATAGACACGAGTGATCTCTCTATATGGAATTCTTATGCGGTTCGGTTCAGTGTACATGTCATCTGACAAGCACTTATTTATTAGTTATATGCATCTCTCATACCTCAGCTTATGAGAATAATTGCTTTCTTTCATAAAACAAAGAGCATAATATGTACTAGTCTTAACAACTTTAATTAATATTCATTCTTAATAGAGCACTGACTAAGAACATTTAGGAATAATGTTTTAATGCAATAAAAATCTTATAATTGTAATAATTATATTTTTTTTTTGCAAAGTCTTTTTGTTCCAAGAACTTTATCTTTATTCTAGATTCATCAATCAAATATTAGATTCTTTAATTAAATATTTGATGAATATTAAAGATAAATAAAGTCTTTATTAAAATTAAATATATTTACATGAATAAGGTCAATGCCATGTGTAACCAAACTGATTGGCTACAAAGTATATATACTATCAATCCCATCACGAGAATTAATACCACATGATGCACACCATCGTTTTTAGAACATTTAGATGCCTATTTAACACTTGCAACTTAAAATAGTATAATGCATTTCATTGTTCATGCAATCCCATTTGACAGAACTTCACACGTGTCACTCAAATTCTCTTTCTATGTACAAATACATAAGCATGCAAGTCATGACCAATCTCTTATACAAAAAATTATATTTACAATCCCATGTTATCATTAACGTGGTCCTACTAGTTCATTATTTCTTTTACATCTTGAAAGAATTAGGATTCCACAAGAAAATATATAAAAATATGACCTTAATTAGACTTGTATAATAACAGGCTCGTCTGTACATAAAGAGATACCTTAGGCACACAATCTAATTCATTTGAATCTATTAAGATTTTTATAATCTATTTATCCATATCTAAATATAGTGGAAACCATTTTTTTTATAATCTTCTATTTTGTTATTCCTTTTATTGTCACTTTAACACCTTAACAACTTCAGATACCTTACCTCTTTTCACTAGGTTTCTTTTCAAGACAAAAACCAAACAATAAGCCTTTGGGATTGAATATGACTCATCCTATACAAGGGATGATACCTCTTTAAGGATTTTACATGTCATGAATTTAGCCAATCTTGGCAAATGTTTTATAAAGACCAACACACCGTATAAATTTCTCTAAAATGATCTGAAATCCTTCTCTAAGTCTCCATAATCACGTATCTTTAAAAATATCATGGACCCTTTTCTATGTTTCCATTATTAGTTTTTCTCCAAAATGATACAAGATTTTTATTTATGCTTTAGATCTTCGTGATCTCTCATCTCCAACAATACACAAGACTTTTCTTTCTAAAATGCATTCTTAAACACATATATAAGTAAAATTAAATCCTTTTACACTTATTCTCTTGTATTAATCTTTGATTGCTCCTTTTAATAGATATAACTCAAGGGATAATCCTCATCATGCATAATCCAACAGCTCAAAAAGATCCAAAACCCTTGTCTTTATAGCGGCAACATAACAATAAAAGGCACCACATTGCTTTTAGAATGGCAAAACAACTCACATATTAGCAGAACCATGTCGAAAAAATCATAACAAACACTTAAATTTACTCGATTAAAGAGGTTCACCTCCTAAAGAAGACATCAATGCCACTTTCACACAATCCTAATCCTAAGATAAAACCCTATTTTGAAGGCCTTATTGCTAGTATATATAACTTAACCCAAAGTATCCATAACATTTTTACTAATCAAATTAGCCTCTTCTAACGTTAAAGAATATCTCCTACATTGCTACCTTCACACATTATTGTTTTAAATGACAAATCTTATTTGACAAGACTTATTAACTCTTATTTCGGCTGAGAATACATTGACTATAAATAAATTGTAGGGTTTCAACCTAGATCCCAAGATCCTTTGGCCTTAATGCTACCTTGGATAGCACAAACAACCCTACAGTTCCAATGATAATTGATCTTCTTGACAAGTTTAATAAATCATTTTAAATTGCTGAAAGCACTTTTAATACATAAAAGACTTAAGATTTTCTTAAACGATGGGCATCCTTAACTAAGCCCACCAGGAACATCCAAAGCACCATGATCAACATATAAAGATATAAAAAATCCTACGACTAGACTCTCACCTATTTTAATAATTTGAACTCAAAACTAACACCAACGCTTTCATCTTGAAATCATTTATCTCTTAAGTAATCCCTCAACATGGGTGTTGTTTTTTTTACTTGATCCTAAACATTCATGCATGGTAAGGAAAAACCCCTCTACCCTCTAAGGTCAATACTAATATCTTTTTTTTCCGTGTTAGGCAATGTTTCTTATTTAACAAAATGACCAACTCTTATCCAACTCAAGATAGTTTTCAGTTTGTAGAGATTGTATGTTCCCAACCAGGTTCCTGAAACCTATTAGTTATGATGCTACCCGAGACGTCATGTTTAATAAATAGATAGGTAGTGGTAATAATGAAAATTAAAATAATTTATAAGTGCTCCTTCAAGGAGTTCACTTTTGACAAAATAAGCTGAAGTTTGTATATCACTATGACCACAAAGACTTGAAGGGGCAAGTGATGGGTTCAAAAACATATTCCTTCCCATCCTACTAATATGTCAGGGCCCAAAATGATAGGTCTAAGATAGGGCTTAGGGGTCCCCCACTCTTGGAGACATTCCATAAGACTGGATCTAATGTTACTGCTGAAGTCTGATTTTGGCCACCAACTTTCTATATGATTGGTTCTCAACATTTAATGCTAGGGTACTAACTCATTACCAAGTGTCATTTAAACATGCAACCTACTACTTCATGTAAATAGGTGTGGCCCATTAGTATATACAAATTCCTCATTACTTCATATGTGTTTCTTCAAGAAGTTCTATTTTGACAAAAAAATTTGCGTCACTATGACCACAAAGACTTAGAGGATACAAGTGACGGTTTCAAAAAAATATTATTTGCCAATCCTACTAACACCCAAGCCCAAAGTGATAGGTCCAAGATAAGGCCTAGGGGTCCCTTGGTCTTAGATGCACTCTACAAGACAAGATCCAATGTTATTGTCCATGTTCGATTTTGGCCATTAACCTTTTACATGGTTGGTCCTCAGCATTTAATGCTAAGGTAATACCTAACCACCAGGTGTCATTTGAACATGCAACTTATCACTATATGGCCCCGCTATTTCATGTAAGAGGGTGTGACTCATGAGTATTTAAAAGTTTCTCTTAACCATAAAAAAGATAAAAATATATAAACATCAATGTAAAAATTTTAGACTCTCTTCTTGAACCTTCAATATAAAGATCTTTTTGCATGGACACCATTACAACCCAAAAAACTTCTTTCTTTCTTTACAAACATTAATTTAAACACCGGATGGCCTCCAAATCCCTTCATAAATTTTTTTTTACATGTATATTAGAAGTTCAAATTCAACAACCACATTCAATAGCTCAACCTCTAAGCTTAACAACCTATAAAGATGGAGGCTCATCAACTTTATTGATAGGCTAAAAAACACAACCTCCTCACCCATATTTCTTACCTTAACTTATTATGTTACCTTTGTTATAAATTTGACAGTCAAATATCGTCAAAGGATTAGGTTATCATTAAAAAAAAATACAGGGATTTACTTCGTGAAACTACAAGGATCGGTTAAGTTGTCATTAATTCTAGTATTTTTACAAAGTAGGAGAGCTAAGGTATTGACTTAATTAGAGGTGCTGTTAATAATTTATAAAGGGAAGCATATTAAAATATTTTATAATGAACTTGCTTTAATTATGGCTTATAACATTGAAATATTCTTAAAAAAAAAAATGAGCCGGTGCTAATATCCCAGTTGAATCCTGTAGGGGTATTTAGGGAAAGTACATTGACAGTCGCGAGGGGACTCTGAAATTCTGGTAAGGTTTCCTGTGCAGCTGCGCCTCTGTCCCTCTCCAGGCCTGGGAGGTGGGGGCTGGCTCATCATGCGACTGAAAAACGAGCAACAGAGGCCTGGGAAGTAGAAAGTTAAAAAAGAAGCCAGGGAAGCTGGTACAATTTCGAAGGGGCTTCCATATAAGAGTCAGCGAAAAGTTTTATTTGGGTAAGAAGTGTTGACAGAGTTCGGGATTTTCCCAAAAATGGCACCCCATTATTAAACACTGGTAAGGAATTACTGGGTTTTCATCGCAAGAACAAGACATAGATATAGCCAGGGGTCAATAGAGCGTCTAACATTGGCATCATTGCCAATATCATCAGTCATACGCTGAACATTTTATAAATGGGACCTTACTATACGAGACTGAATAGTTTTTTGGCACCATTTGCTTCAATTTTATTCCAATGGGGCAGGTATTGCTGGTTGCGAAGGCTATGGCATGTGATTTTCATTGGAAATCAATTCGAAATTTGTTCTCTGAGCATGAAAAGTTGGTGATAGTAGTTGAGCATTGTCAGATTGAGTGTTTCCAAATGTTATGCAGAGTAAAATAGAGAATTTATTTCCATTGATTGCTATACATGAGGTGTGTGTTGTCATATCAAGGTACATAAAGAGAATGTGTGGATGCGATGTATGCAATGTGACTGTGGATGGTGTTTTTGGCAATGGAAGCAGTGGCTATAATGACTGTGGCAGGAGCATTGAATAGCCATGTAATGACTCGTCTTCGTACAAGATGATAATGCGGTTAAAGCAGTGTCTTGAGGAAATGTTATTTTCTGATCGGAAAATCTTGCACAAAGATATCTCAGTAATACAGCCATGACACCCATGAACGTCAACTGCGGTACAATTCTCTTCTCACGAAAGAGGTTGATGAACGTGCTAGCCTTTGTCTTTAGAAATTAGTGCCTTTGCCCTCCTCATAGTCCAAAACAAAACAAAAAACAATAATCGAAGATTTTAGCTCTGAAAATCATCAATTGAAATGTTATAAATTTTAGAATTATTAAAGATTTATATAATTATTAATTTTAAAATTTTAAAAAATTAATTAAAATATATATAAACTTACGATGCGAAAATATTTACTCTTAGAACGGAAGGTGTGCGTATTAAGAAAAATATTACAATTTAGATGGTGTTCATTTATTGTCTCAGGACAAAGAAACGGATACAGGTAGGGCATGTTTTTTTTGTGTCTGTAAAGAATAAACTCACTTAATGATCATTTCACAAAAATATTTATTTTTATATTATTGTTTCTATTTTTTTAATTAGATATTTTTTTATTCTTTTTATAACTTTTTTTTATCGAATAATATTAACCAAACACAACTTTATATAATACTTGATTAATGTAATTAATGGTCGATGTAATTATCACCGAGAAAGGAACTTTCCCGATCAACGGTGAAGTTTTCAGAGCCGACACCAAACAATTAGGAAGGAGTACTTTCAGGTATCATAAATTTAATTAGAGTATATTTCCTGGTCCCGCGTCTTCATATTATATCATGATCACAGATTTGCCATTAATGGAGATAGCAATGATCAATAATTTAGGAGACAAGGTGAAATTCGTTTTGATTATGGAAACATTGATATGATGTGAAAAAAAGAGTCTTGAAACATGATCTGGAGCTGAGAAAAGATTCGGTGAAGACATTTGAGCCTAAGCTCGTTTCATGTGTCAATGTCCCATAGGCCTTAATTAGTACTTTCACACGTTAAAACTTGGACGATAGATGTTATTTTTAAAGTTCTATTTTGATTTTTTATTTAAAAATATATTAAAATAATATTTATTTTTTTAAAAAAATTATATCAATACATCAGAATGATAAAAAAATATTAAAAAAATAAATTTGAGATTATAAAAATTTAAAGATCTTAAAAAACACAGTAGAAAGATTTGGAAATGAGAGATTTTTTTTCCAAACATTCAATATATTAATATCATATTTGATATGATCCTGTTTGTTTTTGTGTTTTAAAAATGTTTTTGAAAAAAATAAAAAAAAGCTATTTTTTTCTTTACTTCAAATTAATATATTTTCGGTGTTTCATGAGCCTATGCTCGTTTCATGTGTCGATGTCCCATAGGCCTTGATTAGTACTTTCACATGTTATAACTTGGAATAGAAAGATGTTATTTTTTAAAGTTTTTTTTTAGTTTTTTTGTTTAAAAATATATTAAAATAATATTTATTCTTTTTAAAAAATTATACCAGTACATCAAAATAATCAAAAAAATATTAAAAAAATTAATTTGAGATTATAAAAATTTAAAAATCTTTAAAAACACGGTTGGATTGTTATATAGAGGAAGATTTGGATAGGAGAGATTTTTTTTTCAAACATTCAATATATTAATATCGCATTTGATATTGTCCTGTTTGTTTTTGTGTTTTAAAAATATTTTTGAAAAAAATTAATTTTTTTTATTTTTTTCCTTCAAATTAATATGTTTTTGGTGGTTTTAGATCATTTTGATGCGCAAATATCAAAAATAATTTTTTAAAAATAATAAAAAATATTATTTTGATACATTTCTGAGTGAAAAATACTTTAAAAAGCAATCGTAACCACACTTCCAAACAGACATCTACCTTTATTTGGAAATAATACACATTTAACAAAAGGAACTGCAATCCATATATATTTATAAACTACAAATCAAAATAAAAAGTAATATATCTTGTAAAAAGAAAGGAGAAGAGTTTGGCCTTTTTTTTAAAAAAAAAAACAAGGAGGAGTTTGAATTTGAATCTTACTCTACTCACGAGAAAGAAAAAGGGCAAGAAATCGAGATGGTTATTGAGAAACTATTTAGCACCATCAAGAATCAACTTTGATCTTTAAAATAAATTTCAAAATATGTAGGTTCGTTCCCTACTTTTTCCTACCAGACGTTTAAAAAATATGCATTGAATTGCATAGCTAAATTTTTTCAAACTTACCTATTTCCACCAAACACACATGCATGTGTAATTAATGAATGTGTATGATAAGATTATTAGTGTTTCTAAATAAAATGGATAAATACAGAAATGAAAAGAGAACTATAAAATAAATCTATATTTAAAATAATTTTTTTTAAAAAAATTGTAATTTTAAAACAGAAATGATAAAAAAACTTATTTATTTATTTTGTCTCAAGATAATAATTAAATATTACATAATTGTGCTCCGATTAAAATCATGTTTTTAAAAATTTTAATTTTTTAATATTTTTATATTGTTTTGATGTATTGTTAATATCAAAAATAATTTTTTTAAATATTTTAAATAAAAAATATTTTTTAAAAAATAATCAATATCGCATAAAAACACGTAAAAGATAAGAACTAAAAACTGCGTTAGCAGAAATAAAGTGAGAAAATGGGCCAACAACATGGTAAATACGCGGTATATCATAATTAAACAAGATATAAACTTCTGCACCATAGTCTTGCCTGTTGAAAAAACTACGACGGTAATCATTAATCAGAAGATTAACTAGAAAGGATAAGTAAGTAATCATGAAGCAAAGAAATTGTGGGAGTACAATATTTCACCAAAGAAAGAAAGAATGTACGTATACCGTATAAACCTCCCCGTATATCATTGTATTCCAACCGTAGTCGGCAGAGACATTAAATACGCTTTGACCCTCAGCAAAAAAAACCATTGAAAACTAAGCATTGATTTGTTCTGCATAATAAAATATTTGGCTTGAATTTTTTTTTTGATAAAATATTTTTTAATGATGATAATAGAGGAGGAAGAGGTACTGAGAGATCGTGGTGATTATAGTATTAGACTATTAGTGACTGTGAGATGATGATGGGTCAAGAAGGTAATGAAATAGTTAAATAATATTCTAAAAATATTATTATTTATAAAATATTTTATAAATTTTTATGACTTGAAATTATTTTTTTAAAAATGAAATAGTTGTGATGGTAATAAAAAAAATGATAGTTAAAATAATTAAATGATATTATAAAAAGATTATTATTTATAAAATATTTTATAAAAGTTTTATGAGCTGAAATTATTTTCAAACAAATGAACTAAATTTCAAGATTAACAGTAAAATATTTTTTATTGAAGAATTTTTCTTTGAAATATTTTAGGAGAAACGAACACAAAAAAAATCCATAAAACATTTTTCTATAAAAATATTGTATACAAAACAAACATCCCCTAAACCAGAAAACACTGTTATTTGTCAATGAGGGTATTTAGTCAAGTTCTTATGGGGCTCCAGAAATGACATTTGTCTTCACACCCCCACGTTCTCTTATGAGTTTCTGCTATAAATACACCTTCCCCTCCTTCAAACCATCCCCACCATTACTAACCTCGGCTATGGTTTTGGTCCCTTTGAAGCTAACTAGCTGAAAGGCTTGATATATAGAAGTATGGAAGAATCTGTTAAGCTCAGGAGGGATAGCGCCCTAAGGATAACCATGGGCTCTTTTTATGTGGTTTTTGACTATCAGTGGCGCTATCCATCCTGAGTTTTACTGGTTCTTCTTGCTACGATCAGCTCCTGGCTCCTCCCTGCTGCTTCAGGATTAAAGTGTCATTCCTTCTCTTCGAGAAGGTGATTTATGTGCGGTATGATTCATTAGCGCTTTTATGTTTATATATTTCTTGTTGATATTTCTTTTTGTAGTTTCCATGGTTAATTAGCGAGGGAAAATTCCTATGCTCATGAATATATGAATAAAGTATATATTTATGACATATGGTTTCTGTTCAAAGGGCCATTATGAGCTATGTGCTCATGCCTGGAAACCATCATAGCGTACCTTCGTTCAGAAATACGCCATTGATGAAGGTAAAATGGTTGATGCATACTCACTATTTTTGCACATATGTTGATAATGTTTTACATTTATCTACATATCATACCTCTGCTTATACAGCTCTATTACACTGTTTTGGTTCCCTCTTGGCACTCTGATCATGGTTATGGAGGGAGCTAAACTTCTGCTTTACATATAAGATGAAAGTGATTGTGATGGTGATGATCATAATACCTACAAAAAAAAAACTCTAAAATAATATCAGTTTACAATAGTAATTATAATACAGAAACAAAATAATGCAGGGCTAGCCTATCCATTTGTCAATTTTGGGAGTTGGGATGATGAACTTAGCGACTTTGTCTTCTTCCCATCTTCGTGCAAGTCACGGTTCCTAGCTAGTCTTTTTGTGTCTTCTACTTTACATTACATCAGTTATCTAACCCTTTAAGACAAGGGTTTGTGCAATTAATATCTGCACTCATTTCCAGCTTTAACTCTGATATTTTACTCCCTTTTCAGGTGGCTGTGTTTCCACGCTTCCTCCATTGTTTCCACTAAAATATCTCAAGTGGCCATTTTAGATTTGTTTTCTATATCACAGCAGAATCTTTTCGGATTTTAACGTGTTCATGGAATTTACAGTGAAATAATTATTCAGTGTATGTTGCCATATATAAATCTCAGCATAGTCTGAGGAGGTCCCAAGTTTGATGCGGCTTCTTGTGTTCCTTAATTTGGTTAACAGACAAAGGTATTGCCTTTACTAAAATCCCTTTTCACTGGCCATCAAAATTTCAAAATTTCCAACCATGGAGAAGCTTCAACATCTCGTATTTGATTCAGATTTTTATACACATTATTCATAATCTTGAGACCATTCTTGAATTTCGTTATCTCGTCTGGGAAAAAAACATATCAAGGCCAATGACTTGGATTTCTCCTAAAGCACTATAGATTTTTTTGCAAGTTTGATTATATCATACCTTCATAATTATTGAAATATCATGAAAGTTAAAAGTTCGTCTGTGAATTTGTATTTTTTAATTTTTTTTTAATTAATAAGCATTTAAGATTTATTTAAACAATATATGTATCCCTCAAGGATTGGTTTGACAAGTCAATTGGATAATTTGGAGGATGATTTTGACCGTGTCGGTGGAAAAACAATATTATTATGAGTTTTTTTTTTAAAAAAATTTAGATCAACTCGAATTAACTTTTTTTTCCATTCTTCGTGATGGTTGCTTGTA
>Ga0307517_10011630_pt1 | contig 12177 bp, 7 predicted proteins | sample 23_EM_MG_FD_194515 | JGI IMG/M metagenome (GOLD analysis project Ga0307517, IMG submission 194515) | Populus trichocarpa ectomycorrhiza microbial communities from riparian zone in the Pacific Northwest, United States - 23_EM | ecosystem: Host-associated > Plants > Roots > Unclassified | place...
AAAGTTAACTATAACTTTAGAGGAAAAAAAATAAAGAATAGTGTTGTTATCTATTTTTGGGTTCCCACAAAAAAATAATAATATATATATATATATATATATATATATATATATATATAATATTCAGAAGGAATTCAAAAAATAATAGGAGTGACAAAATGATGCTGAAACGCTCATAAAATGGTTAGGAATTGGTTGAGGAGGTTCAAAAATACAAGAAGGATGATTGTTAATGAAAATATGGTCATGTTTCTCTATACAATAGCATCAGGTGCTTCAAATAGTGAAGTTAAAAAAAATATTAATATTTGGATGAAACAGTTAATAGATGTTTTAATGAAGTCTTAAATACGATATATTTTCTTGTTGTAGATGTTATAAAACCAAAAAACCCTGAATTTAAAAACACTCCACGTGAAATTATAATGAATCCAAGATATGTCTTATTTCAAGGTAACACAAATGTAGTTCTTTTTCATTAATGACAAATATAAATTGTAAAAAAAATGTTGTTAATTATTTACAATCTAATATTTACTGTTTTTCATGTAGAATTGTGTTAGTGTGATTAATGACACATATATGCGTGCTTGCATATTTTAAGAAAATCAAATTCTATTTATTAGTAAAAAAGGTGTACTGTCTCAAAACGTAATGGTTGTATGTAATTTTGACATGCAATTCATATTTGTTTAAGAAAGATAGAAAAACAATGCACATGTTATGCGTATTTTATAGAGGCTATTAATAATCCTAATATAAAATTTTCAAAACCATCGAAAGGTAATTATATGAGAAAAATTGAATGTTATTTTAGTATTATTATGGTTAATCTTTATTTATGAAATTAATTGGAAATTCTTAACTTGTTATCGCAGGGAACTATTATTTAGTTGATGTTATATATCCAAATAAATATAAATATTTAGGTCCGTATACAGGTGAGAAAGATCGCTTGCTAGATTTTTGGCGTCTAGGACAACTAAGAAGTTGAGAATAAATATTTAATCGTGCACACTCATCATTATGTAATGTGATAAAATGTACTTTTATAGTGTGGAAAAAAGGTGAAGAATTTTGCAAAAGATACCTGCTTATTCGTGTAAAATGCAAGTTTAGATTGCAATGACTCTGCATAACTATATTAGAAGAAAATCGCAGGAAGAAATGACATTTGCAAAATTCGATCGCTATCCCAATTTTATTTATGATGATTTTTAACTAGTGTAGTTCCATATTCGGAAAGCTATAGATACCAGAGGCCTTATCAAATGGATTATATGCGTGATGAGATTACAAATAATTTAATGAAACAATAAAATTATAACCTTAATATCTCATTTTGTATTTATGATGTATCAATAATCTAATACATAATTATGTAATTCAAAACTTCAAAATTACTACATGTTCTTTTTAATCATTTATTATCAACATCATTTCCAAAAGTAATTTTAACTAAATACTTATCTATTGCTTTTTATATATTAATTTCAACTATAAATTTAACCAAATATATTTTATCCAATCAACCATAATCTTTCTAAACCAACTCTTTTCAAACAACTATCACAATGTTAAACACTCTTATGTTTAATAATATAATGCATATTACTTTTTAAAAATACTTTTCAATAAAAATACATCAAAATTATATTTTTTTAAATTTAAATTTATTTTTAATATTAAAAAAATATCAATTTAATATTTTTTAAATAAAAAACAACTTAAAAAACAATCATCTCGGTACACACCCGTCTACATCAGAAATATCTGACCGGAATTATTAAGTAGTCATTACATTAAGGTTTGAAATGCAGGTAACCATCAAGAACTGGTCTAAAGGGCCAATTAAGCAGGAATTTTTTATTAATTAAACCCCACTGGCAGGATAACACATCATGGCCCAACTAGGGGAATGGCTAGAGTCCCCATGAACTTGCAAACGAATGGCATGTCCCAAGCTCAGCTGTTAGGACAAGAGGGACTAAAGCCTACAAGAAATACTCCTATCAAATAATACTATTAGGGCTGGCTATTCCCCTAAAACCAGGAATCAAGAGGTGAAACTGCATCTACAAAGAATGATGATCACAAAAACACACACACACACACACACCAGAGAAGTCGGATTCTTGTCACCTTTGACTACATAGATTGGCAAGCAAAATTGGGATTCATTACATGAATGGGCCATTTTAGGAAGCTTCAGATTTCAAGCTCGCGCCTTGCCACAAGATAGAAATGGGACCTCAAAGGATGCCCACCTCACTAAAGCTGAATATGTCCAAAGTCAAATAGAGCTTGTGTACAATGATGTTCTTGTGAAGCTTCTAATTCCATGGACTTGGATGCCTAGCATCTTTAAAAGCTGAAGTACCACCAGATGCTGCTGGGGAAGGGGAAGGAGAGGATGCGGCATAATATGTGCCTGATACAGACAATGTAGGTAAGTTTAAAGGATGTCCATGGTGCCCCATTGGAGCAAATCGTGATGGACTACCAGAGGTTCCCAAACCAGATCTAGAGGGGTGTGGAACCTGCAAATGATTTCAGTAATTGAAAATCAATAGCAAGTGGTACACATCAATATAAGATACTGAAGGTGGAGAAGGTATAGCAAAATAAAAACCTGGCATAGGAAGTCTTAAGATAATCCAATCATAAATAAATGCTACGCATGACACCTCTTGATTTGACTTAATGCAAAACATTTTAGCCCGTGCGTGTTTAATGAAGTGTACTGATGAATTTCAAGGAAACCTAACTGAAATATTCTTGTTCAACTGAGGATAAAAGTTAAATTAATTTGCAACTCTATGCCATTTCAAGTTTCACAATATCCACATAATTAATTTATTACGAAGCCTAATTGAATAATTGTTTGTTCAAGAAAGATATGCCAAGTTAAATTCTAATTCTATGCCATTTCAAATTCCACAATATTGTTAAAAAACAATCTCTGATAAAGCCGTTAACATATAGTAACATGCCCATGTCAACTAATCGTACTTCTCTTAAATAACCTTTATGTTCACAAGACAGCAAATTCATGGTAATTCGTGTTGACAATATTTTTCAGCCTCCCATTTCTGGCTCTCCTATCAAACTATTGATAGTCATCATCAACCCAAAGGGAAAACCAATGATGAACTCATCCATCTCTAAGAAGCCAACTGTCCTTGGCTTTTAGTACCCCTGCAAAACCATTAGTGTGCAAACAACTAATAATTTTGGTGTTATAGCACACTGTCCAATCACTCTGATAGTCTAGATGGTAGAATATAAAAAACACAACCTTGGAATCTGTAATAATATACTTCACCCTCTTGACATATTTTTTTTCAGGTGATTTTTCTTCCTCAATACTGACTACCCTTAATAGTTTTTATAAACATCTATATGGAAGGTCCAGACCAATTGAATGTCTATAAACATAAACCCAGAGCAACGTGTGGCCAGCTCAAGGGATTAGGGTGTGCAGGGTTTGGTTAGCGATCTATTTTGTGGCCTAGTTCTACTTTCCTACTTGAAAATCTCTCTGAATGTAATTCACTAATATCTAACAACGGCCCATAAAAAAATTAAACAAAAAAAGGGAAAGAAAGGAAATTTAATTTGAATGAACTGCAACACAAACAGGAATATCAATAGAATGAGGCAAATTGTAGTTGTAGCAGAGTATATTTACGTTACCACATTGGGCTGAATATAGGGAGGCCTTCTAAGAGGAGACTCGGATGAGGGAGAAGGAGATGTACTGCTCATTCTATGTACATGACGTGAATGAGTGTTATGATTTGAAATATCTTCAGCTTCTCCCCCTTCTATATCACCACCAGGATTTGCCTCAGAGCCCATCCTAGGAGTAGGATGCCTAGTCATCGATCCAGAGTCATTTGAGACATCCACTTGAAGTTGAACGGAAGGGCGAACCGGCATCCCTTGAGTACTATTTCTTCTCTTTAATTCTTCCTCCACATTCAAGATCTGTCAATCATTCCAAGTTCACCAATTGTTCAAAAAGGACGGAAAAGAAGAAAACAGCGCAAAACATCGATTCACACTCCTTAATCAAGCCCAGAGAGAAGACACAGAGTTACCTGCTTCAACGCTTTTACAAGGTTATGCTTCTTTGCATTTAAAACTTGTAACTTGTCCTCGATTTCTCTCTTCCTTTTCTCTTTTTCTTCATCTAATTCATTTGCATTGCTCTTTGTCTAAGAAGAAAGGGACAAAAAATTGAAAAATGCCAATTATCATTTAAACAACAAATTATCAAAATCATAAAAAAATGAAGTAAACAAATAATTAAAAAGAACAAAAAGGTAAGATTTAAATCTAAATACCTCCACACTAGGGTTATTAGCTACGTCGTCAGGTTTTTGCAAGTTATTTGGATTCGGATCACCATTAACTGCATCATCAGCGGGCTTCATGGAGAAATCAGCGCCGTCCAACCCAACATCATCCTTTTCATCCTCTCTAGAACTAGAAGCTCCTCCATCTCCTCCACCTTTACAATCTTCTGCTTGTTCTGCTTCTTTACCATTATTATTTGCAACAATCTCTTCTTCTACTGCTTCCAATTTAGGTTCAATTGGGGCTTTCTCAATGTGATTTGAATTAGGGTTTGAAGTGGTGATGGAGCGGAGGCGACAGAGAGCTTTGGAACGGCGGTGGCAAAGGGTTTTGAAGTCTCTGGGAGAAATCTTGGGGGTAGGCATTAGCCATCGACGAGGGACGTCTGCTACGCTGTGCAAATTCCCTCTGTACAGCGATATCGCCACCATCTCGCTCGCTTTCTTGATCAGAACAAAAGCTACAGGTTGGTTACTCAAAGACACACCACTTGTCGTTGGCTTAATAAATTTCCAATCAACTTTTCTATTTTTCTCATTTTGACTCCCTACTTTCTATTTATCGTTGATTTAGTCCTCCATAGCCCACGCACATTGACACATATACCGTTAATACACCAAGTCGTTATTTATATAAATTTCTTTCTTAAATCCAAAATTATATTTAGAACTATTTAATTTTAAAAGAATTAAGAAAAGCCTCAAACACACCTTTTATATTAAGTAAGAATTGACAAATACCAATAAAAGTACTAAATAAAGCATTACACAAGGCTATAAAAAATAAAGCTATATATATATAAAATAAAGCCTGGAAAATATATTTTTTTTACGAAGAAAATAAATCTTATTATTAGAGCTTGAAAAAATATTTTTTTTATGAAGAAAATATTTAATTTTTTTTTATAAATACTAAATCAAAAAAATTTATATTCATAAATAAAAATAATTTTTAAAAAGTTTCAAGAATTATTTACAATCGAAACTATATTTTTGAAATAAAGCAATTTTGCAATCTCAACAACAACATAATATATATTTTTTAATACATTTAGATCTCTTATATATAGAACCAATATACAATTCGATACTTGATTTAATATTTTTTAATATATAAAGAGTATTTTCTAGATGTATCTTAAATTAATAATAATAAAAAAATTCATATACTTGGAACACTGTGAAATTATTTATCATTATTTCATAAACTTGTATAGTTGATTGTTAGTGATGGAGATAATGAATGAAATCCTTGCCAATAACTCGGAAGTAAGAGGCTGATTTAACCATTAAAAAGCTACATGGCTTGATTTGACTAAGTGCTCATACTTGAGGGATGAAACATGTATTTCATCCTCACGTGAATGACAGACGAATTGTCGTCCAAGGAATTCCAAAGAGTAAGCATGGACCCTTCTCAGACACTCGTGATAAGAAACATCCATCCATTCCCTCTTTGTTTAATTAATGGTTACAGAAAATTCAGACGCAAAAGCTTGTTCAAAACTTAAATTAACATGAGAAGAAACTAGAAAGTATCCATGTTCATATATGGGGGGGTTGAAGTTTTAAGAACTGAGTAATTGATCAGTAGTAGAATATTTCCTCCAGCAAGTTAGGAAAATCCAAGAATATCTTGCTTTCTCCATCCATGATAGTTTCAACAAATGAACTGTGTTGTGACGATGACGATGCAACTTGATCATCAGAACCAGTGTTGCTTTGGAGTGCCAAATCCATTCCGTTAACTCCAGCATTAACCTCGGTATTGGATTGAAAACTTTGTGGTATCATTACATTCGGATTCTGTGTTTGGTTCGTCAAGTCCTTGGATGAGAATTCTGCTGCGTTTTCCTGTTCTGCTTGTGGATGATCACCAGGGAGATATTCATCTTCTAGAAGAAAATCGCACCAGCTAAAGCTTGTTGAGCTTTCATCAAGGATACATGGTGCTGGAATAGTTTGATATGCAGTGCAAGTACTTGAGGCCTCCGTCACCAGTCTTATGGCTTGAAGCTGATCAAGAAGATCTAGTGAGTGATTGTTATTCGCGTCATTGTTATACATAATGTTCAAGAAACATTCTTGGTTTGATTCCATCTTAGGTGGTACCGTTGTGGTCATCAAATGGCTGTTGATGTTCGACATTCCTTCAGGAGTGAATGGATATTGCTCTGGTTTCAAAGTGAAAACATTCTTTAGGCCTCTGCTGAGTGACCCAATTCTGCTTCCATATTTTACGAGGCCACCGATATTTCCGTAGTCAGCTAAAATTTTAGAGAACGGCTTATGAGTGACAGGATCTATCCCCATTTCAGACAGCTTCTTTCTTAGCCTAGCGTTCCAGTAGTTTTTCACATCATTGTCTGTTCTTCCTGGAAGTTGTTGGGCTATTATAGACCACCTGGAACATGAAAGGGAAACCATGAGAGAGAGATAGAGATAGAGTAGAGTGTGTGTCTTTATACTTCCACTGTTAACAGAAACAGGCTGTCAGAAAAAAAACTGCATCTCTTGCAGGCTTCATTGGATGTTAAGTTTGTTATGGCTTGCTACAACTGAGAATTGAGAGCTGATGCCAAACAGCACGCTGTGGTGACAAAAATGGAACACGCCCCAGTGTGCTTTTGGCACGGTTGCTGACAGCGTTGTTCATCAAACTCTTCCCTCTGATAAAATGACTGAAACTTCGGTGAGAATAGACTGTAAATTAGGCTAGTAGAAATTTGGGCTTGCAACTTATAATCAGCTTATTCGAGAAGTCATTGAGGTTAGGCAGCAGGAAAGTTGTGAAGGCTGGAAAATGGCTTTCAAAAGGAGATAAAAATCGATGTATGTATGTATGTAAGAAACAAACGCTAGTGCTGATGAACATAAAGTTCGCTTCGTAGTGGAACTAATTATAAGTTTAAAATGTTAGTTTGACGAAGTGCTGTGAGAAAATATTTCTATTAATCAAGCTTTATGTTGCAGAACTGCATCGATCAGTGGTGAAAATTAGGCACAAGAAGGCAAAAAGAAAGCTTGTGAAAAAACTCACCTGCTACCTATTGCTGCATGAAGCCTAATAATCATTTCCTCTTCTTGGGGTGTGAAGCTGTCGTGCTTGAGATCTGGCCTCAGGTAATTAGTCCACCTAAGTCTGCAACTCTTCCCACATCTTTGAAGTCCTGCAAAACATTCTCGTTTATGGAAAGCTGCTTGACAGGAAAACTCAATATTATAACAAGGTTAACTGTAATCCAAATCATATCAACATTATGTATATGTAAATCGACCTGCTTTCTTTGGAACAGCAGTCCAATTTCCTGTACCATGCTTGGCCACATGAGCAAGCATTTTCGCATCTTCCTCTGCAGTCCAGAGACCCCTTTTCACATTCAATCTGTCACAGCAAGGAGGTCTCACCATCGTATCTGTTTATGCAAAGTCACAAATCAAAAGATGATATTACAAAATAAAACAAGCTAAGAGAGGGGCAAAAAAAGACAAGTTTAATCGAGGTATAATAGCGATGCAACTCGAAGCTTTCTACAGCAAAATGCTATTTTTTAAATTTATTTCCCTGCTTTTTGAGAGGTTGAGATGAGGAAGAATGTGGGTTTAAAGGTACAACAAGCGTGGAAGCAAGAAAAGCATGAAGCTGCTCACATTCAACTAAATTTCATGATGTGAAGAATCTTGGGATGATGTGAAAAAAAAATATAGGAGAATGCTAGCTACCATTGCCACTGACATGCGTGAAGCATAAAAGCATTCATTTTGAACACCTGCTGTGTTAGTTGGCCAAGTCTACTTAAGAACCATGTGGAGCACCGGAAAACTTAAACTGATAATCTCTAAATAATGTCAAAATAAGAATACTCAAAAACATTTTCTGAGATAGAAAGTTTCTTGGAAATTTCGTGTTTCATCTTCACTTCAAGAATTGGTAATATTGAAGAGGCTCAGATTTTTGCGGATAACACCAGAGAGCGGGAGAGGGAGGGGTGAGTATTCCCAGTAACCAGCTTTTGTTACAGAATTGCTAGACAAGTGTTAACAATTAGGTGGAGAGTGTACAAGCCAAACTGACCATGGCAATGGTAGGCAGCATTCCCCGAAAACACATAGAAATCATCCTCAATGTTTAAACTCACAATACATGTATGCTGAGCCCCAAGAGCACTAGAATCAGGCTCGAATTGGCTGTTTTTTCTTTTTTAGTTTCCAACAATCACAAGTTTGACAAGACTAGTTATTTTAGGCAAATGAACCAAGGAATTGAAGAGATAGCATGGAGAACCAATCTGAGTGTGCTTGAGATGGACTTGCAACCACAAAACAAGCATGAATTGTTTATATGGATATTGGCTACTGAAACTAGCTACTTAACCGAGTTATATTGGAATAAAATCAACTAGAAATTCTAATAGATGATTATTTCCACTAAACTCATCACCATCATAAAAATAAATCTTTTTATTCTCTAATATCAAAGTAGATAAAGATATCTTAATAGTCTTTCAACTTAAATTTTTTTCTTCAGAAAAACTAGATTCTTCACAAATCTGCTCATTCAATAAAACAATGTTATGAAGTCTAATGAGATTTAAAACACCCTTTATTTTACTCAAATTCCTATAAAACATAATCATAAAAAAATAACATTAATATAAACCATATATATTAGTAGTAATAAATTCAATTCTTAAAAAATAATACTAATATTAATGAAAATTATAATGATTATTTTCAATATTAGTATTGATATGATAATATTAGTAGTTTATCTTGGTTGCCTCCTTCAATTATAACGGAAAAAAAAATTCAAATCACAATTAAAATATACTCAAATTTCTCTTATATCTCGTTGCACGTCAAATTGACTTAAGTACTTGAACTGTAATTTTTTAAGGTTATAGAATATCTTACCAAATTGCTCCCACCATGCAACTAATTGAAATAAAAGTTCAATAAATTAAATATTATAAATACAATACAAAAACAACATTCATATTTTAAAAATACAAGTAATAATAGTTTCTATGGATTAATCAAAAAACTCACACCGAAAGCTCATTAATTTTGATTATATATTCAAATTGATGTCAAAAATCTTTATCTTGCAAAATTATGGCAATTATTTCCTTTCTAACTTTACTTTTACTATAGCTTGATTCTATACATTTCATGTAAGTAAATATTTGCGGAAGCTTACTTAAGTGAATATTGAATGCTTAAAAAAAAGATAGCAAGATGTCATTTATTATTTTTATTAAAAAAGTTTTTCTTCTTCAAAGATAAAACTCATGCATGATTATATAAAAATTTGGTTATGTTCTTGTCAAGTGTTTTTTTTTACTTTAGATGATAAAATCACATTTTAGTTTTATCAAACTTTTATTTAAAGTAAAATAAACAAAGTAAACTTGGAATATTTCAGTCGAATATTTGGATGAAAAATTTAAAATGATCCAAAATCTCAAATAAGATAAAATTTGTTTTATTTTGTTATGTTTATTTTTTAAATAGTATAAAATATATCGGTCATTCCAATTAAAAAGGAATAGAATTGACAATTTTATTAGACCATAAATCCAACTTTCAATAGGTTTACATTTCCTTGATGTATACTAATCTTCTTATCCTAATTATTGAATATACCTTAATCATAATTGCATTGAATTTTGTTACCGTAACTATCTTATATACAAGATTTTGATGAACTTAAAAAACTATATTTATTTTTTGGGAAATGATTTAATTAGAAGAATAAAAATAGTATGATTTGAATTTATAATTGTTGGTCATTAAATTCTTTTTATATATAAGTAATTAAAACTTTGATATTACTTTAAAAAATCATAATAACTAAGCTTTAAAGGGTTAATGTAACCTTAAAATATTATTTTATTATATTCATTAACATCACTTATTATTATTATTATTAAAGCTCAGCAATTAAATTATAAATAAATCTAGACATCACTCAATAATTACTTTCAGTACTTCATGTAATCAATTCTCTGCTTTTTTATGAATAATAAATTCATTGCTTTAAAACATTTCATCAAGAGTTTTCGTAGTATTTCGCTGGATGAACAGTCTATTATGCCGGTAACTGTAATTAAGACAGCATCTAATTATAGATTCGCATGCGTTAGCGAAATAAATAAAAAATTAATAACTTAAATACGATTCAATTAGAAAATTAAATAATCTTTTCATAATTCTATTTATAATCCAACCTAGAAAAAAGAAGAAGAAAAAAAAGAAAAAGTAAAAAAAACTAGGCGGTAGAAAATAAAGCTGTAACGGGAACATCATCATCCATATGTGAAACGGTTACTCTATAGTTATCAAATCTGGTTTGGAAGTTCATCTAATCAAGAGGTTGGGTTTTAGGTTATTCGAATCAATTTAAATTAATTGAATTAATTTAAAAATTTTAAAAAATTATTTAAAATTTTAATATTTTATATAAAAAATAAAAAAAATTCATATCAATATACGCTATACTTGTCGTAAATAATAAATTTTAAAAAAATATTTTAAAAAGTTTTTTTATCTCACATTAAAAAAACATAATTTTTTTTTATGAACATAGAGTATATATACTAAAAGATTTTAAATTTCAAATTAAAAAAATAAGTTCTTTATTATAAACATAAAATATATATATATATTAAAGAGTTTCAAATCTCACAATAAAAAGATATTATATTATCATTTTAAGTTGAAGTATTTAAACCAAATTTTTTTTTATCCTGCATTGAAAAAACATAACTTTTTTCTTGTAAATTGTAAAAATAGAATATATATACGAAATGACTTCAAATCTCACGTTGAAAAAATAACTTTTTTCTTGAAAACATAGAGTATATATACTAAAGGATTTCAAATCCTATATTGAAAAAATAAAATATTTTTCTAATATTTATTTATTTAGTAAACTTTAAAAAGTGTTAATAACCAACTAAAAAAAATATGAAAGAAGGGGTATAAAAGAAAAACCACATTTTAAAAAAAAGAGGGTCTCGTCCGGGTTGCCCGGGTCATGGGTCGACCCGCCGGGTCGACCGGGTTTTACCAAGTTGTTGCACCGGCCAGTCTTTTAACAAACCTGAATCGATCTAGCCATCGAGTCAACCAGGTCCCGAATCGACCTGCCAGACCGAGTTTAATAACTGTGCTCCAGAGGTTGATACTATATTTATTTTTATATTTAAAAAATATTTAAAAAAAATTAAAAAATTTTACTTACGTAAAATTAATTTTGTTTAGATATTTTTAAATGATAAAATAATATAAAAATAATTTTTTTTAAATAAAATATATTTTTTAATATATTTTTAAATAAAAAATAAACATTATCCTTCCGAACACCACTTAACAGTAATAATTGTGGCATAAGTTATTTGAAAAGCATCGTGTTTTTCCAATTCTGAAAAAGCTATGGAAATTCCCTTCCCTTTTTAAAAATCAAACTCCATTTCTCTTCTCTTTCACTCTTTTTTTCCCCCCCGGTTAAACACGACACTCGCGGTCTCAATTTCTCCTTGTCATTTCTCTCCAAACTTGAAAATTAAATTCAAATTGATCAAGCCATAATTTTTACCGAGATGAAGAGAGGCAAATCGGATACCAAATTGGACAAATTAGATAGGTTTGTGTCATTAAGCAGGCAAAAATCCGTTCAAATCCTTCTTGCTCTTGCTGTTATCTACATGCTCCTTGTCACTCTTGAAATCCCTTTTGTTTTCGACTCTGGCCCCACCTCTGAAACCACCACCACCACCCCCACCCCCACCCTCGCTGGCTTTTCTGAGCTTCA
>Ga0307517_10011631_pt1 | contig 12177 bp, 4 predicted proteins | sample 23_EM_MG_FD_194515 | JGI IMG/M metagenome (GOLD analysis project Ga0307517, IMG submission 194515) | Populus trichocarpa ectomycorrhiza microbial communities from riparian zone in the Pacific Northwest, United States - 23_EM | ecosystem: Host-associated > Plants > Roots > Unclassified | place...
TTGCTTTTAAGGGTAATGTAGTTGTTCATATGCTTTGAAAAAGTGAAAAGTTAAAAAAGCCCCTAGACACCAATTATATAATCTTTATTTTTAAGGTTAATTTAGTCATTTTAATGTAATGTTAAAATGTGAAAAGACTGAGATGTCCCTAATCAGTCTGATAATGACTAATAAACTTTGGGAAAAAGAATGTATTACCCTCAATAACTAGTCTAATGATTTGTTTTGATACGAGAAAAATATCATTATAATATTTCAATCCACAATACAATAAGTCTAGGTGAACAGTTAAACCTTGATCCTTTTTAGTTTTTTTTTTAAATCTTACACTTAATTCATATTCCCATTTCATTTGTTTCAACCAAACACCTATAAAATGAGAATAAAACATCATATTATTTATTCAGGAAAATTACACATGACATCTTATAGTTTTTTCAAAATTGCACTTGTGTATCGAGTTTTAAAAAATTACACTTTGTAGCCTAAATTTTGTTGTGTGCGTAACAATTTACATCTTGTACCTCACGTGCTTAAAAAAAGTAAAAAAAAGTTATCTAATTGTTTACATGTTTACCATTATTTTTCATTTAATGACTAAAAAGCTCTTATATTAAATATTATCAAATTTTAATTGAATAAAAAAAACCCTAACCATCTTCTTCCACCCACCTTCTTCCCTTAAAAACCAAACCTAACTGTCTCATTCCCTTCCATTTAATCCCTCATCAGCCAAACAAGTCCTTACAATACCCTAGTTATTGTTGATCTTCCCCTACATCCACCAGCCACCAACCATTATTGTCAATATCAACATTTCTGCCATGGTCATAAGTTGCAACCCACAGATCCACTAACCACAACATTGATCAATCATTGTCATTAACAACTAGCCCGATATACAAATGAACTACATGATCGATCGATGATGATCTCTCCATATTAATCATCTTGTCCTTCTCATTAAGAACATGTCTTTATTATTTGCTTAAAATTACAAACCGAAGTTCAACAATCATCAATAACCACTACCATCAATAACCAATCTGTCATTAAGAATTCCCAACATAAAAATGATATTTTTTCACCTCTTCCCAGTTTCTACTTCCTAAACCCCGCCCATCCACTCTACAAGTTTAATAGTTGTCACAACTAGAGCTTTAACATCAATAACAACCAAAGCTTCAATAACGATAATAATTGGAGCTTCAATGATAACGATGACAATTAAAGTTTAACAACAACATCATTTATTGTAGCAACAACATCTTCATCATTGCAAATGTCAAAGTCAAATTCAAAGCCTTCAATGCCAAAAAAAGAAACGAGAAAGGCACATAAATGATCAGATTAATGGAAAACCAAATCTTGTAAAAATGCGATAATGGTGGCAAATATCATCCTCAATTTCCTAGGGTTGGTTTTGGTATTGTTCCATTGAGATAAGTGAATGAAAGAGGCACATAAATGATTGGCTTAGTGGAAAACTAGAGCTTGCAAATGTGCAACGATAGTAATGAATATCATCTTTAATTTCTCGGTATTGATGTTGTTGTTCCATTAAGAAAAGGGAGGTGTTGTTCCATTGATAAAAGTGAACCTTAGTGGATAAGTTGTGGGATGGGCTCAAGTTAAGGGTTTGCTGGTGTAAAGATTGGGAATGAGATTGGAAATAATTGTTGTTGAAGATCTAATGATTGATATTACAGTTTAACAAAATGAGAAGGGATTTGTTCAAATCCCAGTTCCATAACATGTGATAAGGGATGCGATAATTAATTTTGTTATTGATAAGATTGATCAAATACTTAGGGTTTATGGAGAATCAAAGAGATGATTGAAAAAATTAGGGTTATTTATAAGCTTCAATTTAAGGTTTTTTCAAAGCTTTTAAAGAGAGATAAATTGTGTTAGGAGGAGAGAAATGTTTTATTTGTATTTTGTTTGAGTTTCTCATATATTATATATAAGGGTAGTATGGTCTTTTTTCAACTTGAAATTTTGTGTTGATCGAGGATGTAAATTGTGATTTTCCAAAACTTAGTAGAAAAGTGCAATTATGACCAAACTATAGGATGTCAGGGGTAATTTTTCTTATTTATTTTTGGATTTCGTATCTTTAGTTTAAGAGAGATGACCCCTTTAATTTATTTTTTCTTATTAAGCTAACTATTTCTATTTTATTGTCATATCTTTTACTTTCACGTCTTTTAAAATGGTTCCAACCCATTAAGGTTGTGGAGCAGCTATAGTTTCTCTAAATATATTTTTTCTTATTAAGTAAGGCAATTATTTTTCTTTAACTTTATTCTTTTAAGAAGTCTTGTACTTTCTAACCCAATAAGGTTGTGAAGTAGTTATAGTTTCTCTAAATATTTTTTTCTTATTAAGTAAGACAATAATTTTTTTTTAATTTGGTTTTTTTAAGAAGTCTTATACTTCCTTACCCAATAAAGTTGTGGAGTAGCTAATCAATACATCCTTAAAAAGTGGGTTTTTGAATTTTAAGAGCTTTTGCTCGAAGACTGGGGGTGTGTGTATTAAGAGGTAATAAAAGTAGGATATATGAGGGAAGCTGAATGAGAAATGAAGGATTGATTCTTATCCTTTTTTAAATTATTGTTTTTAACATTTTTAATATGGATTAATGAACTTGTCTTCCTTCTTTGTTAGTCAAAATACTAGATGGATGGCTACTCATTTGTCCTTTCCTTTTGTCATTATTTCACTTTATCTTATCCATCTTTTTCTCTATCTACCCCTATTAACAAACAAAGTTTAAAATAATTCTCTTATAGTGCTTAAGGTCATCATTGTCTAAAGAGGATGTATCTTAGATGATAATGTCAATTTGAGGTAGAGATGATTATAAACAGGTTTGTGATAATATATGGGTTCCATGAAGTGGTGAGTTATGATGGTGATTTGGCTAAAAGCGCGCATCTGAAGCAATAAAACCTAATATGTTAGGAATATACATGATTGTTCTTAAATAATATGTTAAAGACTAGCTCATAATCTACTTTTGCTATTTCAAAATATCTTCTCATTATATGTGAACAAAGTTAGTAGCATAGGGTTATTAGAGGATGTATACTTGAGATGGAGAGATTATTTTATCATTCTTCATTGTTGACACGAATGAGGTGGCTTTGGTTGTTAATAGGTGGGATAGTAAAATGTTTGGAATGAAATGAGGAGTATTGAGATGAATTTAAGATTTACATACCTAGATTGTGATGAAAGCATGATGATGAAATTGGTATAGGTTCCAATCATTTTCAACTAGTTTTTTTTTCCAATATTATGCAGAGTTACTAGGATTAAAGCAAAAGGACTTTAAGCATATGAGTTTGTATTAAATTTAACTTGTTTGGGTCTAAATTTATTGAATCCAATTTTCTTTTTTAATTATATTTGCATGAGATAGGCTTTAAAAGTATTCAATTTTGATTTATGAAAGTAACCTATTAGAAAAATATTATATTGTCCTATAAACATAACTTTTTATTTATAAGCACGCTACTCTTCAATAGAGTTAAATCATAAAAAAAAAATGCAAGAAAATAATTTTTCCAACATGTGTAGAGTTTTTAGGTTTTAGACAAGTTGTTATAAGTATATAAGATTATATTTTATTTAATATATATAAATTGAATGTGTTAAATTTGATTTTTTTTTTTATGAATTGTATCAGTCTTAGATGAGCTTCAATTTGCATTGTTATGAATGATAAATCTAATCCATTTTAAAAAAAATATATAAAAAACATCACAACACCTTAAAGTCTTGACTTGGTTGGTAAGTAAGTATACTTCTTATATTATAATGTAGGGTTCAAATATTATGAGAAACTAATGCAACTTATAGCAAGAATTATTGAAGAAAAAAAAGGGTTAAAATGAAAACATAGTAACAAACTACAGGGAAAACTCACAAGTCTTTGTATTTTTAAAATTAATAATTGAGTTTCAAATCCTAAAACAAGAGTTTAAATAGTTTTACTAGTTAATCATGGGCTAAATAAGAAATAAAAATATCATAAAATATAAAACTAATATGGAAATAAAATGAAAAGATGAATAAATAACTTACATTTCCGAAATAGAAGCAATTTTGGGTAGTCTTGGAGATCTAGATTATAAAATGGCTTGAAAATAAGTTTTCAAAGTGGATTTTGGACCATAAGAAGGGCTCTGAATGGACTTAATCACTTCATCTCAATATGGAATTCTGAATAAGACTTCCAGATTGGTACAATTTTTTTCAATCAAATACCAGATAAAAAAGTATGGCTCATTGAAGCAATAATACATGTTTACACTTTCAAGATATCTTCTTAGGTTTATTCTTATCAAACTGGTCCATGAACTTTTTAGCCACGTACTTTATGTTAGAACCATCAACTTATAAAAAACTCAACCTCGAGTTAGAATTGAGCTCTAGAAATAATACAACATCTGCTTCATAATATTAATAAATAAATAACACATTAAAAGTTTTAGAAGTACTTGTTTTACCATGCATATCAATAATATAAGCATTTTTATTGATCTTTTTAAGATCTAGTAAGGTCTATACTTCTTTGAATGAAGCTTTTATAAGTGCATAATAAAAACATCTCTTTATGGAGAAACACAATCATCATATCACCTTCATTGAACATTTTTCTGTTATGATGTTTATCTTTAAGAACCTTGTACTCCGCATTTCTTTCCTCTAACTTCTGCCTAACCTCTATTTAAGAGGTCTGCATATGCTTAATATGTTTTTCCATAACAATACTATAACCTAGACCCTTTACGATCTAGAACTAGAACATGTCTTAAACTTTATGTATACATAATATAAAATATAAACTTACTAGTAGATTTATGTTTGACACTCTTATAAGCAAAATCACCTTATGCAAATAAGATATCCCATAACTTGAATTTATCTTCATATATACTTCTTATTAGAGTTTTGTTGGTGAACTTAGTCTACATGTTTATCCACGAATATGTTGTGTTGCTAAACTTATAAGAAGACTCATAAATCCTCTATTAAGTCCTTTAAAAGTATCTAAGAAACTTTATATCCTAATTAAAAGTAATAGACTTTGGTATTCTATACAATCTAATAACCCTTATAAAAAAAACTGTCTACCAATATTTATGGCATTTGAAGTCTTTTTACATTGAATGAAGTGAGCGATCTTAGAGAATCTATAAACCATTATAACAAAAATAGAATCAATGCCCTACTAGATATGAGGCAACTAAAAAATAAACCTATAAATAGATCCTCTTGAATATTTTCAAGAACAAGTAAGTGCATGTTTAAAACTATATTTTAAGTTTGACCTTAAAAGTCTAGAAAAAGATGCACAAATCTACCCACATTTCTCTTCAAACATGACCAATAATATTGTAAAAAACAACATCAATAGCATTAATCAATCTCTTTAAATATGTAATAAATTTCATGATTTATAATTTGATTACAGAATGAACTCTTTGCTTGTTAGGTATGGCTTCTAATGCTTAACAATTTAGATAAATGTATAAAGCTTCTTATTATAAGTTCATTTTAATCTTGCATTACTCAAATTCTCATTAAAATATGTAATTGGCCTTTTTTTTTTCTTGGGACAAAACACCCTTAATGCCCACTTTATAAGTATCATACTGTACTAGAAACAACTTATCAAATTTATAAAGAGCTAGAAATGAAGCAATGCTTAAATTCTTTTTATTAAGCAAAGCTATTATTAGCCTCTTCGTCCTAATTAAACTTACCGTTTATCATGAACTTAGTAATTAAAGAAACTATGCTGCTAAAGTTGTAGATAAACCTCATATAAAAGTTAGTCATGTTATCAAAACTCTGTACTTTGCTTACATTCTTAGAGGTTGGCCAATCATAGATGACTCTAACTTTTTCCTCATCAATATAGATGCTTTTTGTGTTGACAACATATCCTAGAAAAGATGATTTGTCAATTATAAAGCTATATTTCTTCAAATTCACATACAAGTAGTTCTTTTTCAACACCTCTAGCAGCTATCTTAAATGACTAATATGATCTCTTTTTGTTTGATTATAAATCAAAACATCATTAATGTATACAACCACGAACTTATTAATGAAATAATAAAGATCTTGGTTCATCAATCATATAAATGTGTTGGATACATTAGACAAACCAAACCACATCACTAACCACTTAAATAACCCATCTTTTTTCTTGAAAGCCATCTTCCACTCATTTCCTAAACATATATGAATATAATGGTATCCACCATGTAAATCAATTTTGGAAAACACTTGTGTTCCATGCAACTAACCCAATATGTCATCTAGATGAGATATAGAAAAATGGTAGCCTATCATGATCTTATTAATAGAATGATTGTCTACATATATTCATCAACTGCTATCTTTCTAGGGTGTTAATAATACTGGAACTGCTTATAGATTGATACTCTTTTAGATCTACCTCTTATTCAATAACTCTTTAACCTTCTCTCCAAATATCTCTATATTTTTAGGACTTGGTCTATAACATGACAAATTTGGTAAACTAGCTCTAACCAAAAAGTCAATCCAATGTTGTATCCCTCTCATAAATAGGAGGCTATCAAGTAACTCATCTAGCATGATCTCTTAAAATTATATAAGTAGTGGTTTTATTGCCTCAAGACCATTAACTAAATATTATTCCTTTTTAATTATGATTGCTTTCAAAATCAATGCATAAACCTCATTGGTTTCCTTTATATCAGTAAACAATTCCTATTCTTAAGTGATTTTAGTTAAGAAAGCCTTCCCTTTCATTTTTAAACCTTATGAGTTGAGTTTTTCCATGTAGTTGTATATACAAAATTTATATAAATTCTCTCTACCCTTATGTTTAGCATTTACATCATACTATTAAGGCCTATAAAAAAATCAGACTATATGCATTCATAGTCACTAAATCATAATATATTTCATATTTATATTATTTTATTAAGAACTAAACCTTACATCTTTTAGTCAACCTAATTTCTCATACAACCTTAATCTAAATAATTTTATAAGGTTTTTGATGAGGCTTAACTGTTAAATTCAATTTTTAGAACTTTATTCCTAGTTATATTCTCACAATTACCATTATCAAAAATTAAATTATATAAACCATTATTAATAGTGACATGGTATGAAATAACTTATGGTGTTAAGAATCCTCTGACACCTTTAACGATGGTAGTGGCTTTTTCACCATAAAGGTCTCTCACCCATTTTGTACTCATCTTCTTCTCTACTAGGACACGTCACTCCTCATAATCATCCTCATCATAGTCCTATAGCAATATATCTCTACCTCTTATAGTCATTAGATTGATGCTCTAGTTCACCATACTTGAAACAATTTCTAGGTATTAATGTTACATATGAGTCGACTTGCTTATCTACTTCATTCTTCTTCCTCGCCACTAACCTTTTTAGCTTAATAGCTTATTATTAAGAATTTTATTGGTTTTATTGAACAATTTTACCCTTCTCATTCCTTGTCATACTGGTCTTTATGCAGTTTCTAAAAGTTAACTTAGATATATTAGTAATATACAACCATTTCTATATTAATATCTCTCTTCCAATGCTAGGTTCGCACATCATTAAGCATGCATACCATTTATATGCCTATTTTATCTCTAATAAGAAGCTTCAAACCATCCAAATAGCTATCTATTATCTAGCCCTAATCTCTCATAATTGGTTTCGCCTTATTAGATTCATGAAATCAGAAGTATATTCATGGTTATTTTTCTATTCTCGATATATTTTTTATATTTATGAAATAAGTACTATTCAAAGTTTGGGTGTAGAAATCGATCCTTTAATTATTACTTTATTCAAAACCAAGATATAACAAACGGCTTACCTTGTGTGATCAGATCATCTTAAACCCTTCTCTACTAGGAAGAAACTCCCCCCTTTTAGTCCAATCCATCTCTTATTCTAGTATCCTTAGATACTTCATCATCCCATCACAATGAATAAGCCAATCCATGGAACTCTCTATTCTCAAATCTCTACCAACAGTTCCTATGTCAAATTTAAGATGGAACTTATTAGAATCATGATTAAATCTATCACGTCTTTCTCTATTTTCTCCATCATTCCTAGTAAAATATCATCTTCTAACTAATTATTTAACAAAATTCTTCATCGAAAACTCTTAAACATATGGGTTTGTTTCTATGAAAAAGTGTATACCACTAGATGTATTGCAAGATAAATCTCCATCTACAACCCTAACATTAGTATGGTCTCTATTTGTGTGATCTATAAGCAACTGATCAATCGATTTGTTATCTCATTAAGTTTCTTCTCCACCCAACCAAAACTTTTCTCTAGAAATCTAAGCATCATCTAGGTTCTCAAAGCCTCTTAAAATGCTCTCATAATGTCTTTTGTGGCCTGCATTCCTTGATTAATGTCACTAAAATAGGTGTTATGACTACTATCTACCAGTCAAGTTAAACCAGGCTCTAATACCACTTGACAAACCATACAAAAAAGGAATGATATTTATTACACACAAAAACCCTTAAAAAACCACATAATAAAATATAGGGAAAACTCACAAACTTGAATATTTTTTTTTTAATTGACAATTGAGTTTCAAATATCAAAATAAGAGTTTAAATAGTCTTTCCTAGTTATCCATGGGCTAAACAAGAAATAAAAATACAACAAAATTCAATACTAATACTAAAACAAAAGAAAAAGAGAAGTTAAATTTCTGAAATAATAATAATCTAAAGTGGTTTTGGAGATCCGGATCATAAAAGAGCCTAAAAATAGACATTCTAAGTAAATTTTAACATTAAAAATATCCTCAGATGGCCTTTAGAATATATCCATGATATAGACCTCTTAATAAGCCTTTTGGATTGGTATAATTTGTGTCAATCAAACAATAATCTAAAATGATTTTGGAGATCCGGATCATAAAAGAGCCTAAAAATAGACATTCTAAGTGAATTTTAACATCGAAAATATCCTCAGATGGCCTTTAGAATATATCCATAATAACGACCTCTTAATAAGTCTTTTGGATTGGTATAATTTGTGCCAATCAAACATCCAAATAAAAAATTATATGTTAAAGCAACAATATGCATTTGCCCTTCTATAATGTTTTCTTAGACTTTTGTATGTCAAGCTAGTCTATGAACTCTTCAGTTATATATTCCATGCCAGAAACTATAAAAGATAATTTTTTCGTAAATGAATTAATATGGATATGGATAGTCTGTTTAAGACTTGACCTAGTAATGACTTCATCTTGTTACAATAAAGTTTGCTCAAGGATAACTTAATTAGAAAAACAAAGAAAAGAAAAGAAAAACATAAACCTTATTTTTTATTAGAAAAATTAAAGATTAGAAATAGAATGATGGATTTAGTCTAATAATTTCAAATTGATGAGATTTAGAAAATGCAAAGAAGTGGAGGTGGAATGAAGAGATAATTTTTACTATTCTTTAGTGGATAACTTAATTAGGAAAAAAAAAACTTGAAAAACTATATTTGATTAGAAAGATGGGAAATTGGAAATTGGAATGATGGATTTAGCCTAATAGTTTCAAATTGAAAAGATTTAGAAAATGAAAAGAAGTGAAGGTGGAATGAAGACAAGATTTATACTAAAAATGAAAAGAAAACCTTCCATGAAAGAAAGCGAAATGCTAAAATCTTTCTTTTTGTATTTTTTTTGTTTACTTTCGCATGGTTTACTGTTACGTGCTTGTTTTGGATAGAATTTGAGATAGTGGTAGTAGATTTTTTCAAAGTATTTTTTGTTTGAAAATACATTAAAATAATATATTTTTTATTTTTTAAAATTTATTTTTTACATCAGTATATCAAAACGATCCAAAATCATTAAAATATAATTTAAAACAAAAATAAATTAAAATTTTTTAAAAATATTTTTAAAATACAAAAACAAACATCCATTCAAGCTAGTAAACCTAGCTCGGACAATTAGAAAACGTCAAAACTTGTTTTCGAATATACAATAATTGAAAGGAAGAAATGCTTGCCGTTGTTAAAAAAAGAGAAATTATATCGCCATAAAGATAAAACATGAAGTAGCAATCAATTCTTCCTTATTACTTTTTTTTTTGGTCCCCAAAACAAAAATATTAACTACAAATTGGACGTTGATTAGTCACTTTGAAAAGTAAGCAATTGATCGAAGCCCTTCGTGAGCCTTTGACCACATTTGTCTTTTTCTGTAACAATAGAACAAAAGTACTCATTGTCTTTTTCTTTTATTTTTATTTTTATTTGACGAAGACACGGTAGGTAGCCGCACCTCCTCTTCATGAAAATCGAGCCTTACCCTGTTCATATTAGTTCTTACCAAATTGAACTTGACCTCAACTTTTGAGTAGGCAAACACATGTATTAGGTTATTCAAAGTTCTGTAATTAAATAATCAAGATTAATCACTGAAAAAAAAATTATTTTGTAAATGGAAGTGCGTGAACAAGCATATATTATTATAATTATATTATTAACCTATGCTAAAATGCTTCGATGAAATAAAATAAAAAATAAAAAGTCCTCGAGATTTTCAAAGACTGAGTTGAAAAAAAACCTCCATGGCATTTCATTTCAATGCAGTAATAAATGCCTAGGCATATTTCAACTCAATCTTCAAAAGTCTTTAGGATTTTTTTTTTTTTTTTTTTGAACTTTAATTTTTTTTATTTAATTCTTTAATTTTATATTTATTAGAAATTAAATTTTACAATTTATTTTGATTTGGTTTTCACAAAGTTATCTTGGTTTCATGCTCTATATCGTAAGTTTTACAGGTTAGATATGTTGACTCAGGTTATTTTTTTAATTAATTTCTTTCTCAACATCATCCTTTAACATTGAGCTGATTGAGAATTAGGTTTCATAATTATTTTTTATATGCTTTCTATGGTGTTATGATGATTTCATGACCCGGGTCGTGAGTTTTGCAAGTTAGCTAGGTTTACTTGGGTTTTGTTGTTCTTTTTTTAAAATAAATATTTTTATTTTTAATTTTATTATTCAACATTGAATTTATTTTCTCTAGAGTTATCATGGTCTCCTGACTTGAGTTTAGCGGGTTAATCCGGGTTGATTTGGATCATTTTATTTGTCATTTTTTTATTGTTTTTCAATTTAATTTTTCAAAATAGATTGGTTGAGAAATGAGCTTCATAAATTATTTTTTATTTTCTTTATATATGGTTATCACAATTTTATAACTCAAGTCGCGGGTTAAACCGGTTGACAAGGTTTTTTTGTCCTTTTTTTAGTTAAACTATTTTCAATTTCATAATTCAATATTGAGTTAATTGAGAATTAGGTTTCATAATTTATTTTGGTTTGCATTCTATGAGGTTATCTTGGTCTCATTACCTAGGTCACATGTTTGGTTAGTTGACTCGGGTGGTTTTTTATGTTCCTTTTTAATTAATTTTTTTTATTTCTATCTTTTAACATTAGGTTAATGGAGAATTGAGTCTCATAATTTATTTTTTGATTTGCGTTCTATGAGATTATTCTATTTTCATGACCCAAGTTTAACAAATTAACTAGGGTTGTCTCGGCTCAGTTTTGTAGTTGAATTTTATTTTTAATTTCATCCTTTAAAATTGGGATGACTGAGAATTGTATTTATTTATTTTTTATTTGCTTTCTATAGGGTTACCAGGGTCTCATAACCTAGTTAGCAAATTTTATAGATTAACCTGAGTTGATCTAATATGTTTTTGTTTTAAAATTTAAAAAAAGATGTCACTTGATTTTTTTAGTCAAACTATATTTTTATTTGTCGTCCAAGTTGTCTTTGAATTTTCCAAGTCGACCAAGTTACATTATATCAATTCTTATATATTTTAAATTTTTTTTTACTAAAAAAATATATTAACAACATTTGAATATTTTTTTTACATTCAAAAAAAACTTGATTTGACCTATGGTGTAGCCTGATTAATGATCTAGTAAAAAATCTAAATCTCCTTATCGATTCATTGTACATTGTGAAGAGGAGCATTTTGGCTTGAATAATGTTTTCCTTTCTTTTGTTTTCTTTTTTTTTTTCAATCTTTTAATTTTTTTTAATTCGATTATTCCATATTAAGTTTATTTAAAAAT
>Ga0307517_10011632_pt1 | contig 12177 bp, 2 predicted proteins | sample 23_EM_MG_FD_194515 | JGI IMG/M metagenome (GOLD analysis project Ga0307517, IMG submission 194515) | Populus trichocarpa ectomycorrhiza microbial communities from riparian zone in the Pacific Northwest, United States - 23_EM | ecosystem: Host-associated > Plants > Roots > Unclassified | place...
CCGTGTTCGAAATTGATCCATATATCACATGATTATTGCGTATTTGATGAGCATTTTCTAGGGCTGTTCAATAAACTCATAATGAATGTCTGCCGTCTAGATTTGATACTATAAAGAAATCTTGCATGCAAACCTATTGCCTTTTATTATACCAAGAGAACGATACTACTACATACTAAGGTTTCCAATTCCAGCCCGTTTCGTTTGAAATAACTGGTATATCATGTTCTAGTTTAAAAAATAAAATAAATTAGAATAAATTTTATCTTGTTTAAAATCTTGGCTTATTCCATAAATTCTGTTCAAATTCCGGTTATTTCTGCCTCGACCAATCATTCTAGCCAAATAATATTTTTTTTTTTGTTTTTTTTCAATCTTATCTATCAATCCGATCGTTGAATTAGATTGAAATTTTACAAGAAGCTACTAATATATTTTTATATCTCAGGTTAAAATATTAGGATAATAAAAAATTAGAAAGGTCTTGTAAGATTGCCGATGGTGTTTTCATAATTTTATTTAAATTTGTAATTTTGTTTTGAAAGGTTATTTTTGTGTTTTTTTTTTAGATTTGATTTTTTTTAATTTCATCGTTCAACAATAAGTTTATTGAGAATTGAGCTTCATATTTTATTTTGATTTGCTTTATTTGGGGTTATTATGGTCTCATGACGTAGGTCATAAATTTAAAAGGTTAACCCAGATTGACCCGAGTAAATACAATATGTTCTCGTCTCAATATTTATTTTTAAAATGTCATCTTAATTTTTTTTAATTAAACTATATTTTTATCAGTCATCTAAATTATCTTTGAACTTATTAAATTGATTTGGTCATATTGGTTCAACTCTCATTTTTTTGAATCAGTTCAATAGAATCTTAAGAAATATTTGTTGGAATTAATTTTGAAGTTTTCTTTCAAAGTGTTTTTTAGTTTTTTTAGTTATATGCATGTAACTATTAAAGATATATTTATTTTTAAAATCTCTTAAATTATCCTGAACTAATATGAATATATGTCTAGAATATTATAAGTTTAAATTAAAAGCTATAAAGATTTCTTCTCTTATAAAAGAAATGTAAGAGATTTGTTTTTCATCATGTTCCCATGTTTTCATTTTTACTTTTCTCCTTCAAATATTTCTAACAGTATTCAGTAACTCCCAAAGCGTCAACACTGAATTCAAAGCTCTCATAGCTTATTTTCATGCATCCAAATTAAATGAGAGATCTCCAATGTAGCTCTAGTAGTTCATCCCAGCACAAACATCATTGCATCAACGACATACACAAGACTATAACAAAAAGAATCCCCCGGCTGTCTAGAGGTGGCCATGGACACCTGGTTACATAGGTGGGTACGAAATACCAACCAAGACCTTAGAGAAAATTACAGAGGATAAGTATGTTAGAAAAGGTTTCTCTGTTTCTTAGGAAAACAACGTGAATATACAGCAATACTTTCTGCAAAGGCCGCTAGTTATTATATAGCAATGCAGGTTGCTTAATTTGGATACATTAAATAGCCTAATTCTCAGCTGATTTGTTTCCATAGCCAGCCAACTTCTCTTTCTGTTTTTGTCTTGTCCTCCAATCTAATCTTCCTTGTTGCTGCAGTTGATTTGTTTCTATAATCAACCAATGTCTTAACGTCTCTTCCTATTTTTATTTTGTTATCATGGGAGTGATTTGTTTCCATGTTGCTGGTTTTGATCTGCTCCATCTGCATCTGTCTTATTACCATTAATAAGTTTACGTGAATGCTTGGGCTGTTGGAAGGGACCCAGAAGGCTGGTAGAACCCATATGAGTTCAATCCTGATAGATTCTTGGGCAGTTCTATTGATCTGAAAGGAAAAAAAAAAGAAAATTCAAATGCCATCTGTGGTGAATAGGGAAGATATAGACATTGATGATGTGCTCGCAAGAAAAAAAGAAAATTCAAATGCTTTTAAGAAAATTATGTGGTTGATGATTAAAGTCTTGGTGCTCAAACTTCTCACCATCATTTTCAAAACCACCAATCATCCACCATGCGTTGTTCTTTAAAGTCAACATTTTGAACAGAAAAACCACCAATCATCTTGTCCAAAACAAAAATGCCCCGCTCAGCAAGAGCATAGATCCATAACCTGATATAGGAATTGAGTAGTACATTGACAAGTATCCAAATTCAATGTACGTTTTTCTTGTCGCTGTCAAGAAGCTAAGTAATTGACAATATAGGAATTGAGTACATTGACAAGTATCCAAATTCAACTTTGCTCTTGAATTTTTTATTTGATTACATGGCAATAAAAAAGGATTTTTGTAAAAAAATAATAATTTAAATATTATAAAAAAAAAGTGATATGTCAGTATGAATTCTCTTTTCCTTATTAATGTATTTTCTTTTAAAAAAAAAATATTGTTTTTGGCAATTTTGTTTATTGCATAAAAAACTAATCAATAAAAATCAATATAAAAAAAATAACTATTAAGAATAAGGAAAAAAAAGGTAACCATTTCTTAAAAAACCATTTCTTTTCCTTATTAATGTACCTTATTAACGCATTTCTTTCCTTTCGTTCTCATTTTTTTAAATCATATGTATTGTTTTTAAACAAGACCTTATCGTAATAAGATATTAAAAAAAATAATGAATTAATAGTTTTAATGTGGATATATTAAAAACATATAAGAATAATAAACTTGAAAAAAAATTACAATATACCTTTTTTAGCCATGTAGCTTATTGCATTAAAACTAAAAGCAATTAAAATAAATATCTAAAAAAAATTAAGATTTGAAATAAAATAAAAAAAGTATCTCTTTAATCAAAACCCTTTTCCTAATGCATTCTTCTTCTTTTGATAAATTTATTTTTTTATCAAAAGCATTGTTCTTTAAATAAAAACATCATAATCCTAAAAGAAAGTTTTATTAAAACAAAACTAGAAAAAATAATGAATCGATAAATTTGACACTAATTTATTAAAAATATAATAATACTAATTTTGAAAAAAAAGCATATAAAAACTTACAATAACAAAATAAAAAATATAAATATTTGATTCACATTAATTATTCAAGGTTCATATATAATTATTTTGAAAATAATTGTTAATATTATCGTAAAAGATACTAATATTATTTAAAAATAATAGCATAATTAAATAATTATGTAAAAATTATTTTAATAAATTTATTTATTAAATGCAAAAAAAAAAAAATCAAGTAAAAAACTTAAATGGACATGAGCATAGGTGCTTAAAATTTGGGCCTACATGCCTAACAACATTTAAAGTCTAGGCTTTTTTTTTTTTTAAAAAAAGAAAGAAAAATGGCGTGTCCAGTGTTTTTTTTAATAAATAAATAGGCAATGAGTCGCAATATGAGTAAACAACGCGTCGTCCATTTATAACTAGAAAATTAGGGTCAAAGTCTTTAGACCAAAAAATCTAGATTTCAATCATTTTTCATCAAATTATAATCACATGAACCTCTAAAACTCCATTTCTAATAACAAGATATATTTTAATTGGTCTAAAAACTCATAATTCCTAAAATATCTCAAAAAATAATATTTACCCCTAAAATAGAAAGTAAATTATGTATTTCTAAATTAGAAAGTACAAAGAGGACATGTCTCTAAAAATAATTTTTTTTTATTTTTATCCCTAAAATATTCTTGTAAAAAAATCATAATTGCAAAATCATCCAACTAAGCTTTGAAGGAATAAAAATGGTTATTATTATAATTTTAAAACTCAATTGGGTTACAGGTCAAAAGGTTGACCCTAATCTTTTTTAAGCAAAATAGATTGCGGGTTGACTAGGGTTTTTGATCAGTTCAAACTATGTTAATCCATCCTATTTTTTAAAAAACTCATATCAGTTCAAGCCTTACGTAGACAACAAAATAAATATTAAGATGTTCACATTATAAGAAAAGCTAAATTATGTGGGAAAAGCACTATGATTTTCCTCACAAAACATTATTGATTGCTATAATGTTTCCCCACATTGTTTTTTTTACACATGTTTTTTTTATGATTTTTTTCAAAATTATTTTTGTCGATTTTATTTTTTAATACTGAAATGGTTGAGAATTTAATTTTGTATTTTTTCATTTTATTTTATCTATCTATGTGGTTAGCGAGATTAGTGTGGTTTGCGGATTTGTCAAGGTAATACAAATTGCTCCAGTTTATGGATGTGGTGTTTTTTTTTTTAAATGATGTGGGGAAAGCACTGTAGCTTTTTTCATAAAATATTGTAGATTGCTACAGTGTTTCCCCATATTGTTATTTTTTTACACGGTTTTTTTATGTTTTTTTTGTTATGATTTTTTTCAAAATTATTTTTGTCGATTTTATTTTTTTTAATATTAAGATGGATGAAATTTTAGATTTGTAATTTTTTTCTTTTTATTTTGTCTTTCTATGAGGTTAGCGTAGTTTGCGGGTTTATCGAGGTAACTCAGGTTGCCTCAGTTTATGGATGTGATATTTTTTTTTAATTGAACTTGACCTTTTTTATAGTCTATTTTTTTCTCATATTATTAAAACAATAGTTTTAAAGAAAAAACATGTTATTAAACTTTATGAAATAAAAAAATTAAAACTTATTGCACTGTGGATTATAATAGTAATCCATAGTGTTTTGCTTTCGTTTTCTTTTTCTTTTTTTCTTTTTGATTTTTTGTTATGATTTGTTTTCAAATGTATTTTTGTCGATTTCATTTTTTAAAATTGAGATTGATGAGAATTTAGCTTCGTAATTTGTTTCTTTTTTATTTTGACATTATATGAGGTTAACATGGTTTACACGTTTGCCAAAGTAACCCAAGTTGCCCCGTCCTACGAGTTTGGTGAGTTGTTTTTTTTTTTAATTGAACTTGACTTTTTTGTATAGTCTATTTTTTCTCGTATAGTTAAAAAAATAATTTTAGAGAAAAGTCATGTTATTAAATTTATAAAGTAACAAAAATTAAAAGGTGTAAGGAAACCATTGTTCACCCATATATATTACACTGTGAATGACAATAGTAATCCACAATGTTTTACTTTCTTTCTTTTTTCTTTTTGTTATGATTTTTTTTCAAATTTGTTTTGTCGATTTCATCTTTTAATATTGGGATGATTGAGAATTTAACTTCAAAATTTGTTTCTTTTTATTTTACCTTTCTATAAAGTTAGCATGGTTTGCAAGTTTACCAGCGTAACTCGGGTTGCCCTGATTTACGAGTTTGGTGTAGTGTTTTTTTAATTAAACTTGACTTTTTTATCGTCTATTTTTTTCTCATATAGTTAAAATAAATAGTTTCAAAAAAAAGTTGCAAACCATGCTATTGGGTTTATTGGGAATTCAGTTTCAGAATTAGTTTTGTTTTGTCTTTTATGGGGTTATAGTGATCTAAACAAAATCTCGGTATTGAGTTGGTGTTTGATTTTACAATCATTTATTTTTGTTATCATATAGTTAAATAAAAAATAGATTGAAAAAAAAATTATTATCTAAGTGGAGTCTATAACCCAGTTCACAGGTTTAGCGTACTAGCTCAGCTTACCCAATTCACAGGTTTGACAAGATTACCCACCGATAGGATATACTTTTTTTATTTTTTTTATTTCATCATTTAATATTTGATTGGTTAAAAAACAGACTACATTATTAATTTTTGTTTGCTTTCAAGGGATAATTGTCTCAAATAAGTTTCTTTTTTAGGTTAGTGCTCAATTTTATGAGCATTTGTTTTTATCATACAATTAAATAGAAACAATTATGAAAAAAAGTTATTAAACCCAATAAAGTACATGACCTGGGTCCCGGAGGGTCGAGATTGATCAATATCTCAATATTTTTTTTAAAAATTATCATTCTGAAGTTTTTTTAAAAGCTAAGTTATGTTTTTATCGATCATCAAGGTTGCATTTAGACTTATGAAATCGATCGATTTAAGACGAGCTAGCTTTCATACGGTTTAATTAAAAACTTGAGTTAGACAAAGAGTTGAGTCGGGAGGCTTTAAAATTAACCCATTTGATCAAGTTTAATAATACTATTAAAAAATTATCCATGGTCTTAATATTTTTTTACATTTTAAAAAAAATCGATCCAACCCCTGATAGAGCGCGGGATAATATAAGTATATTAAGACACAAAAAGTAGTCTGATATGGACTCTTGTACTTGGCCCTATTTGTTTTTACGTTTTAAAAGTGTTTTTGAAAAAAATTAATTTTTTTTTTATTTTTTTCTTTGCTTCAAAGAAAAATGATTTTTAAAAAATAAAAAAACTTTATTTTGATGCATTTCCGAGCAAAAAACACTTTAAAAAGCAACTGCCACCACATTCTTAAATGCCCCCGTAGAGGGATAATGACCTCACCATTTCCTCATAAGTTTTTCTCTTGTTATAGATTACTTGATGTGGTCGTTTGAGGTAGAACAACTCACAGGTCTATTTATAACTTTTCATTATACTATATTTTAAAACATGAGGAAAAATCATTGTGCTACTACTGTGTATATAGAGTAGTTGCATTGTGAACCACACTGTAGATATAGAGTGTTTGTACTGTGGACCACACTGTAGATGTTCAGAGGACCATGAGGACATTGTCTTTTCTATTTTTTTATTTCAAAAGTTGCTGGCATGTGTTAGGTCAAGGTATGGCCGCCAGACCCAAGGCTATTGGGCCTGCATGGTCGTCATATCCATTAAAAAAAACAAATTATAAAACAATTTAGGATTTCTGTTTAGGATATTTCAAGAGTAGTTTAATTTTTTTATATAAAAAATAGAAAACATTTATATAAAAAAATTATTTAAGACATTTCAAGGGTAGTTTAAATGTTTTTTTAATAAAAAATAAAGAAATTATAAAACAAATTAATTAGCATTTCTGTTTAGGATACTTCAAGGGTAGTTTAACTATTTGTTATTATAAGAAATAGAAATAATTTGTAAAAAACATTATTTATGATACTTCAAGGGTAGTTGAAATTTTTTTTTAAAAAATAAAAAATTAATTAGCATTTTTGTTTAATTAGGTTACTCCAAGGGTAGTTTAACTGTATTTTTTATAAAAATTATAAAACAAATTATAAAACAATTTAATTAGCATTTCTGTTTAGGATACTTCAAGGGCAGTTTAAATGTTTGTTTTTCATAAAAAATAGAAAATATTTATAAAATAAATTATTTAGGATACTTCAAGGATATTTTTAATTTTTTATAGAAAAATTAAAAACAATTATAAAATAAATAAATTAGTATTTCTATTTATGATAGTTCAAGAGTAGTTTAAATGTTTTTTTATATAAAAAAAAACATTAATTATATAAAAAATTAATTAGCATTTCAATTTAGGATACTTCAAGGTTAGTTTAAATATTTTTATTATAACAATTAAAAAACATTATAAAAAAATTAATTAGGATTTTTGTTTGGGATACTTCAAGGATAGTTTAAATATTTTTTTTTTCTAAAAACAATTATAAAAATATTAATTAGGAGTTCTATTTAGGATACTTCAAGGGTAGTTTAAATGGTTTTTTTTTCTAAAAATAAAACAAATTGAAAAAATTAATTAACATTTATGTTTAGGCTACTTAAAGGGTAGTTTAAATATTTTTTCTTATAAAAAATAGAAAAACTTTATAAAAAGCATTATTTAGGATACTTCAAGGGTAGATTAAATATTTTTTTATAAAAAATAATGAATTTATTTTAAAACATTAATTAGGATTTCTGTTTAGGATATTTCAAAGGTAGTTCAAATGTTATTTTTTATAAAAAATAGAAAACAATTATAAAAAACAATTAATTAGCATTTCTGTTTAGAATACTTTAAGGTAGTTTAAATATTTATTTTTTATAAAAAATAGAAAACAATGATAAAAAACTATTTAGAATTCTTCAATGGTAGTTTAAATGTTTTTTTTAATAAAAAATAGAAAATAGTTTTAAAAAAACTATTTAGGATACTTCAATGATAGTTTTAATATTTGTTTATAGAAAAAATAAAATAAAAATATAAAAATAATTAATTAGCATTTCTATTCAGGATACTTCAACGGCAGTTTAAATATTCTTTTCTAAAAATATAAAATAATTTATTTAGGATACTTTAAGAGTAGTTTATATGTTTTTTCATAAAAAATAAAAATAAATTATAAAATAATTAATTTTTTTATGATACTTCAAGGATAGTTTAAATGCTTTTTTTTATATATAAAAAATAGAAAACAATTATAAAAGAAAATTAATTAACATTTCTGTTTAGGATATTTCAAGGGTAGTTTAAATGTTGTTTTTTTTTATATAAAAAATAGAAATATTTATAAAAAAAATAATTTAGGATACTTCCTATATATTTTTAATGCTTTTTTATAGAAAAAGAAATTATAAAAAAATTAATGAGCATTTTTGTTTATGATTCTTCAATGGTAGTTTAAATGTTTTTTTATTATAAAAACTAAAAACAATTATAAAAGAATTATTTAGGATACTTCAAGGATAATTTTAAGGTTTTTTTAAGAAAAAATAAAAATCATTTATAAAAATAATTAATTATCATTTTTGTATAGGATACTTTAAGGATAAATTAAATGTTTTTTTTATAACAAATAAATTTTTTTAATAAAGAGACTGAAGTCTCTTATTTTTGGCATGGTTGCCAGACCCAAGTCTCTTAGGTCTGGCCTAGCCGCAGGCCCAACTGGCTTGGGTCTAGCATGACCGCCTGACTTAGGTATTTTGGGTCTGTCATGCCATCAGACCTGAGTCTCTTAAGTCTGGCTTGGCCCCCAGACATAAGACACTTAAAATATTCTTTATACTCTTAATATTGTTTTTTATATTTGTAAGAAAATTATTATTGACCCGCCGCGGAGCGCGGGCCAATATGCTAGTTAGATTAATGTTCGTGATATGTTATAGGTTCAATTACATTTTGTTTATATAAAAAAATATTTGTCAATGTGTTCTTTAGCAAAAAAAAAAAAATTAAATTTTATGAAGATTGATCTGATTGATTTATAAGTTCAAAAGCTACTCAGATGATTAATAAAAACATAATTTGACTCTAAAAAAATCAAGACGACATCTTTTTTAAAATATTGAAATGACAACACATTAAACCTACTCGGATCAATTCGGATTAATCTTCCAAATTCATTACCTAGATCATGAGACCTGAGTTAACCTGTTAAACCCAGATTATAAGACCTAGATAACTCTATAGAAAGTAAATTAAGAAAAATTATAAAGTACAATCTCATTCCAAACCAATGTTGAAGGATAAAATAAAAAAATCAATTAAAAATTGACACAAAAAAACACCTGAGTTAACTCGAGTCAACCGACCAAATTTATGACTTGGGTCATGAGACAGAGATAACCTCATAGAATGCAAACCTAAATAAGTTATGAAGTCCAATTCTCAATTAACGCAATATTAAAAAATAAAACTGAAAAAAACAATCAACTAAAAAAATAACAAAAAAAAACTCAAGTTGATCGGCCTAACTCGTGACTCAGGTCATAAGACTGTGATAACCCCATAGAAAGTAAATAAAAAAAAATTATGAATCTCAATTCTCAATCAACCCAATGTTAAAGGATTAAATTGAAAAAAAAAAACAATAGCTCGAGTCAACCCGGGTTAATATGTTAATATGTCAAACTTAGGTTAGAAGACTAGGATAACTCCATAGAAAGCAAATCGAGAAAAATTATGGAGTCCAATTCTCAATTAACCCCATAAAGAAGGGTTAAATTGAAGAAACAAATATTCTATTAAAAAAATAACAAAAAAAACCCGAGTCAACCTAGTTAACCCACAAAACTCATGACTCGGGTCATGAGATTATGATAACCTCATAAAAAGCAAATTAAAAAATAATTATAAAGCTCAGTTCCCTATCAACCCAATATTGAAGGATGAAGTTAAGAAAAAATTAATTAAAAAAAAGAGAAAAATAACCCAAGTCAACATGGCTAACCCATAAAACTTACAACACGGGCAATGAGACTGGAATAACTCTATAAAAATAAAATTGAAATAAATTATGAAGTTCAATACCATTAAACTCAGTATTAGAGGATGAAATTAAAAAAAAAAACTAATTTTAAAATTAAAAAAAGAAATACTCAGAAATTTTGATGACTAAGGTGAAAAAGGCTTTGGCATTTATTTGTTCAGTGCTACAATTGAAATGCCTAGACCTTTTAGTGTATATATATATGTTTTGCACTACCCTGCGGGCAGAGTTAATTGTTTACCAACATAAAAAAGAATATTCATGCAATATCAACTTTTTAAAATGAGTAAGAAAAATCTAAGAATTTAGAAACTGAAAGAGATCGCATGTGCTATCAAAGCAATGACTCGAAAAGCATACAAAAACAAAACCCTATGAAATGAACATCTCATGCTTATTCTCACACAATTAATTTAATTTAATTAAAAAATAAAATTCTTTTTCAAAATGCTAGATTCAACAAAGGTAGAAAAAAAAACCCAGTTACTTTCAAAAACACAGAAAAATCTCATAGAAAGTGAATAATAAAATACCAAAATGTTGGTAGATGAAACCGGAAAAAAAAAAGAACTTAAAAAAAGAAGAAATAAACCAAGCAAACTCGGGTAAACCTCGTAAACCTAATAAATCTGGGTTAATCTATCAAACTCGTAACCAGTTAAATTGTAGACATGGTCTCAACTAAAAAGCTCAACATCTGCCCAATTAAATGCTAGAGGATGAAATCAATAAATTTAGTTTAATTAAAATACAAAATTCCTTTTAAAAAAGCTAAATTTAAAAAAGATAAGAAAAAAATAAACCGGAGGCAACCCTTGTTATTTTAAAAAGAAAGATAAATCCCATAGAAAGTGAATAAAAAGAATGTTGGAGCATGAAATTGTTAAAAAAAAGGGACCAGTTTCAAAAACCATCTCAAATAAAACGAATAATAATTAAAAGAATGAAAATCAAATCTGACAGATGAAAAAATATATTGTGAATTGAATTGAAAAATATATTTAATTTCATAAATTATTTTAAATAAAAAAATTGTTATAAAGAGAATAGGGACATAATTTTAAAGATAACAAACCTTCAGGGTTGATTTGATTTTCTTGAAGGCTAGCACGAAAATCGAGTAGGAGAAAAGGAAAAGGAAAGAAAATAGAAGGCCACACATGTCAAACCGGTAACTATTTTGCCACACGAGTCGCTTGTATGTGGAGGAGATGCCGAGACTCTCCGACCACTGCTTTAGAAGTAAGGTTTTGGCCACAAGACAGCGTCGCATATATCATATGAACTTGGCAGATATTGCGATTCCATTTTTTTTTTAATTTGCTTGCCCTGCCGTCCTAATTAATGACATTCAATAATTATTAAATAACTAAATGTAAAAGACTAAAAAACCCCTAAATCAAAGACAAAGCCTTTGAAATTTCAAGGGCAATCAAATAACTTAACTAATTGAAAATTAAGTCAAAAACTAAAATGTTCCTTGACTAAAATTTAATGTTTTTTTGCTTTTAAGAGTAATGAAAATAATTACACTATGTAATGAAAATAAAAAAAAATATTATTTAACCTTTTTTATTATTGTAATGACAAATAAATCTTATGGAATAGATTTACATGTCCTTAAAACAAAATTAAATGATTTTGCCGATTAAAAACAAAATAGTAATTTCATTATAGAAATCCACAACGACGTCAGAGTGTGCATAATGAATCTGTGAGGTCTCTTAGCTTTGGTTATAAAGATTAAAAGAAAATACATCAATCACAATGGCTTTATCCGACTTCCTAATTCTATCTCTCCCCGTTTTCCTCTTGTTTCTTCTGATCAAGAGAAACAAAACCACTAAGAAAGCCTGTTTTCCTCCTGGTCCTGATGGTCTTCCCTTCATAGGTAACTTACACCAGCTTGGCAATTCCAACCTTCATCAGTATCTATGGAAACTCTCTCAAAAACATGGCCCCCTCATGCACTTGAGGCTAGGATTCAAGCCAGCCCTGATAGTCTCTTCAGCCAAAATGGCTAGAGAGATATTGAAAACTCATGACCTCGAATTTTGTAGTAGGCCTGCCTTGACTGCCACGAAAAAAATTTCCTACAATGGCTTAGACTTGACTTTCGCACCATATGGAGCTTATTGGAGGGAGGT
>Ga0307517_10011633_pt1 | contig 12176 bp, 6 predicted proteins | sample 23_EM_MG_FD_194515 | JGI IMG/M metagenome (GOLD analysis project Ga0307517, IMG submission 194515) | Populus trichocarpa ectomycorrhiza microbial communities from riparian zone in the Pacific Northwest, United States - 23_EM | ecosystem: Host-associated > Plants > Roots > Unclassified | place...
TTAATTAAAATTTATTAATATTTTTTTTATTTTTTAAACCTCAAAATATTTTTTTCTCATATTAAAAAAGATAAAATAGTTAATGATAAGTAGATACAAAAATATTTTAATCGATTTTGTAGATAAAATATTTTTTTTTTTCATATTGAGAGAGAAATGTTTTGACAAGGTTACCAATTAAAGATGAGAGGGGTGTTTTACAAAAATAAGAAAGGAAAATATTTTTCTTCTGGAAATGCTCGTATTTTTCTTTGGTGGGAAACTACTTTCTTAGAAAAGTACTAACCATGGAAAAGTGGAAAAAGTGGTATTTAAAAAAAGTGTTTCTAGAAACAAACAAGGCCTTACAAAGGATTTTTTTTTTCTTTTATCATTATTGAGGATGGCAATTTGTTTGTTTACACCCCTCGGCCTCTGTCATCGAGTGTTACAAACTTATCCTTTTAAAAATTGTGTATCTAATAAAGCTAACTTAAACAACTACAGTTGAACTAAGAAAACACATGGAATGTATAAAGCTACTTGGAGTTTATAACTCAAGACAATTATGTTAGGTGTAAAGTCTTTCTAACAACATTCAATTGATTTGTCTAGGTATAATGTCATAGCCTGAAGCTTAGTTGTCTTTTTACTTTCACGATCTCACCACCAAACTTATTTTCTATTTTAGCTCAAGTATATCAACTAAGAAAAGTATAACTAAGCTCTTTTTCATCATACTATGAGAAGATGAGAGCATTAGAGTATATCATCAAAGGTTTAATGAGAAAATATTCAACATAAAAAGTCTATTTAAGCTTATTACCATTATAACCTTGATTAATGGAGTTTACTACTATTCTTTGTAGGAATGGTTGTACTCTCTTCCTAACCAAAATCTTCTCAAATTGAAACAAGAAATGAAAAATCATATTTGAGTAGAAGAAATGAGCATGACAAGGCAAGGCCCTCAATTCCAACTACAAAGAATAAAATCTCCTAAATGTTACTGATCTCCTAACAACTCCAGGGCATCCAAGAGAAACACCAATGGATCAATTCATGATTGACTGATGTTTCTTGAGCTCATGACCACAACTTTGACCATCACGTTTATTGATATTGGTTTTCATTAAAAACAATTTCGTGTAATATCCACCTTCTATAAAATATGGTGCGAATACTTTTGTTTATTTCACCATGATATTGAACATGACATTGAAGACTATTATGTCATGAAAAAAAAGAAGATAAAAAGACTAGCTACTAGAGTTTATCTCTAATAGTTTGTAAAGAAGGAAATGCAACCCAAATAGAAAAAAAAAAGAGGTTATTGCATCCTATAAAACATTAGTCGAGATCATATAGTTTTTAAGGATTATATCTTCACTTATGTAAGAGAATCTCTTGAACTTTTCAATGAAAAAAAATAGTCTCTCCAATAGTTCCATACATTATTCCCCATGGCATTACTTATCTTCATATCTCTAAAATAAAATCTTCATGCAAAATCTCTATGTCTCTAATGAAATATCTATATTTCTAGATAAAATCTTCATATAAATAGTTCGTTTAGGAACGTGGTTGAAACCATGTTCCCTTAAATTTTATTTTTTTTGCTAAAAATTATTATTTTTTATGTTTTTAGATCGTTTTGATGTGCTGATCTCAAACATAATTTTTTAAAAATGAAAAAACATCATTTGGATGCATTTTTAAACGAAAAGCATTTTAAATCGCAATCACTACCACAATCCCAAATAGACCCAAAATCTTCATGTTTCCAACAAAATCTTTATGTCTCTAAATAATGAGCTATCTAAACATTCATCTTGACAATATCTTATATCTTCATTACTCCTCCTTTGTTATTGGCGCAATTCTTACCATTACATAACTTTGGCGATTACAAATATTTCCCCCCATAGCTTGATGAGAAGAAATTCATGAGCCTTTCAAATCATACAATTCCAAAACAAGGAGTAACTAATGGAACAAAAAAAAGAGAAATAATGAAAGGAATAGCCTTATACATTAAAAGGCCTTGTCCAAATCAAACAACCTCTATTCGTTAAGTTATGGGCCTCAACCCAACTTCTAATCTCATTTTCAAGGAGTTTAACATTAACACACACACCATAATGCAATGTTATGACCTTTAAGAGGTTAGTGTTGCACCTAGATTTATTGTCGATATCTATATAAGTACAACACACACCTTATCAGTATGACACTGATCTTTCTTGCCAATCACCTATGGTCGTCAACCTTTCCCATCAATAGTCACGACGGCTAACCCTTTAGTACGATGCCTAAACAATTATTCTCCATCATTCACCTATGGGTGTTAGCCTTTCCCATCAATAGTCACGACGACTAACCTTTTAGTATGATGCCTAAACAATTATTCTATGTCATTATTTAATATAATGTTTACAACTCTATATTCTATGAGATAATCTCATATAACCAATGTGTGCATAATATTTCGAATTATCAAGAGACATCATAAGTCACATTACATTACAACAATCAAAACAATATATACTTTTTTTATATTTTTGTTATTATATTTTTCTTTTCTCTTTTAATCTATTGATTTAAATTAGAGAGGTTCCTCTTGATAAAAAAAAAAAAAAATTCTTTTAGTAGAAAAGCACCCTAAAACACAGTCATGGAAGCGTAGAAGCCTATATAAGTTTCCATGACTTCATTAATTATTAAAATTACAATTCAACCTATAGAATCACATTATTTTATGATACAAATTAAGTTGAACAAGTTGAGTCAGTTAAACAATTGATCTCCGTTGAAATCATACTAAATTATCTCTTTAACTTGGTAAGGTCATTAAAATTGCAATCTCACAGGGATTTAAACGATTTTATTTTTGACACCTTGTTATTCATTAAGCATGAAGTGGATTCACATCACGGTAACTTACTTGTAGGGGTGATCGTTTTCGGTTCGGTTTTTATAAAAAAAAATAATCAAATCAAATATTTTTTTAAAAAAACCGAAACCGAACCGAAACCGGTTCAAACCGACTAGTTTCGGTTCGGTTCAGTTTTTTAGGGCAAAAACCGGTTTGGATCGGTTTTTCGGTTTGGCTCGGTTTTTTTGGTTTGACTCGGTTTTGGCTCAATTTTTTTCTTTTTTTTTCCGGTTTGGGTTCGGTTCAGTTTTTTCAGCTTCAGATTTATAAAACCGAAACCGCACCGAACCGGTCTGTTTTCTCAAAATTTTAATCGGTTTAATTAGTTTTTTTTCACGGTTCAGTTTTTTTGGTTTTCTCCGTTTAATCAGTTTTTCAGTTTTTTTACTTATTCCTAATAAATTGTGCTTAAAACATGTCTTTGTTTTAAAAACAAAGTTGAAAGAGGGAGGAAAAGAAGAATTAAAAAAAAACTTTAATATTTTTTAAATACTAAAATTTATTCATTAAACATGAAGTGGCTTCGCATCACTATAAATTGTGCTTGTTTCTCTTATTTTTTTTTTCAAATATGATTTCAATTTATTATTCCTCCATATTTTTTCAAATATTTTCAAATAAAATTTAATATTTTTCTTACCAAAATAACTTGAAAATTGATAAAAATATACACTTTCAACATATATATATATATATATATATTAATTTTTTATGTTTTATATATAATTTGTAAACTATAAAGATCTTACAATCCAAATTTCTTAACCCTCCACCGATCTTACATGAAGCAACCATTTTAATAACCTCGGGTTGATATAAAAATAATTAATTAAATAAGGGATCGCATTAATAAAAAACAAAAAAGACAAGTGGTTACAGACGCATGCGTCATCACAAGGCACAACACAACGGATTGAGATGCGGGCGTATAAGCGAAACAAAACACTTCCAATCTTCATCAAAGATAACAACACGCTTCCGGTGGTTTCTTTGCTTGTAAAACCGCGAGTGTGCCCGCCATGACTACCTTCATTGACTTCTCTCTTCTCCGTCCAACAACGCCCTCTCTCATCCCCTCCTCATTCTCAAAATTCTCCACTCCCAGACCCTTTAAACTCCGATGCTCCCTAACCGAAGAGTCAGCTACAATTACTCCGTCGAAGCTCAACGGCGAAGCCCAGTCCAACGGCGGACATTCTGCCGCGGCGGATTGTGTCATTGTCGGAGGAGGCATTAGTGGGCTCTGTATCGCCCAGGCTCTTGCAACCAAACACCGGGATGTTGCTCCCAATGTGATTGTCACCGAAGCCAGAGATCGCGTCGGTGGCAACATTACCACCCTGGAAAGAGATGGTTATCTATGGGAAGAGGGCCCCAACAGTTTCCAGCCTTCCGATCCTATGCTCACTATGGTGGTAAGTTCTTCAATTACCAGTCAGATTTTATTTTATCTTATTTTTCTAGTTCAATTGCAGATAGTTTCATATATGATCAATCAATGCTTTATATAATCTGGAGTTTTAAGAGTTTATTTATTACTGAATTGGTTGAATTTGTGTGCAGGTGGATAGTGGATTAAAAGAGGATTTGGTACTAGGGGATCCAAATGCGCCCCGTTTTGTATTGTGGAATGGGAAGTTAAGGCCAGTACCAGGCAAGCCTACTGACTTGCCATTTTTCGACTTGATGAGTATTGGTGGCAAACTCAGAGCTGGATTTGGTGCTCTTGGACTTCGGCCTCCGCCACCAGTTTGTTCTCCTTTTAACTTTAATTAATTGCTATAATATGCACTTGATAAGGACATCAAATGATAGTGTAATGGTGCATATTTATGTGTTCTTGTCAACGAGTCTTCTCGTAATTTTAGACTTTGACAAAGGTGACAGGGACATGAAGAATCAGTTGAAGAGTTTGTGCGGCGTAACCTTGGTGATGAGGTTTTCGAGCGATTGATTGAGCCTTTTTGTTCAGGTGATAATTAGTAGCTTATGTTGTCAACCAATGTGTATAACTTCTAATATGATGCCCATTTCTGTTCTTTATAACTGTACCATGCTCAAAGCCAGCGCGTCACTTCATGGTATAATCTAGTTGATGTTAAACACATGCAGCATTGTTGATGCCTGTTATTAATTAGTTTCACAATACCTTTTCCTCTATTTCTTTAGTCCTCATGTATTTCTTGTATTTGTCTGCTTCAATAACGAATGACAAAGAAAAATGAAACATTTTGTCAAATTGGCTAAACTTGATTTTTCTCTGATGGTTGTATCTTTATTCTTATTAGGCCATGCAAGACAATTTATTTATTCCTTCCCACAAATATTGTGTTCTATACAATGTGGTCATCCATCTAACTCCACTGACTATACGTTGTGGAAACCCCCAGCCAGTATTTTGTTGCATAATAGATGAACTAGATCTGTCACACACTGAATTCCTCTAATCTGTTTTTTTTTTTTTTTGCCAAGAGCATCTATACTACAATTTATTTTATCTTATACGGAGAGTAGTTTCTGGGTTTACCTAAAACTTTTGCAGTACACAGGTGTTTATGCGGGTGATCCTTCCAAACTAAGCATGAAAGCGGCTTTTGGAAAAGTTTGGAACCTGGAGCAAACTGGTGGTAGTATCATTGGTGGAACTTTCAAAACAATCCAGGAGAGAAGAAAAAACCCCAAGCCACCTCGAGACCCGTAATAATATATGCTTGGACTGAATCATTTTTTATTATCTTATATTTGTTAGTTTATCCTCAGTTTCTTAACTCATAATTATCTTTCAGGCGCCTACCAACACCAAAGGGCCAAACTGTTGGATCTTTTAGAAAAGGACTTGCTATGTTGCCTGATGCAATAGCAACAAGGTGCGCCTTGCTACCGAATCTCTTTTTTTGAAAAGCAGACTTTCTGTTTGAAGGATACTTATCGTTCTTCACAATGAGCGAAGTTCCTCCATTGTTATTTGATTCAGTCAATGCCCTTGTGCTATTGTTTGAAATTGTCTTTTTCGTGGCTTTTTTTTTTGGTTTGATGATTTTCAGGTACTAATTAGCCATGTTGATTTTGGCAGGTTGGGTAGCAATGTAAAATTATCTTGGAAGCTGGCAAGCGTCATTAAATTGGATAGTGGTGGATATAGTTTGACATATGAAACACCTGAAGGATTAGTTTCTCTACTGAGCAAAAGCGTGGTCTTCACTATTCCATCCCACATTGCAAGCACTCTACTGCATCCGCTTTCTGTATGTTTCATTCTTGAAGACTTTACCCTATTTCAAATCAATCCTTTTTGCTGCTGTTCGTTAGTGAATAATCACAATTGGATTGTGGCCAAGTTCTTTCCATGCTAGCAGTGTTTGATTTTGTGTGCCTTTATAATTAGTGAAAGTTACAACTTGTTCTTGAAGTGAGGAAACTAATAGGGTTGAATTAGTGCATACAGGTTTCTAAGAAAATCTGTTTCGAATGTTGTTTGTATCATTCATGGATCTGACTTTCTTTTAAATTTGTTTTCTAAATTTATTGATAGATGCTAATGGCCTGTTGTGCTCTTGTGACAATGTTATTCCTAGAATTGGTTTCTACTATCCTAACATCATGCATATCTCCCCATGAGACATTCAAGAATACGAGTCATCCTATTTTAGCCCAAATGTCTTACGGTGTCAGAAATTTATTTTTGTAAAGTATATAATCTGCTCCATGATGCCTAATTCAAATATGTGTAAATTTTTAGTAATCTGTTGTAAAAGCATTGGTGGTATCTAACCAAAATATCCAATAATAAGGCTTAATAAAATAATTGGTGTCTGGCTGTTTTAACTGACCAATGGAGGCTTTATTTGCAGTTCCTTTATTTTTTTCTTTAAAAGAGATTTCCAAAATATGCAGTTAATCCTTTCCATGTTTACTCTTGTTTACAGGCTACAGCTGCAGATGCACTATCAAAATTTTATTACCCACCAGTAGCAGCAGTGTCTGTTTCATATCCAAAGGAAGCAATTAGACCAGAACGATTAATAGATGGTGAACTCAAGGGGTTTGGTCAGCTGCATCCACGAAGCCAAGGGGTGGAAACATTAGGTACATACGTTGTAGTGCGAAAATTATTTGCCATTACTGTATCACAATCTCAAACCCTGTCTTGCACCTAGAAGTCACCATTCAAGTATGAAAATAATTACAAAATACTCCACAGTTTACCAAAAAAATAATGTCTAATTTTGTTTGTGAATTTTTGTGTGTTCCGCAGGAACTATATATAGCTCATCTCTTTTTCCTAATCGTGCTCCTACTGGAAGGATTTTGCTCTTGAACTACATTGGAGGAACTACTAACCCTGGAATAGTGTCTAAGGTAAGACAGTTATAGAAACATTTAGATTTCTGTTGTGAATGATCCTAGACACAGATCCAAGGAGAAATATGATGGTGGGGTTGGTGATAAATTATCGATCTCATAGGCTCATGCACAGAGTATTTTTAGCTTAGTTCTCCAGAAAGATGCTTAGTTGGGTCCTAACAATTGTCTACTCAACATTGAATTCTCATATACCTTTATCAGCTTTTTTTTTTTTAATAAAGAAAATTGTACTCGGATAAAGTAGATCAGAAGTCTTATTTACAGGATGGAGGACAAGTCTTCCTCCAAAATCAGAACTAAAAGGAAAAAGATGAAACAACATGGTGAAAAGAATATCATAAACGCCTGATAAATGAATATCAGAAAAGAGAGATATCCAAATGAAGCCCTGGAAGTGGATCCAGGAACGCCTTATAAATTCTAAAAGAATGTTTCTATCCCATTACAGTTGATTAGACAGGATTGAATTGCAAAATTATGGAATTCCTGGGTTCCACAAGAACCAATGGCTGAGAAAATTGTGCCTTACCATAATAGCTTGTAATCCATTCATTTCCCATAACCAACCCAATGACCAAAGGGTATTAATCGCTCATCCATCTCTCTCAGATGGGTTTCATTTCCAACGAAGCAACTTCAGTTTGAATTTTTGTGGTTGATCTTGTCCCCCCCTGGTTCATTGTAGCTATCATATCTATGCTATGGCTTGTGTACCAAAGGTCTTGTTTACTTAAATTATCTGATTTTTGGTTTATGTGTAAGCCAATTATATCTTATGGGATACTGCCTAAAGTCTCTCTTTCCTCTTTTTGACAGAGTAACAGATAATCACTTCCTCTCTGAGATTCATGTTCTTCAGTCTCCTTTTGTTTTATGGGTAAATTTCTTATCATCACTTTTTTTGTCTTTGCAGACAGAGAGTGAACTTGTAGAAGCAGTTGATCGTGATTTGAGAAAGATGCTTATAAATCCTAACGCGACAGATCCTCTTGTATTAGGGGTGAGAGTATGGCCACAAGCCATTCCTCAGTTCTTGATTGGTCATTTTGACATCCTAGATGCTGCAAGAGATGCTCTCAAGGCTAAAGGGTTGCAGGGGCTGTTTCTTGGGGGGAACTATGTATCTGGTGTTGCGTTGGGCCGATGTGTAGAAGGAGCTTATGAAGTTGCTGCTGAGGTAACTGATTTCCTCTCCCAGTATGCCAACAAATAGTGTCAGATGCTGGACGATCACTACAGATGTTAGTCAAGTGTTCTGGTATCCTGTAGGAATGATCAGATAAGCGATTTCTCTACGGCTGTTGCATGAAGTTTTGATTGGCTTAGTTATTCTTTGTTTAGATCTTCTGTATGACTCTGTAATTACTCAAAATCCACTTTAGGTTTTATCATTAGTGACAGTAGCAATAACTCTGTTCTTATCGCTACACCATGTTCAGAAATGCAGTTAGCACAATGCTTAAGATTTGGCAACCCATCTTCCTGTAGCGTCAGGCTCTTAACGATAACAACAGCAGTCACACCAGGTTTAAACAGGCATTTCTCCCACTAATGCATGGAGGACCACAAATGTGGCAGCTTCTGGCACTGAATGATGTGTTTTCTCCTGGACCTTAGGTGACCATGGGCCTCAATAGATTTTAAACTCTAAGGAACCACACACCTCTAAGTGACTGTATGGCTTTCCAATAGCTTCTGTTTTTATTTTATTTTTTAAAATTATTTTTGTTTGAAAAATATTAAATTAATGTTTTTAGATATTTTTATAATTTTAATGTGTTATGTAAAAAATAAGATAAAATAATGAGAAATTATTATTTTAATATATTTTTAATTAAAAAATATTTTTTAAAATACTGTACAAAGAATAATATAATTGAAATCAACTAAACCCAGGGTTAGTCTATACCAACAGGCATAGGAACCACAATTAATTCTACGTGCTGTTTTCCAAATTGTTAAGCGCAAACAGCTGAGTTTATTTCCAAAAAGCAGGGCACAACATGTTGTTGAAGGGATATTCGACAGTATGACAGTCTTACGATACTTATTTTTTTAAGTATATTTTGAATGTAAATATATTAAAATAATATTTAATTTATTTTTTAAAAATTATTTTTAATATTAATACATCAAAATGATATAAAAATATTAATTTGAAATAAATAAAAATGATAATATTTTTTAAAAAAATATACAGAAAAGAAAAATTGTACACGTGCTTGAACTCTATAGGAGCCCGATGTTCATAGGGTGCCGTAGTCTAGCCTGGTAACTACCCTGGCGGCTATGTTTTTCCAACTGTATCGTATTTCGAAACAAATTTGGTGAGAAAGTCATGCTGATTGGAGAAAAGGATCTGTAAAGCAGAGCTCAAAGAGGGGATCCTGCCCCACTCAGGGCCTAATCCTGGAGACATGCTTGAATGGAGAATTAAAGGCAATCTGAAGTTTGACTGAATAGAATTAACATTCAAAAGGCGCAGACATCATGATGGAATGCATTGAAGCACACAGCTAGGCGAGGAGAGAAAAATGACAGGGTTTGCTATAGGAAACTAAGGACATTGAGGATTCTGGAAAGAGTGGTAAGGTTCGTAGCTAATGCCTTCGGGTTAAAACCAAAAAGTCGTTGGAGGAAGGGAAAGGTCCTATAATGTCAAATCTAAGCAACATTGGTAGGGGTGGTGGGGGACATTTACCTATTCTTTTTCTCCCCGTGTGTTTTGTTTGAAATCCCAAGCGGAGATTTCATGTTCCCCCCTGCGTTAAAGAAGATGGAGTATATATTTGAATCAGAGATTAGCATTTGACCCATGGATTTACACGTGATTGAGAGATTGGATTGAAGAAGAAAGGAAGAATGTAATCACTGCTTTGTGTCTTTCCTTCCTTTTACACCTTTTCCTTGTGTTCCCAAAATTAGTTGATTACATGTCTCCAATTTAGGACGACTAGATTGCATGTGAATGGAATAATTGCATTTGCTAGCAGATTGCTTAGCATACTTAGCAGATGCAGAATTAATAGATTTAATAGGCTATTCCAACAATTAAGAGATTTGAATATGTGATTACATGTATTTTAACGTCATTCTAGATCAAGAACATAAAACAGACTTGTATGTATGTGTCTTTCTCTCTCTCTCTCTCTCTATATAGAGATATAGACACACACACTACAACTTGTAACAAAGATATAATTAGATTGCAGAAGTTTTGTTTCTCTGTTTATTTTTCTTCATGATATCAGAGCAGGTTAGTGTCCACCTATCTCTTCACTAGGGATGGAGACCTTGATTGTTCCTCCTCCATCAAACAATTCTGATGACAACACAAATCAACGTCCGTGTTCAGTATTGTTGAACGATTTCAATTATCTTTCTTAGTCTAGGCTTATGTCATTAGCTCTTACAGAAAGATCTAAAATTGACTTCATCGACAAAAGCAATGTCGCCCATAATGTCAAGTCATCTCAATATAAATCTTAGTTTTCAAATGATCAGATGATTCAATAATGATTGCTCAACACCATGGAACCATATATTACAGAAATCTTTAGCTATTTAGAATTTGCTACTGATTTATAGGAGGAAGTAAAGGAGATGTATGAGAATCAGAATAATGTTGAACATGTATTTCAGCTGAAGAAGGACATTTCATGTCTGTAACAAGAAGGCAAATATTTTGTTCAATATCTAGAAAACATGAAAAACATGTGGAATGAGCTAGCAGTTTATAGACCTCACACTACTGATCCTACAATATTATTGAAACAAGCTGAAGAAGATAAGATTTTCCAATTGTTGGCCAATTTATCTCCTGAATATGAAGATCTCTGAAGTCATATACTTATAAATCTAGAACCTCCACCCTTTGCAAGTGTATGTGCAACCATCCAGCGAGAGGAAACCAAAAGAAGGGCCATAAATGTACACACCAAAACTAACATATCTGAAGTTAGAGTATATCTATCAAACTCTAGACATTTTGAAGACAAAAGAAACGAAGGTAAGTGATCAGACTTGAAGTGCAACTACTGCAATAATCTCAACCATTCTGCAAATCATTGTTGGGTTTTACATTTAGACTTGAAAGAAAAGTTTGCAAGAGATAACATGGAAGACTAGAAGAGATCTTAAGCATTTGGATATAAGGCTCATATGATGACCAATACAACAACTAATGGATTATCCAGTTTTATCTCTAGTCCCGTAACTCTCATTAATGAGTTTGCAGCATATCTTCAATAAAAATGTAACTGACAACTCCTCTGCATTGCTTGGAAATTTTGTAGGATTTCTTGCTACTAATAAAAGTGTTTTAGCTGAAGAAATCCTAGGTATTTTGAATGCCTTCATATAAGCTTTTACAATAAGTAAAGTACATGATTGTTAGGTCATAGATTCTGGTGCCATTGCACGTATTTAATGATCATAATCTCATACTTGACTTTAAAATCATGTCTCCGTCATCTCAAATTTCAGTTGCCAATAGTGACAGAATACTCGTTGTTGAGTAAGAGAAAGTGAAACTACTTTCTTAAATAATTACGTCTCTTATTTTATATGTTCTTTCGTTTCTTTTTAAGCTACTGTTAATTAAGAAAATTACTATAGTGTTGAATTGTGTTTCTAGCTTCTCTTCTCACACTGTTCTGTTTCAGGATCTAGCCATTAAAAAGATGATTAGTGAGGGATTTTTTTTTAAGGTCTTTGTTATCTTCAAATAGACTCTTGCATCTCTAAGGGACTTCACTTCAATACTAGTCTAGATTCTGAACTAAAACAATGGCATCAACATTTGACTCATCCTTCAAAACCTATTTTGTATAAATTATTTCCTTATTTGAACGATAATTCAATAAATTGTGATGTCCATCATCTATCAAATCTACAT
>Ga0307517_10011634_pt1 | contig 12176 bp, 8 predicted proteins | sample 23_EM_MG_FD_194515 | JGI IMG/M metagenome (GOLD analysis project Ga0307517, IMG submission 194515) | Populus trichocarpa ectomycorrhiza microbial communities from riparian zone in the Pacific Northwest, United States - 23_EM | ecosystem: Host-associated > Plants > Roots > Unclassified | place...
AATTAGAAAAATAGAGTAGCTACCTGGTTTTTAAAGAAACTAAAAATCCTAAAATATACATTGGTTACAGAGATTTGAATAAGGGTGTCATTACCCATTTTTGGGTTATTTTCCCCCAAATTTACCTTTTTTCCTTATAGAAATTAAAAAGAAAACAAAAGCAATAATAACAAAAAGACTAACAATTGGCAAAAGCTGGCTGGGGAAGATTTCATATATATATATATATATATATAATTAAGTTGGAGTTTTGGACGGAATTGAGAGTCTAATCATACCCAATTGTACCCAAAATTGGAGAGATAATACAGATTCAATGTCAAATTAAATGATTATTGGACGAATCTACAAAAAAATTAAGTGTAGGGACATAATTAGATTTTTAATAAGCCAATTGATTTAATCATGTGCCAAATTAAAAAGATTTAATTAGATGCAAGGACTTAATTATACTTTTAATGTGTCAAATTTATTTTATTAGGGACTTAATTGGTGAAACTTAAGTTTGGAAGCCTAATTTGGACTTAATAGAGAAGATTAAAATTTTAGAGAACTAAATTTAATTTTTACAAAGTCAATTGATTGGAATTAGGGATAAAATTGCAAGAAAATCAAAGTTTAGGGTCAATTAGGGGTTAAATTGAAGAAATACATAGCTAAGGATCTTATTGAAGAAGCCGATAAACTTCGGGGACTTAATTCGGTTGAGAATAGGGGTGAAATTGAAGAAATTAAAAATTTAATGGTCAATTTGCATAAATCCAAAACCAAGAACCACAATGAAAAAGACACTAAAATTTAAGGTTGATATTGAAGTTCAGCAGGGGCAAAATTGCAAAAAAATAAAAGTTCAAGGTCAATTAGGGATGTAATTAAAAGAAATCAAAAGCCGAATGACTAAATTTAACTTTTATCAAATCCCTTAAAGCAAAAACAACATTGTTGCATTTAAATGAAATGTCACACTTTGACAAAAAAAAAAAAAAAGGCGTTGTTTTGACCAAACATTAACAAAAAAAAGGGAAAACTAGACATCTTGTTCATCATCCCCTACCTTTTACCCGAAAAGGCTGCTCGGGTGACTATGTTTTTAGAGCATTTAATGCTTCATCTCTCAACCAAACTGGACAAACCATACACCATTATGATGGCCTGACATTGTGCTGCACCCCAACGTAAATCTTCCCGTTTGATTGCCTCTACAGCCACCGTAACACCACCTTAAAGAGACTAACCCGACTAGCCTTAGTAGCCTAATTTTTACAAACCATGATGACACATTTGAGCCAACGGTTAGGATCTTTTCCTCTTTAATCAAGGGCCAAAATTGATCCTCAATAAAGATAAAGTATCCCTCTTCTCACCCTTATAAATAGGAGTGGATTTCGAGCTTTAAAGGACATAAAATTGAAGGGAAAAGTGAGTAAAAAGTATTTTAGGTCTGGTATGTTTGTCAGATTCATGTTATCTTGGACTTGGCTGACTGCCAAGTCCACGTGCCTTGGGTTTGACATATTTACCAGACCCACATTACCTCATTCCATTGGGGGTGCCCAATGAAGAATGGTCGTTACCTTGGACTTGGCTAATTGTCAAGTCCAAGTACCATGGATCTGACATGTTTGCCAAACACATATTACCGTAGACTTGGCTAACTATCAAGTCCAATTACTTTATGTGTGACATGTTTGTCAGACCCACGATATATTGGACTTGGCTGATTGCAAAGTCCAAGTGTAATGTACTTGGCTGACTGCCAAGTCCAAGTGTCTTGGGTCTAGCAAGTATGTCAGACTCATGTTACCTTGGACTTGGCTAAATGCCAAGTCCAAGTATCTTGGGTCTTGCATATTTTCAAGACCCATGTTATCTTAGACTTGAAGGGTTGCAAAGTCCAAATATCTTAGGTCTAGCATGTTTATCAAACTTATGATATATTGGACTTGGAGGACTGCCAAGTCCAAGTGTTTTGAATCTGACATGTTTTCCAGACCCACGTTACCTTGGACTTGGCTAAATGCAGATCCAAGTATCTTAGATCTGACATGTTTGTCAGACCCATGTTATCTTGGACTTAGATGATTGTCAAGTTTAGGTGCCTTGGGTTTGGCATGTTTGCCAAACGCACATTACCTCATTCCCTTGGGTGTGTCAAGGGAGGATGGTCATTACCTTAGACTTGGCTAACTGCCAACTCCAAGTACCTTAGATCTATCATATTTGCTAGACACACGTTGCCTTTGACTTGGCTAACTGTCAAGTTCAAATACTTTAGGTCTGACATGTTTTCCAGACCCATGTTATCTTGGACGTGGCTGACTGTCAAGTCCAAGTGCCTTGGATTTGACATGTTTGCCAGACCTATATTACCTTGAACTTGGCTAACTTATATATCCAAGTAGGTTGGACTTGGCAAATGGCCAAGTTGAGGTACCTTGGGTCCGACATGTTTACCAGACCCACGTTATTATGGATTTGGCTGATTGCCAAGTCCATAAACAATAAACTTGACGGAATGCCAGGTCCAAGTGCCTTGGATCTGGTAGGTTTGTTAGGCCTACATTACCTCATTCCCTTGGGCATGCCAAGAAAGGATACACATTCCAATGGACGTGCTAAGGACTTGGTATGCTGCTAAGCCTAACATGCCCGGAGCTTGGCACACTATCAAGCTCAATGGTGTCTAGGTCTGGCTCGGGCCAGACCTAGTATTCATGGGGTTTGATACACTGTCAAGCCTAATCACATGTGTGTCTGGCTAGCGCTAGACCTAGTGTGTCGAGATTTGACACAATACCAAGCCCAGTAATTGTTGTGTCTGACTAATGCCAGACTCAGCATTCTTGGGGTTTAGCATATTGTCAGACCCAATAGCGTCTAGGTCTGGCTAGCGCCAAACCCAGCGTGCCCGGGACTTAACACACTACCAAGCCCTTGCGTGGCTGGGCTTGGCACACTAATAAAGTGCAAAACCAGCTTCTAGAAGAACTTTTCAATTGAACTCAGTAAAACATCAACTTCTCTTTTACTAGCTCGTTTTCTACTAGTATTGTTAAACTCATCACTGCTAACAATCTAAAGTAGTCTTTATTGAGAAAGATTGATGATCTCAACATCTTTGAAGTAAACTAAAGATCAACAAAACTTTTTAGTTTTAATTACGCATAACAATATTTTGTTTCAAATTACAATACAAAACTAAAACAACAAACAAAGGTTGGTTACATATGCTACTTTGATAAGAAAAAATCAAACCTTGAATGATATGAAGCTGCTGATGAAAACGAGGGCTTTCATCGAATCCTTCACATATTATCTCCCCATTATCATCTCTATAACAAACTATCAAAAAAATAAACCTTTTGTGGTATAAATGATAATTTTTGTGTATTTTAATATGAATATCAACATTTATATAATGATATTCATTTGAAATGTCCATGCTTTAACTATTTGATTTATGCATTTCAAAATGCTATCAATTGAGTCGTACACAACATAGTGCTGACATGTAGCTAGTAATGAATTAAAAAGGCAATGGTAAAATAAAACTACTATCCCCTCATATAATGCTAAGTTAATAAAAAAATATTTATCAATTAGTTTTAGGGGATGTTTGGAAGTGTGGCAACGATTGTTTTTCAAAGTTGTTCGCTAAGAAATACTTCAAAATAATAATTTTTTATTTTTTAAAAAATAATTTTTGACATCAGCATATCAAAACGATTTGAAAACACTAAAAAAATTAATTTTAAAAAAATAAAAATAAAAATAATTTTTTTCAAAAATTCTTTTAAAATACAAAAACAAACCGACACTAAAATTGATAATTAAAACCATGGTAATGTCCAATGTAAAGAAGTTGTCCTTTATACAACATGAGTTTTTCTTAATTGACATTATTGGATGGTTTTTTTATTCGATTTTTCAATAAAAACACATCATGAAAGTTATAATGAAACAAGTTGTATTTTATTTATCTCATCTTATTTCTTCTTATATCATGTTCTTATATTTCATTGATTAGTATCATAGTTTTTAAACTCGGTTTGATAACCAGCCCGGTTCAAGACCCGGGTTTCGGATTTTGACTGGGTCATCGGGTTTTGACCGGGTAGCCCGGGTCAATCCCAATTTTTTTTAAAAATCAAAACGACGTCGTTTTAGTAAAAAACAAAAACAAAAATTAACGGGTTGCAACCAGGTTTTGTCCGGTCAACCCGCCGGGTCACACCGGGTCATGACTTTTTCTATTTTTTCTTCAACCCGGCCTGGTTCCAGCCCCGGGTCGACCCTCCGGGTCGGGCCGGGTTTCAAAACTATGATTAATATATAACATAACACAAATGAAATTTAATGTTAGTTTCTTTACGGCCTCATCAAATAATCAAATTTGAATCTAGACGAGTTGTTTCACCTCGTGTTTTAGATTCGTTATCATCATGAACACAATTTCTTCGTTAAAATTAAAATTAGGTGAGACGGATTTTGTCACGTTAAAATCACGACTCAGCTCGACTTATCGCGGCCCTATCTCTGCCTGCCTCCTCCAAAATTTATCGTTTAAAAGCCTTGAGCAGAAAATAGAAAAAGAAAAGTTTATAATATTGATGTTAAATACAGTTTGTGAGAGAAATTTGGTAAATCTTTTTCAAGAATGAAATGCTAATATTAATAATAGCATATAATAAATAATCTTGGAAAGCTAATAACCTTTGTTTACTTAAAATCCTGGCCCCCTCTCTCTCCATCGTTTCTTAACCCAATCCAATTCGTCGGATCCTTCAAATTTGGGTCAAATCATATCAATACGCTCTCTCCAGCAAGCCAAGGTCAAACTTCATTTCCTGGAGCCGACACCGGGTTTGTATCCTAGCCAGGGTTCTTAGAGAGGAGGAGGAGGAGGAGGAGGAGGAGGAGGAGGAGGAGGAGGGGTTGAATTATGGCTCAGGCTACGGGGAGGAACGGCAGGGTAGTTGGAGACTACTTGGTGGGCAGGCAAATCGGGTCGGGTTCTTTCTCGGTAGTTTGGCACGCGAGACACCGAGTCCATGGAACCGAAGTAGCGATAAAAGAGATCGTTACGAATCGACTTAACAAGAAATTACAAGAGAGTCTCATGTCTGAAATTTTTATTTTGAAGAGGATTAACCATCCTAATATTATTCGCTTGCACGATATTATCGAGGTAGGTTTGTCTTTTTGTTTCCTTTTTTTTATTTTGTTTTAAAACATATCTAGTTATTTTTTATTTTTGGAAAATCAGTATGCTGCTTTTAAATTATTTAAATTATTCATTAGTTTAATTATTCTTTGTTAATATTAAATATGATAATTAATTAGGCTCCGGGGAGAATACACATAGTATTGGAGTACTGCAAGGGTGGTGATCTTTCTATGTATATCCAACGCCATGGGAGAGTCCCAGAAGCAATTGCTAACCATTTCATGCAACAATTAGGTATTATATCCTCACTAACTTTGTTGCGTTTTGGATGGCCGGCGGAGTCTGATAGTATTGTGTTTCGCAGCTGCTGGTTTGCAAATTCTCCGGGACAATAATTTGATACACCGGGATCTTAAGCCACAGGTTTGGTTAATCCTTTGTTTCCTTGGATGGACGATTTTGATTATTGCATTAATCTGCTTCTAGTTTACATTGTGTATAGATAGTCTGTTGTATTTGATTGCATTGGCTATAATAATGATATGCCAAATCAGAATATTCATGCAGGGAAACACTACAGTTTAGGTGATTGCGTGATCATGAGATTATAGCCCTGTTTTGTCAGCTTTAATGCAGAGCAATATATAAATTGGAAATTTGTAAGAAAAGTATTCTGGCACATTTTTGTAGGATGAGTGGTTTGTTGATGTACGAGGATGTAGTTTCTTGTCTACTAATCTTGTCCTTGAAGAAAGATTTTATATGTGATGTACTTCATTTGTGATATGCACAGAATCTCCTCCTCTCCACAAGTGACGGTAATGCAGTTCTGAAAATTGCAGACTTTGGATTTGCCAGGTATCTAATGATCATAATCTTCCTTATTATTTCTGTTCCTTACTCTTAACTTGGTCCAATCAGTGATTAGTGTTATTATTTTCTTTATAGAGAATTGGTTGAATATTGTCCTCTGCGTCATCCCTCCCTTCCCTGTGTGTTTTGCAAACTCAAACCACTTGTGTTGACTTCCTATCTAAGTAGAAACACACCTCAACATGTTTAGATACTGAAGTTCTCCGATTTTAATGTAAACTAGTGCGCGCTCGCACGCACACAAATAAATATATTAAGTATTAGCTTGAACTAATTGTTATGGATGCCAAATTGTGTGTCCATGCTAGAGGTGTTGTAACAAACAAACCTGTGATAATACGTTGTTTGTTTATTATGACTTTTATTAACATATATTCTGAAATTAAAAGATTCTAGTTCCTTGTTGTCAGATCTCTACAACCTCGAGGCCTTGCAGAAACCTTGTGTGGCTCACCCCTCTACATGGCTCCAGAGATAATGCAACTTCAGAAGTATGATGCGAAGGTGAAATTCACTGTAATATGTGAAGTCTTAATGATATGTTTGTGAAATATTTCCTATTAACCTTGAGCTGAATACACAGGCAGATCTCTGGAGTGTTGGTGCCATTTTATTTCAACTTGTGACAGGAAAAACCCCATTCACTGGAAACAATCAAATACAGGTTGGATTAGCTTTGTTTATGTGCAAAACCAAATGATTTTTTGGATTGATAAGCACGTAAACTTTTAGATTCCATGGGTTTGATAATAATTCTTAACCACTGTTAACCTAGTGATTTCCATGCGTTTATTGTTGCCTTACCAGTATATTCTCTATTTTGTGGTGCACAGTTGCTCCAGAACATTGTCAAATCAACTCAGTTGCAATTTCCTTTGGATAATAAGGATTTGAGTGCTGATTGTAAAGATTTATGCCAGAAATTGTTGCGTCGCAGTCCAGGTATAACATGCAATGTTGCTTGAAATTTGAATTTATATGGTTATAAAGTGAAAGCTTCAAGAAGTTGGGAGAAAAAGGAGTCCATGTTTACGCACACGTGATCATTGATATATTTTTTATTAATGCCACGTTGTATCAAATTTCATATAATTGCATGATTAAATGTTTGATGCATGTCTTCATCTGCATACAGCTGAAAGGCGTTTGGATGTTCAAGAGATGGACCAAACGAGTCACTTGTTCTTTTTTTTTTTTAATTATTGAAAGGCTTATGGATGTTCAAGAGATGGAGTCACTTGTTCTTTTTTTTCTTTTTTTTATTGAAAGGCTTATGGATGTTCAAGAGATTGAGTCACTTGTTCAAAAATAAAAGTTTTGTTAGCATATCACGTTCAATTTGAATTCATAAATTTCTAATTCTAGTTGAAATATTTTTCTTATTTCAAAGTCCAAGTAATGAACAACTACATGCAAAATCCAAATTTACCATCATAATCCTCAACCTTGTTACCAACTACGTTGAATGGTTGCATATAATGTTAGCGAACCATCTCAACCCAAAAGTTTAAGCTATTGGTGAGGTCTCAAGAATAGTTTTATATTACTCTCTAACACATTCTCTTAAATGAAAGCCTTTTGAACTTGAAACTTGTATAAGTTCACCACTACCTTGTGCTTAATTTTATTAATCCAATTAGAGAGAATGGGAGGTGGTGAGATTATTATTAAGATTTTGATATCATGTCAAAGAATCATCTCGACCCAAAAGCTTAAGTTGTGTAAAGTTTCAAAAATAGTTTTATATTACTCTTTAACATAAAGAACAACATAAAAAAATTATGAGCCAGATTGGTATCACAAATTTGTTCCCTTCTGTCCACACGCACTCAGTCAACTACCTGTGTTAGAAAATTTGTTAACTGTGTTACAAATATTTGCTTAGCATCTTATTTCTTGTTTGTAAAAATTCTCTCTTCATATTATACAGTGGAACGACTTACATTTGAGGAGTTCTTTAATCACCCTTTTCTTTCTCAAAGGAAAAAAGACGAATCATTAAGGTACAATGAGAAAAAACTCTCATGTCCATGATCTTAATATATGTTTATTTCAGACCTTAAACGATATGTGTTATGCAGTCGCAGGAGATCTTCAAGGTCAGTAGATGGATTTCCTTTCTCTGAAAGCAATCTTGGAAGGAATGCTGATGACAATTCTCAGGAGGATTGTCTGCCTTTCCTTTTGGATGATGATTCTAGTGGTCTAGAGTGTAGCCCTTTTGTTTCTAAGAGGATGTCGCCGATGAAGTCCACCTATGGATTTTCTCTTGATTCAAGAGTTGGGGGAAGGGATGCAACATCTAATGTTCTCAATGATGTGGATTTTACTTCGAGATATGATAGTGCCAGACAGAACTTGGAAAATGCTAGTTTTAGGCCTGGTATCAATAAAGCATTGGATGAAAGTCTAAATGAACCTCCAAAATCCATCAACCAAAGATCAGCGAACCTGAGATCAAGAGGTAGCATGAACTTTATTGTGTTCTGTTTTCTTCATAATAATGTACTTAGAAGTCCTAATAATACCATATCAAGGGATGAAAGTCTTTTACTTACTCTACAATTGTAATACAGTTGTGGATTCACTGGAGTTGATAGAGCAAGATTATGTTATTGTTTCTGGACCCCCTTTGGACGTGTCATCTTCCACAGCAAGTACTTCCAAACCAAGCAATGCACAATGCAAGTCAGAGAGTCCTCCTCGAGCACCTGCCTACATAAACACTACTCCAAGTGTCCCAATGCCCATAATTAGCACTGCCAATAAAAATCTTTGCCTCTTTGGAAGCTTGGAAATCCCGAGCTCTGCTCCTGGGACTTCTGAAGGATCTGTTGATCTGGGAGATGCTTTGGAGCAGCCATCAACTCACTGCATGACTAGGATTAAGTCATTGCAGCAGTGTGCATCTGCCATAACTGAATTAGTGCTCGAAAAGGTAAAGTCTTTACTCTCTGTTGAACTAGTTTTTATACAATTCTCTTTAAAGTTCCCTGTGGAAGTTTGAAAATCATGTTTCTAGTTTAACCAGAGAAATGAAAGAAGAATATTTTATAGGCCTCTGTTGGCTAAAAAAAATAGAGTTGCATATGCATGGTTAATTAGCTCATGCAGACAATAGAGTTGTATATGCATGGCACTGGTACTACTCATTTTGTTATTATTTTGAAACTTTTCGTGCGGGTTACTTTCGAGTTATAAGACATTTTCTTCTGCCTCACATGGCCAATACAGAAACGTTAATGGCACCATTGATGGGGTTTTTTTTTTGGGAGAGGACACCACACCTTTTCTATTTCTTCCTTAACATTAGTTAGTATACCCATTGCATTGGAAGACCTCTTAAGTTTTTGATGCACCTTGCAAAGTGATGGTCTTGCCTTGCACGTGTGATACCTGCCTCTGCTGTTGACTTTCCTTTCAAGCAATAAATTGATATGAATTTTCTTTTCTTCTACAAGTTTTATTACTCTTTAACTTATACTGTTGGTGTTCTCAAATTAAAACTGTCATTGTCCTTGGTATAGATAAAGGCAAGTAAGCTACTGGAAGCATTCTCGATCCAACTTGTCATTCTTGCAATATGGAAGCAAGCGCTTCATATCTGCCATACTCAGGCTGCGTCAGCTATTGAAGGAAGTCCAAGCCTAGAGAGCTCAAGACTGAGGAGAAGCAGCAGCAAGAAGCATGGGACACCTGATACAGAAGATTGTCCTGATGTTGGGCCAGAGAATATGTCCGCTGAGATTGAGGGGGAATTTTTACAGGAAGTTGAGCGAGCAGAGGAGCTTTCCAAGGCTATTGAACCTGGTATGTGTTTGATATTCTGTATTCTCTGCAAATTTGTACAAGTTTTCTGTCTAGTGTCTTCCTTGTACCTTTTTTATCCCAGCATGAGAATATGTGATCCCAAAGTTAGGTGAATGGCACCTGATTGTCCTAGCATTGTTCCTATACATAGTTGCAAAGTGTGATGGGGTTTCAAATATTTATTTAACATGCTATAAGTTGACACACATTTACTTTTGAGTCAATCAATGGCACTTGTAATCCGTGCTCGTCTTGAAATGGCACCTTGTCGGTACCAAATGATAACACTTCAGAATTTTTTCTTGTGATACAAAAATCAAAACGAACAGAGTTCTCAATTATTCATGATGTTTGCAGGAAGTATAGTGATGCCTGATGCGATGGAGACAATATTTCAATCTGCCCTTTATCTGGGAAGAATTGGAGGGGTGAGTTAATTTTTGATGATTGCATTTGAACCATGAATTGCTCCTTCCTCTTTACATATTTTTCTTTTCTAGGTAATGCCTTTGCACACCCACAAGTCTATTGGCACAGAATTTTGAAGTGATGTAAAAAATGTCTTCCCCAAATTGATCGACTTATTATATTTTATAAAACTTAAGGATAATTTTGACATTTCATTTAAAAGAAGTTGTGCCAATGGCGTCGCCCATTCTTTTCCAACTTTTTCTTAACGCTTTCTAGTTGTCACTTATTGTTGAACACTTTAATATTGTACTGGGATATGAATAAAATGTAGGTCTGTAGAGATTCTTCTGGAGTAGAGGTCTCTACTTCAGATAGGCTTGAAAAACTGGAGTGTAATTTCTGGAATGGTGGCTACTAGTTCAGATGAACAAGAGCCTTTAATAACCAAGCTATGTGCATCTAGAATGGGGAAATTGCTTGTGCAGTGAACTGGGAGAAAAGAGTTACAAGATGGTTGAGTTTGTACAGCATTTAGTACTACTGAATGTTCTCTGGACTCGAGTCTTAACTTGTGTATCAGTTGTCTAATTACCATTGATACTTGAATTCATCTCCTTCACACGAAGCATGTATGCAATTGTCAAAATGAAGCTATTGACACAAAATGTTGCTTTCAAGTAACTGGACAGTGCTAAAGAAAAATTGTTTTATTCATGTCATGGCAGGTTGATGAACTCATGGGTGATTTGGAAAAGGCAGCATTGCTATATTCAAAAGCGGTTCGTTTGTTAGTGTTCCTTCTAGTGGAAGCACCATCCCTTATCCTCAACCCTCCATTTTCTCTCACAAACTCGGATCGGTATAGGCTCCGCCGTTACATAGACATCCTTAATAACAGGCAAAACCATTCACGGCCTCCAAGGATGGCACCTCCCAAACGCGAGGATCAACAATGCCCACCATAGGGCAAGTTTTTTCCATTGTTTCTGGTGTCCTGCCCTGTTTTTATCATGTAAAATAATTTGTTTGTACAGTTATTCTTTGAGTGAATGGGACTTGTTAGAGGTTAACCTGTGTATAATGGTGGGTGTGGAAAGGATGTTGCATCTTTCCTGTGTCTGTTATTTAAAGAATAATTAGGCAACCCAGGAAAATAAAATGAAAGGAAGAAAGCAATGTGCATTTATTTCCGTCTTTTGTGTTGTCTTTTGCTTCATGTAGTCTGGGCACAGAGAGAACGACACTCTTCTTATTTTCATTATTCCCGATGTGTGATTCTCATGCCGAGGAAAGACATGCTAGCTATCATCTTCACAAAGTTGTCTTGTGTCCAGCGTCTCTAGGCTTGATTGTTGTGATATTAACTGAGCCAGTATCCTGTATTAATTGATTGTAGTCAAATAAAGTCAATTAACAAAGTTTTTTTAAGGTTAAAAATGTTTTTTATTTAGAAATATATTAAAATGATATTTTAATATTTTTTAAAAAATATTTTTGATATCAACAAATCAAAATAATTTAAAAATATAAAAAAACATGGTTTGATTTATATTCTTAAACAGGCCTTTTAGTATTGATAAGGATAGCGGTGGTGAATCACAGTTGTGGTTTGAGGTACAAGCAATTCATGGTAACGGGAATAGGTTTGAGGTACAAGCAATTTATGGTAACGGGGTAGACGCATGTTTATTAAAAAATTAAATTTATTTTTGTTTAAAATTAAAGTTTTTTATATTGTTTTTATGTACTAATATTAAAAATAAAATTTAAAAAATAAAAATATATATAATATTTTAATATATTTCTAAGTAAAAAAATACTTTAAAATATAACTATTATTATAATATTAAAAATTAAAAATATTTTAATCCATAACTAAAATGAAAACTAATAGCTAATAATTAGAACCATTCAA
>Ga0307517_10011635_pt1 | contig 12175 bp, 5 predicted proteins | sample 23_EM_MG_FD_194515 | JGI IMG/M metagenome (GOLD analysis project Ga0307517, IMG submission 194515) | Populus trichocarpa ectomycorrhiza microbial communities from riparian zone in the Pacific Northwest, United States - 23_EM | ecosystem: Host-associated > Plants > Roots > Unclassified | place...
AAAAAACTTGTATTTACTTGTAATTGCAATTCTTAACCAGCTTAATATTTAAAAAATAAATTGACAAAGATAATTTTAGGAAAAAACATTATAAAAACAGAAAAAAACCATGTGGGAAAAAACACTGTAGCAATCAACAGTAATTTTCAAAAAAAGTTACAGTGCTTTCCTAACATATTCTAACTGTAATTTTTAACCAGCTTAATATTAAAAAATAAAATAAAAAAGATAATTTTGGAAAGAAAAAAACCATGCGGAGAAACATTGTAGCAATCAACAATGTTTTAAAGAAAAAAAATTACAAAATCAAATTCTCAATCAGCTCAATATGAAAAAAAATCGACAAATATAATTTTGAAAAATAAAGAAATAAAATAGAAAAACTATGTGGAAAAACATCGCAGCAATTCACAGTATTTTAAAGAAAAAAATTATAAAGCAAAAATTTTAACCAGGTCAATATTTAAAAGGTAAAATCAACAAAAATAATTTTGAAAAAAATATATATAGGAAAGTTGAAAAAAAAATTGAAAAAAAAAACGAAAAAAAAAAGAGGGAAAGTTAGCAAAAAAAAAAAAAAAAACCAAACCGGGAGAAGAATCATTGTGGATTACTGTTGTAATCCACAGTGAAATGTGTGTGGGGGAACAGTAATTCCCCCACACCATTTAGAGTATGTTTTAATAGTTACGCCTACTAATGATGTTTCAAAAAATCCAACTAGCCTGGAAATAAAGCTTCCAAATTGAAAAATTAGTTGATCGATTGGTTCTAGCAATCTCTTTCATTCTCCTTAACCAAGATAATTGATAGCTTATATTTGGTCCTTTGATAAGTCAAAGCTGCTCGTGGCTAATACCTGCAAAAGATTCTATTTAGTGGAGGTGAGGACTCTCTGATGCTTAAATAAGTATCTTTTTAGAGAGAAAAAATACAAAAATATTTTAGAGAGAGATGCTCTGAAAATATAAATGTAGTAGAGAATTGAAGATTGTGAACCTTTTGTCATGAAGTTCTCATGGTGTATTTATAGTCCATGAAAGGAGGGTCTGCAAGGTAATTACCCTGATAGCATTGAATGAAGGATAAATATATCTTACCTGATAAGAATATAGTGGGTCCATAAAAGACTTTTATACATCTAAAAAGGTGTAGGGAGATTTAGAGTATAAGATGTCAAATGTAATTAAGCCTATAAAGGCTGAGTTCTTCCCCGAGGTTAGAGTCAAGGAATGTTGGTCACTCCCCTAGACATGCCACGGGAGGATTGATAATTATATTGGACTTAGCTGACCGTCAAATCCAAACGTCTTAGGTCTGGCATACGTGCCAAACCCAAGTTATCTTGGGCTTGGCACACTGTCAAGTCCAAGTGTATTGGGTTTGGCATGCATGCCAGATCCACGCCACCTTAGATTTGGCGCACTTCCAAGTCTAAGTGTATTGGGTCTGGCATGCATGTCAGACTCACGCCACTTTGGACCTGGCTGGCTGCCAAGTCCAAGCGTATTGGGTCAAGCATGTGTGTTAGACCCACACCACCTTGGACTTGGCGTACTGCCAAGTCCATGAACATTAGGGCCGACAAGCGTGCCAGACCTATACCACATTGGACTTAGCTGACTGCCAAGTCCAAGCGTATTGGGTCTGGCATGCGTGCCAGACCCATGCCATCTTGGACGTGGTTAACTGCCAAGTATAAGCGCCTTAGACTTGGCTAACTGCCAAGTCCATGCATATTGGGTCTAGCATGCATGCTCGACTCACACCACCTTGGATGTAGTGTATTGCCAAGTCCAAGCGTATTGGGTTTGGCATACGTGCTAGACCCACGCCACTTTGGACCTAACGTATTGTCAAGTCCAAATGCATTAGGTCTGTCATATGTGCTAAACCCAAGCCACCTTGGACTTGACACACTTCCAAGTCCAAACGTATTGGGTCTGGCATGCATACTAGACTTGTAAGTCCAAGCGTACTGGGTCTGGCATGCATGCCGGACCCACACCACCTTAGACCTGGTGCACTGCCAAGTATAAGCGTCTTAAACTTGGCTAACTGCAAGGTCTAAGCATATTGGGTTTGACATGCGTGCCAGACCCACACGACCTTGGACCTAGCGCACTACTAAGTCCAAGTGTATTGGGTCTAACATACGTGCCAGACCCATTTGTTTATAAAAAATAAATAAAAACTTAATAAAATTGACTCATCAGTTGCCCTCCAAGCCTTTAGTATGTTATTTCACATTTAAAGGCTTAAGAGAGATGGAAGTGACAACTTGGCTAAAAACGTATCATCATCCTTTTAAGATAAAAGGTGGGAGGCGTTTATGTACCTGGCGGATATTGGATAATAATACCATATATTTCTGCACTCTATCGTTGTTGGCCCTCCTTAATGTTCTCTTTCCTCCGGGGACAATTCTTGATTGTTTTCTTGTACAACACCGTGTTGGAGTTATTGCCCTTAGGGAGATCATTTTTATCCCTTAGCAAGTGATGCATATAGCACTGCGGAGATCACATCCATCCCTTGAAGATTGGTGCATATAGCACTGGGAAGACTATGTCTATCCCTTAGAGATTGATGTATATAACACTAGGAGGATCACATTCATCCCTTGAAGATTGGTGCATATAGCACTTGGAAGACTATGTCTATCCCTTAGAGATTGGTGCATATAGCACTTGGGAGATTACATTCATCCATTGGGGATTGATGGGGTTATCGTCCTACAGGACCATCTGGAGAAAATAAAAGGTCATTTTAAATAAGTCATTCATATTTAAGAACATCCTGAATGATCGGTGATTTACATACATCCTGAATGATTGGTGTTCATCCCATAGTAACTAAAGGATGTGCGTTTGGAGTGTTTGCTCTGTGCATGGATATGACAATGGTATGACCGATCCCTTGAGGAACCTTCATGGACATCATTCAGTCTTGTCTCCTATAAGTAATGTAATTTTCTGCGAGCTCTTGGTGTAGCCGGTGGCCCTAGTGTTAAGCTAGTGTAGGTTGTTGATGGTGTTAAGACTTGTTGCGGTGGCAAAGTCTGATTTTGCCCTTAGGTTGTCAATACAGCCTGGGTGAAGAGTTGCACCTGACTAGTGAGTTGTTGAAGCTCATGTTGGGTAGGAGAGCCAAGGGCAACAAATTGATTTGTCCCTCTTTCTAGCCCTGAGGGGCATTGGTTATAAGCCATAAAATGCCTTGGAAATGCTAAAAACATGTTTTAGGTAGAGACTAATTGTTTTTTAATCAATTTCCCACAGATGGCACCATTGATGATGTCTCAAAAAAATCCAATTAGCATGAGAATATGGCTCCCAGGTTGATCAATTGATCCTGACAATCTTCTTCATTCTCCTTAGCCAAGGTAATCGATAGCTTATATTTGATCCTTTGATAAGCCAAAGTTGCTCGTGGCTAGTACCTGTAAAAGATCCCATTTGGTGGAGGTGGGGACTATCTAATGCTTAAATAAATATCTTTTTAGAGAGAAAAAAATACAAGAATATTCTAGAGGGAGATGCTCTGAAATTATAAATGCAATAGAGAATTGGAGACTGTAAACCTTTTGTCATAAAGCTTTGGACTCAACATACGTGCCAAACCCATGTCACCTGCGCACTGACTATCAAGTCCAAGCGTATTGGGTCTAGCATGCATGCTAGACTAGGGGTGATCATTTTCGGTTCGGTTCGGTTTTTATTTGAAAAAGTAACCAAAAAAATTTTAAAATTGAAAAATTCTAACCAGAACTGGTTCAAACCGACCGGTTTCGGTTCGGTTCGGTTAATTTTACATAAAAACCAGAAAACTTGAATTTTTTGGGCTATTTTTGGGCCTTTTTGAGCTTGTTTTGGGCTTTCTGATGGGCTTTCTAATGGGCTTGTAATTAATGTTAATATTATCTCATTTTGTTACAAGATTCTATAATATATTTAATTTTTTTATCAATAAATATTAATTTATATTAAATAATTAGTGCCAATATTGTGTTTAAAATTAATTAAAAGTTTTTTTAATATTTGTGTTTTGGACCCTCCTGCATCAGAGTTTAAATAACAAACACACCAAGTTAAAATTTAAATTACAAAGCATTGCCTTTAAAAGGGCTTAAACAACAAATAACCTTGTCATAAAAAATAAAACACTTCATGCAAAAATATAAATCTTCATTGTGCACGTCATCCTAATCGAAAGCACATCAAGATGACAAGAACATTGCACTTTGATTTTTTAATACCATTGACATCAAAACCTGGAATTCAAAATCTAAAATTATAACATGATAAAATAAATTAGAATATGAAAAAATAAAAGGTAGTATTTTACCATCAAACTAATTTTTGAACTAATTATCATCCGTTGCTGGATATAATTTTCCATCAAATTCTACAAAATAAAAACTTAGACATATTAGATGATTGCAAATGCTTTAATTAATAAATCATAAAAATAAAATAAAAGGTGTAAGTTACCTGACTTAAGGTAACATTAACAACAAAAAGTTACAACACTGCACTTCAAAATTGCGGGAAGAAAAAATCTTATTCTCAGATCAAATAAAACACTTCACATTGGATGAGTTCAAATGATTCCCACTTCTTTCCATCATAGGAACATCATTTCCTCCTTCCACTGCATCAATTACTTTCCAATCCATTCTACCAAAAATAGGTTAAGTGCAAAGAAACAATTAACAAAACATTTACAAGCAAACCAATGGAGCACCGATACAATGAGCCATCAACAGCAAAAAGTTGACTTATATCCACACAAACAAGCCCTCATAGTTCCGAGTTTGCAAGATTAAACAGATAAAAACACAACACCTTTCATCTTCAAACATGTCCAACTCACCTTAAATTATTGTTTCATAACAGCCCAAATACACCAACACGCACATGACCCTTAAAAATCCCACCTTTTTCAACAAACAAAGCACAATCATCCGAAAAAACACCACCCAAGATCCAAAAATCTAAACTTTATCAACACCCAATACACAACCATCTAAAACAAACAAAACCCAGCACTCAAAAAACCATATAAAAACGTAAAAGAGAGTTACTTACTGGATAAGATCTTGTAACTGTTGAGCTCTAGTGTTCACAAATCTCAAATACACAAATCACACTACAGAGTATATGTTTAAAAAAAAACAGAGATTGACAGAAAAAAAAATCATACATGATGTGACAAGATTCAAGATCGGGTCGGGTGTGAGAGAGAGAGGTGACTGGTTTGCTAGATCTGGAGGTTAGGTCGGGTTGGGTCGGGTGTCATGCCCGTGTGGGAGACTAGGAGAGGGATATGGCTGGTTTGTCCAGATTTGTAGAGTCAGGGACTCAGGAGAATGGAGATGAAGATTGATTATCTTTTATCTAGTTTGTGAGGGTTGAGAGGGGGCGGCTGGACGACTGAGAGTGTTAGAGATTTTGAGATTGAGAGTTTGAGACTTAAAAAAGATGAAAGATTTGTGATCATTGAATCAATGAATTGTGATTCTGTGAATTTGTGAGGGTCGAGAGGGGGCGGCTGGACGCAGAGGACGAGTATTGTTTGCTAGGGTTAAGAAATTTTGTATTTATAGTACCCCTTAACTGAACCAGTTCGGTTCGGTTGGGGTTTGGTCGGTTTCAGGTTTCTTAAACCAAAACCGAACCGAACCGAACTTTTTTTAAAAAAAAATAATCGATTTAATCGGTTTGTTTTTTCGGTTCGGTTTTTTGGTTATTTTTTTCTTAGTTTTCTCGGTTTAATCAGTTTCTTGATTTTTTTGCTCACCCTTATGTTAGACCCACACCACCTTGAACTTGGTGAGCTGCCAAGTCCAAGACACTTAGACTTGACTAACTGTCAAGTCTAAGCGTATTGGGTCTGGCATACGAGCTGGACCCACGCCACCTTAGACTTGATACACTGTCCAAGTATATATGTTCACAAAAACTTAATAAAAACTTATTAAAATTTACTCATCAGCTACTAAATGCAAGCAATACTCTTGTGGTTTACTTTCCAACAATGCTATCACTAGAACTTTACAAAACAGTGTGTTCATTTCTGAAATCATAGCTTCCTATAAACAGCAATAATTGGAAATAAACAAACAAATAGTGGAACATCAGTTAGCAAAACTGTGACAGAATAAGAAGCTCGTGGTGAAGAGGCAAGGTTTCAAGTCTTTTGCAATAGCCATGATGATCAATGGAAAAAAAGGAAAAAAGTATCAAGTTACTGATCGTTTAGCGACCGGAGGACCTGTTCCTTTGTTCTCTCCCCGTTTCCCTGCTACTTTTCTCTCTGTCATTTCAGCATTCTATTATTTACAGTAGCTGAAATTTGAAGGATTAGCCCATATCCAGTTCAGCAGCGCAAATAACTACTTCCATGTCGGTAATCACAGGTGAGCACATTAAAGGTGCCAAAGACAACTTCTAGTCCAATCGAAGGCTAAACATCATGAACTAGACTCCTCCTTGAATTCATCAATACTTGCATCTTTCAATGACAAACCATCTAGGATATCGCTTTCAGAGTCAACCTGAAGCTCTTTGAACATAGCCATAACTTGAATCATGGTTGGCCGTCTGAAAGGCCTGTCATCAAGGCACTCAAAAGCAATTCTCAAATACTGGTATAATTTGGCCTCTCCAGATGTTTGTGTCATCAACTCAGGGTCTAATATCTCATTGCATCTCTTCTCTCTATATAGCTGCTTTGCCCATCCTACAAGGTTGTTATCATCACCAAACTCAGCGGAATCTATTGGCTTCTTGCCTGAGAGGAGCTCCAGAAGTATGACACCATAGCTGTAGACATCCCCTTTTGATGTGCATCTAAAGCTCTGATAATACTCAGGGGGCACATAACCTGGAGTTCCTGCAAGTGTACTCACGCTAAGATGTGTTTCAAGGGCGTTCACCAATCTTGCCATTCCAAAATCAGATACCCGCGCTTCAAAGTTTTCATCTAAAAGAACATTACTAGACTTCATGTCACGGTGGATAATGTGAGGTATGCAGCTGTGATGAAGGAAAGCAAGGCCTCTTGCTGACCCTATTGCAATCTTCTTTCTTGCTGCCCAATCAAGCCTTGAGCATCCTCCTTTCGACCTGTCATGAAGAACAGACTCTAAACTCCCCCATTTCATGTATTCATACACAAGAAGCCTCTCCTCTCCAATTTTGCAATAACCCAGCAAAGGAACCAGGTTTCTGTGCTTGATCTTCCCGATAGTTTCCATTTCTGCCATAAACTCCCTGTCACCCTGTCCTGTGACATGAATCAGCTTCTTTATAGCAACAACACAACCATCTCCTAGTTGTGCCTTGTATACCTCTCCAAACCCACCAGACCCTATTAAGCTATCAGCACTGAAACCATTTGTAGCTTCAAGTAGATGAGCAAAAGTCAGCTTCCGTAGAGGTTTCTCGAATGTGGCAATGTTGATGCTCAAAGGCTCGGGGACACCTGAAAGTTTCCAGCTGCTGCTACCTGAAGTTGGGAGACTTTCGATGTACTTCTCCCTCTGTTCTTCCTTCTGCTGGTACTTCTTCACTCGATAGAGAGCCAATGAAAGACCAAAGACGCACAAGATGAAAAATGTGATGCCAATGACCATACCTACTTCCACAGATTGCTTCTTTCTCCGAGTGTTAAGACTTTGGGGGTGGTCTCCAGAGCTGCATGGGGGCAATGGCACACCGCAAAGACCAGAATTGTTTTCATACCTGGATTGAGGAAAAGTTGTCAACTGCCCCCCAGAAGGGATAGGACCAGTGAGGTTGTTGTTCGACACATCAAGATCACTAAGAAACGAGAGAGTCCCTAAAGACCCTGGCAGAAATCCTTGAAGATCATTGTGTGAGAGATCCAGAACTCCAATTGCTTTCAAACCTCCAAAACTGTCTGGAATATTTCCGGTTAGCTTATTATGCCCCAAGTTCAAGACCTGCAAATAACTCATTGAACCAAAATTTTGAGGGATATCTCCTGACAGTGAGTTGTAGGCAAGATCAAGGAATATCATGCTGCCATTGGTGGTGAATGTATAAACTGTCATGCCAGAGTAAATTCTTGTTGTTGAGCAAGAGTGAGCCATAGGAAGATTTTCCAGCCTTTCTGCCCGGATACCCTGAAACTCAACCAATCCCCCAGCTCCTCGGCATGATGTCCCGCCCTCATTTCTTACAAATGCAAACTGCTTCCCAGAAACAATTCCAGGAACAACTAGACCAGCTTGGTCTGCAAGCTCAGGTGGAAGAGGACCAGTTAGGTTGTTGCTGTTCAAATCAAGCCAAATGAGGCTCCGACACTTGCCAAGCTCTGGTGGTATTTGCCCGGTAAGTGAATTATTACCCATTTGGAGAACAGCCAGGTCAACTAGATTTCCAATGCCAGCAGGAATTTCTCCGGTAAGCCGGTTGCTGGAAAGGGAAACCCAAATCATATTGGTGCAATTGCCTATGGACTGCGGAATGCTTCCTGTGATGAGATTGTTGTTGAGAATCAAAGTCTCGAGGTTTCCTCCGTTAACACAGATGCCTTCCGGGATCTCACCAGTGAGGTTGTTTGCCCACATAACCAAGTCCAAGAGATTTGGCAAGGTCCAAACCTCCATGGGAATTGGTCCAATTAGATTGTTGAAACTGAGATCAATGCTCCTCAGGTTCTTGCAGCTTCCAAGCTCTGGTGGAACATTTCCTGATAGATAATTGTCAGCTAGGAGTAACTTTTGCAGCGCGGTGGGGTTTGACGAGGAGCACAATTTAGAAGGAACATCCCCAGTAAAGGCATTAGAACTGAGGTCCAGCACTTCAAGTTGGGTACACTTTGTAAGAGACAGAGGCACAGTACCAGTGATGTTGTTGAATGGAACATACAGATATTTCAGACTTTGAAGTTTGCTCACAACAGTACTAAGGAAATCCCCTGAGAGCAGATTGTTGCCAAGATTAAGACTCCGCATAGAAGAACACGATGCAAAAGTTTGCGGCAAGCCACCGGTGAGTTTGTTTGCTGATAGATCCAATTCCTGTAGAGTTCGACACGCCTGTCCCAACTCGGGAGGAATATCACCATAAAACAGATTGTGAGCCAGAGACAACTGCCTTAAATTTGTTAAACTCCCCAACAAGGAACCAGGAATCTTGAATTTTAGCTCGTTACGGGAGAGGTTAAGCGTCTGTAGAAGCACACAGTTCCTCAAACTAAATGGAAATCCATTGCCAGAGAGCCTATTTTGTGACAAACTGAGCCAAGTAAGATTGCTACAATGCCCAAAATCAAGGCTGGAGAAGCTGCCAGAGAAGTTGTTGTGTGAGAGATCCAAATACTTGAGAGATGGTGGAGAGTCTGCAACAAAAGTAGGAGGTATCTCCCCAGAGAATGGATTGTATGATAGGTCTAAAATGGATAGACTCTTGCAAGACGAGGGAGTTGCTCCAAGTTTTCCAGTAAGCTTGTTATCAGAGAAGTTGAGAAGATTCAAGTTCTGGCAGGTAGAAAGGGAATAGGTCAACCAGGTAGAATCAGAAATAGTATTGCGAGAGAGGTCAAGTTGTAGCAAGGAAGGACCAAATCGAAGGGTACCACCAGAAATGGAATTGTGAGAGAGATTAACATAAGAGAGATGAATACAAGACTCTAAAAAGGAGTTTCTTGGAAGAGGGTCGGAGAGATTGTTTGAAGACAAGTCAATAGTCTCAAGAACACAGGATGGGGAAGCAGAAAGATCAGTAGCAGAGAATGAATTTCCTTGCAAATAAAGATGTTTGAGAGATTGCAAGGCCCCAGTGAGGTCATGGAGGTTTAGGGTTCCAATGAGACCAGCTTTGGCGAGGTTGAGAGTGGTGACATGACCAAGAGAGCAAGAGATGCCTGACCATGAACATGGAGTAGCAGAATTGGGAGACCAGTTGGCTAATAAGTTCTTTGGATCAGATTGAACAGAGGATTTCTTGAAGGCTAATAACCCCACAACTTCATTATTGCTACTTTGCTGTGAAGACAACTCTCTGGCTTGTGATGATGATGGCATAAATAACAGCAGCAACAGCGATACATAACCAAATATTCTAATCATGGCTTTGGGTGGTTGCCTTTGTGATGATATCCTCCAGTGTTTCTTCATTTTATTTTTATTTTTTGCCTTTTGGGGTTAATCTGAGAGTTCAGATTTGGTTCAACATGCAAGCTTCTCACTTAGCCCTCTAAAGCTCTCTCTGCATTATAATTGCAGTTGAATCAATCTTGAGAAAATGAAAGCTTAATCACTCCCTTCTTCTGTCTGTTAGTTTCTCTGAATCTTCCTTGCAATCAAAGAAGCATCTTTTCTCAGCGCATTCAGAGATCTGCTGTTAATTAAATCTCCTTCTGGGGTTTCATATTTCACCAAATTTCCAAACTTTGACTTGTTGCTTGAAAATCTGAAAATAAAAGAAAATAAAGTAGTAATTAAGAATAACTTCAGAAAAGAAAGAGATGGTAGAAATCACCGTCAGAGAGGTAGTAATCAAGTGGGACTAAATTCCAAACCTTTTTCCCAGAAAAATAAAAAAGAGAAGAAGAGGGGGGAGAAATTTACTTACCTGGAGTGGTTATGAAGTAGAGGAAGGTGATGTGATGGTTGCTTGTAGAGTACAAATTAAGTCTAAGGAAATCACAGGATCAGTTAAGGAAGAAGACAGAAGAGGGTGTGCGCGAGGGGAGGGGTACGATGTGCAGAGAGAAAGTAATGTCGGCTGTCACTTGTTGACAGATAGCATTACCGACGTGTGACAGACATATCCTGGTACTAGCGATGGCATTTCCAATTGAAGGAAGCAAAGCAAGAACAAGTACAGGTATGGCTGCTGAGGCAGGCTGCTCAGCCCAGGTGCAAGGCAAGGGAGGGTTTTCGTTTCGTTTCGTTTGGGAAAAGGAAAAGAAAGAAGGAAAGTGGGCATAAAAACTAAAGAAAGAAATGGAAAGATGTCATTCATTCATGTTGTTAAGACCAAGTAAAGTGACATCTTCACACGCACACACATTTCAGAAACAAGGAGAGAGAGAGAGAATAGAATATTAGAAGTAGTGAGTCTCTCAAGAGGACAAGTTGAATGGTGGTGCATCGGGGGTAGGCAAGGGAGCAGAGAGAGAGAGAGAGAGAGAGAGAGAGAGAGAGGGCGCAAAGAAAAGAAAAGGAAAAGGAAAAGGGAAGAGTGAATTGTGGGAGATGTGAATCTGTTGCTCCCCCCACTTGTTTTAAAATTTTGTTCTCATTTTTCGGGTCCAGTCAAACTTTGGATGTGCTTCTCTCGTCTTCTCTCTCTCCCCCAAACTGTGTGTACCTTTTCTAGGACCAGGAGCAGGAGCCAGAGGAGTTTTTGTCTTGCTTGTACGTCTCTCTGTCTATTTATCTATATTTTATGAACTTTTTTAAAAATAATTTAATATAGTTAATTAAAAAACTGAAAAAAAAATTGTTGAACCAAGCTCAGTAAGATAATTATAATACTCCTATTAAATATTACCAGCATCTTCTAATACATCTATAAATATAATTATACTAAAAAATAATATTATCAAATTACAGTTTTCATAAAAAATAAGGATGGTATTCTTTATATTTAAGCATTAAGTAAGATCCACTCAAGTTATTACAAGTTATTATTAATGATTTATTTTAGTATGTTGAATTTATCTCAGTAAGATTTTTTCGATTATATTACTATAGTTTTTTTATTATTATTTTTTCTCTCATGTCTATTTAATATTTTTCAAAAAAATATTTTCATTATAAATAGCAACAAATTATAGAAGTTGCATTTCTTAATCACAATAACATATACAAACTATTCTATTTTACTAATTTACCAATGTTTTTTTTTTTTAAAAAAAAAAGGGTGCTAGAAACCAAAAATAGCCATTCCATTTATCACTTCATTCTCCACAGTACACTTGTACAGTGTCTGTATCCAAAACTTCCTTCTCTTCACATTTCCCAGCAGACTAATTGATTAAATTAGGTTCTAAGTAAACTACAAGCCACTCATCATGTATAATAACTAGAAAACTGTAGCTCTTTACCCCAACATACATCTCAGCATGGCACAGGACACTAGCTAGCTAGCTCACCCATTTTGTCACTATATATTCTTGACTACTGGGGGGGGGG
>Ga0307517_10011636_pt1 | contig 12173 bp, 7 predicted proteins | sample 23_EM_MG_FD_194515 | JGI IMG/M metagenome (GOLD analysis project Ga0307517, IMG submission 194515) | Populus trichocarpa ectomycorrhiza microbial communities from riparian zone in the Pacific Northwest, United States - 23_EM | ecosystem: Host-associated > Plants > Roots > Unclassified | place...
TGATTATTACTTAAATACGTGCAGCTAAATTAAGCTTACTATGGCAAGAAAAATATTATAATCAAGAAGAAAATTTATTCATATATATCTCTGTTCCTGCTAGCTCTGTTTTCTGTTAGTGCCAGCTATAAAAATAGTTTCTGAGTAGCTGATATGATCAATGAATACTGATGCCTCCAAGAGTACTCTTCACCACAGCTGGGTCAAAGTGAAGGGCAAAAAAAAACTTGTTATTAGGATCAAGGTATAGGTTTAGCATGAGCCACATACTATGATTATCATGACAGGTTTTAAATCTAGACATACAGGTAGCTACAAGCCGTTCTAACCATTATTATCAATCCATTATCAGCATAAGAGATTAATTATAGGCAACTCGACGTCAAATAAAAATTGTATCTTAACTTATTAGATTCTGAATTTAACCGGTTTAAATATTATAAATTTTAGAATTATTAAAAATTTATTTGATCTTTAACTTCAATACACTAATTCGATCACTCGCATTAGAAAAAAAAAAAACAAAAACTCTCGGAAACCATCAAATCAATAGTAGATTTCTATTTTGTCTGGGTTGAGAACCAGATTAGTTACAAGAGTCGCATCATCATTTACAAGGAAAACGAGGTAAGATCGATGCGGTAACGGAGGAATCAAAGCTGAAATATGGCTTCTCGTGCACCGTACGAAATGAAAGGAGGAGCCCAGAAGAGAGACAGCTGCTTCCAACCTGACTGACTGACTGACTGCATGAGTAATGATGCTAAGGTGAAATTAAGGAGACGTGACATTATACAGAAATCATAGATATAAAGTAACCAACCAAAAAATGCCACTGAACGTGCCTGTGGAGGTAATGATAATTTAAAATAATAATAATAATATTTTCCCTTCAATAAAATGATGCACCTGCCTCACTGATTATTTGCTGGGCAGCTCCTCTTCGAGGAGAAAGTTTTTTCATTTTCGGCTTTAGTTTCAAAAAACTATTCAATTGCAAGAAAAGACATTCACCCAAGTACGACGTTCAATTCTTAGTTCCCAAATTTATTACAAAATAACAATGTTCTTGCTTGTTTCATGACTTGTAAATATTTGTGTCATGAGTGGTAAAAAAATAATATATTTTATATCTAATAACTTAAACTTTTTAATTAAATTAATTATTTGATATAATATTAAAAGTGTACAAATCTCATTACCTATATTTTCATTAATAAAATTAAATACAAAATATTTAATAAATAAATAACTATGAGTTCAAATCTCATATAATTATTTCACAAATAAATATTTTATCGAAAATTAAAATAAAAAAAAAATCAATCTTATCCTCTCCTGCGTCTCCTCTCCTCTTAGCCATTAAGTATTTTTAAATTATATAAATTATATCTTAGAACCTTATTAAATAGTCATAAATTTAATTTCATTTAATTAATAGAATTAAACACGATATATTATAAACTTGTGCAAGTTTCAAATCAAAAGATTTTTTTTTAAGAAATTGTATTATAAAATTATTCTTGAATTAAAATGGTTATAAGATAATTAGCATTATATAATACTACTGAGACATGGTTCATTGTCCAACTGTTTTTGCTTCGTTATCTTGTAGGGTCTTGACAATTCATCAGGAGTTTGGCAATTTTAAGGCTATGGTTTTGAGACAAATGGAGCATCAGGTGCGACAGTAGCGCGGGTACATGGTGCATCTCATGGATCAACCACTTTGATGGGAAGGATAAACGATGGCATGGCAACATGAGGTACAATAGTGGAGACTTAGTGGCTACTGATCTTTATGACAGGTGGTTCAGGCGGAATATAACCCATGATATGGATGAAGGGTGACTCTGTTCATTGATGATGAAGAAAAATATTCAACCCATGATCAAGGGCCAGGCGAAATATCCAGTTCAATACCCTTATTAACGTAAGGCCTTGCCTTTGCTTTCAAACACAGGAAAACAAACAGTAAACTGGTTTGAGTTGTGTGTCACTCCCTGATTTTCATATTAGTATTACAAATGTAAAGAGACGACGATCAAAATAAATGTAACAAAAAGCTAATGCTGTTACACAATGGGGAAAAAAAATATAACCTGATACTGCCTTTTACTATCCCTCAATACTATACCAGCTAAGAATGGAATGAATGAAATGTCAAAACAAATCATAAGATATCTATGATCAAAAGAAAATGAAAACAAAAAAAAAGCATATCTGCACAACACAAAAAGACACCAGGAGAAGCTTACGAACAAGGTAGGCAGCACCACTTTTCAATTTGAATAAAGAACCATTGCAGGGGGTTTGGCTGGTCATTGTCCTCTGATGACGAAGTAGGCAAGGGTAGCTCGGGGGGTAAATGCCGGTGAAATGCATCAACTGCAGCTGCAACGCCATCTTCATTTTCTATCAACTTAGCCAATTCCATAGCTCGAGATTTAACCTGGCCATGTTAAAAGTCCCATTAGGAATTGAAAAGGCATCCTTATAAAAGTAGTGCATAGGAAGATTGACCGTGGAACTTCCCATTTCAAGTTGCATTTTGGTGTTAAGCTAACATGATGGTTGATATGCAAACATAGTAGAAGAAGAATTCAAAAACGGTTAATCATGTAAAATTATGCTCAAATTAAAACCTAAATTCAGCAAAGTTTCCATAAATATTTTGTCTTCTTGAGCGCATTAAATCATTCTGTAACTTGAAAACACCTTTGATGTGGATTTTTATAACAGCCAGCAGGCGCCACCCGATTCAGAGAAAACTAGATGGGAGTAAGCCATAACAAAAAAATCGTAGTTTCCAAATATATTTTGCATCATTAAGAATCTATTTTCTTTCTTGAAAACATAATTTGAGAATTATTATGAAAATAGAGTGGATGGGTCAATGACTTCTCTGTTTATAATTCTTCTTTGCCAGTTCATGATTTTTTCCAGAAAATATAAGTGCATCTTTCATACTTATGTTCAATAAAACATCAAAATTTCACTTGTATTTGTTTTGATCTGTATTTAACTCTCTCAAAGAATAAAGAGAAAATCTGAAGTTCCTTGCAAACTCCAGACAGGTGCGAGGAAGTTTACGCAGCAGAAACACTATTGCAGCTTAACTGATAGAGTCCTATATCTTAAAAGATGACTGAAATGATCAGCTTATAAGAAATCTATCCAAGAAAGGAACTAGCAAGATTTTCTGATCTAAAAAATTTACTATTGCAACCACAAACAAACACTAATGAGACGATAAAATCATATCAGTGAAATCTAACATATTTGTGAAATTCTATGAAATGACTCTTCTATGAATTGTGAGGCCATGCACAACATATTGCTTACCTCAGGCTCTAGCATGAACCTTATTGCATCTGAAAGGTTCTCAGCACTGAGCTTAGCTATCGGTATTGGTACAGGCCCCAGCCCTTTTTGATGCACTCGATCACCCCAGAAGAACTGGTCGCCAAAGAATGGCACTATAGTTGTCGGGCACTGTAATTAACATTTTTGAAGGAGACAAGGTCAGCATGTAAAAAGTGAACTTGGTTCTAATAAACAATTGAGTTGCATAACTTGAATAGGTTACAAACTCTCTTAATGCCATTTCCAAGCATGAATTTGGATTCATTCACATGATAATCTTCAGGACAGAATAATCTTAATGAAACTGATTTATTTAGATGAGACATTCTCAAATGAATTCAAGAGAATATTAAGCTATCAAAAAGGAGCATTTACCCCAGCTCTTAGCCCAGTAGCCGTGGTTCCAGCACCACCGTGATGAACCTGCATATTGTTGTAAAAAGCTTCCAATCAATCATCCAGTTACAAAAGTAACCAACATACTCGAGTAGCACAACATTCTACTGGAGGTGTGTATTGCTAATAGCAAGCCATTTCTGTCATTCATCCATATCAATAAATCTAGGCAACAGCTGAGATCCCAGTATTGTTTATGATTGTCTAATAGGGTGGGTAAAAGGAGAAGGAGAAGGAAAAGGCAAAGGCCATACTGGCCAACTGCGCAAAGGTTTAATTTGCAACATAATCACAATCTTATAATATCACTCACCACGGCAGCACATTGAGGAAACAACCAATCATGAGGGCAATCCTTCAAAAGGAAGACACTGTCAGGTACTTCCATGACTGCAAGAACAGTTTCCATCAGAAGAGAAACCATACATATTTCTCAATTTAGTATATGTGGTTTCATTTAAAAATCAAAAGCCATACAATGGAAAGAAATTTCAAACTATTATAATGACTGATGACAAATCAGCAACAATACATGAGGAATTCAACAATGCATCATCAAACACGTTATGGCGGTTTATGGATGGGATAGAAGAAAAATGTATTAACAAAAGAAAAAAGGGAACGGGAAAGCAAAATTCAAGCTCAGAAGGCAGTCCGATCCTGCTAAATATCAGCCAGGGAAGTAATAACATATGGACATTAGTACATTTATTTGGTATCTAGGAAAGTGCCACACTCTAGTTGAGTAGATATCTGTACAGCTAAATAAAGCATATTCATTTAGAAGCTTCAGTTATGCCACTGCGAAGCATTTCTTTCAACTATTATTGAAGAAATTGCAAAATCGCTCACCAGAACCAGGTCAAATGACAGAAAAGAATGATAGAGATTCACCAGTCAACAAAGCCCTATGTAAACAGATATTAATTTCCACACTGACGCAACTCAGAACTCTACTATGATGTGACTTTCTGAACAAGTGATCGAAATCTGTAAACAGGCATAGGAAAAGAAAGGAAAATGCTTACAATTTCCAAGATCTCCCCAACCTCGATCAACTATTCCTCTTTGTCCAGTATCTTTCAAAGCCTCCAATATTATGTCCATCGTATTCTTGGGATCTTCAAGAGGCTTCACAAGCAGCAAATAATTGTTTCAATTATAGCCTCTAAAAATAAATAAATGAAGAAGACAAGATTATATTGGCCAACTATATGAATTTAAAATAAAATGGAAAGAAGACAGAAGGGTTGATAGACATTTAATTTTCAGGTATACGAAAAAAAAGAGAGAAAAATAATATGCCATAACAGCACAAGCCCATTGATGCATACTTACAACTATTGCAAAATTTATTTATAGACATAAATCTTCATTGGAGTTTAGACCATGCAAAAATGCAATATTCCAATAAAAGTACAGAGAACAATATACCTAAAGTACTAACAATATGTCATAAGAGAATAGGAATTTAGCAGAGGACTCAGCTGTAATTGAGAAGATTTGGTCTCAAATATCAAAGAGCTACTTTTACTCAAGTTAATTAATTCATCCTTCATTGCTTCAAACATATAATAGACCAATCTACAAAATCAGTAAGTACAGAGATTTTTTTTTCGAAGAGGCCTTTCCAGAGAAGCGCAATTTTAAAAGTGAACTTTGTGATCCCACGAGTTACTATGTCCATATATCATCGGTTATTTTGTCACTAACACTAAGAAATCATAGGAAAATAATTTAAATTACAACCAAGCTCCAACATATACAATCCCCAAATCTTCCTGCCCTCATTCATTCATCAATAGTAAAGGCTGTTCTGGTTCACAATCTAGCATACACCAACGAGATTCACAGTAAAAATCACAGTATGCACGTATCAAAAGGACAACTACTATATAAAACCTAGAGAAAAAATGTGGCAATGCGAGGTGCATCAACCAACAAACAGAACAAACAAACAAAAAATCCATGAAAATGCAACTATAACAGCTCGAGGGAAATCACCGTACCATGCTCCCAAATCCAATATATATGGGTTCCTTTCCTTTCTGAATCCATTGCATGAACTCTTCTATAGGTTCATATTTTGATCCAAGGTTCAAGAAAGAATAACCAACAACATCTACTAAGGGTCCCCAGTCTGCAGATTAGTTAACAAAGTTGATTATACATATGAAGCACAAACATTTGAACTCAACTATTTAAATTTTAAAAAGATTATAACAAGGATTGTACAAAAAAACAAGAAAACACCCTAAATGTCACTAAAGGAACCACCAGGGGGGGGATCAAAGTTGATAAAGAGTTCCAAATAGCATTAGTGGTTGAGAGCAAATAAAAAGATTGGTCTGGCTAGCTCTCCCTCCTAGAGGAAAAAAACGGTAGCATTGATAAGTACAAGAAAACGTAATGAACAAAATAGTGATTATCTGATTAAACTCGCTCTCTGCAGATTTCCAGCTTTTTAGTACTCAACCTAGAATAAATGATGAGTTTGTGGCTCTTTTAACATGTAAATAGCTAAGCTGTTCTTTGGCAACAGAAACATGAAAAGTGTTTAGAGAAGGAATAACCTCAAAAGTATTTTCACCATAGTTCGGTAAGTAAAAAACCAATCCTAGGTGAATGCCAGTAATTAAAAACAGAAACATTTTTCTATGAACCTTGCTGCTGAATAAGTTTTTGACATCCAATAATTTCTTTTTACCATATTCAACAGTTGCCTCTTCCAAAAAAAAACAGGGGGAGGGGGGGGGGGGGGGGGCAAAAAAATGGATTTTGTTTGAGAAATAGAGGAATATAATTTGGAGAAAGTAGCATCTTAGAGCACTGTAACAAAGAGTTACCGATTAAAGGTACTATAAGGAAGACAGCAACATAGACATCCAAGCTTGAGAATGATTAACAACAGTATAACTAATGGAAATCTTACCACTTGGCTTTGGCACAAGATGGGGGCTCCACATATAACCTGTTGGCAGATGAGATATTGATCCATGGTACATACTTAAGTAGGCGATCGGTGGAAGCTTCAACTTTCTTTTCCTGAATTCATTAATATATCCTCTTATTCCCCACCATATCAGTAAATCCACAACTATGTATGAAAGCTGGATCCACGCAAACAGTTTGTGGTGAAATTAGTCCAACGATTCACAGGTAAAAAGAAATCATAGTGAGATGTGGCACCAAGAAAGAACATACCCAATAACCAGCACTTTGAGGTACACGTGCTAAAGGATGAGGAAATTCATATGTTGGCCTGCCTATTGAAGATGGAAGTGAGAAGGCAGAGCCTCGAGTAAAAAACTAACAGATAAACAAACAAACAAACAAAAAATAAAGTATCATTCACTAAATATAACATGGTTTAAAATTCAATAACCTTCTCCTCTAATTTCCATTTCAATTAATACCAGTCTCTAAACCTTCTTTTTCCTGTTTTATTAATCATGACCAAAATACTAGGACTTGTATAAGCTTGAAACTTTCAGTATCCCCTTGCAGACACCATTGATTTGCAGGATCCATCTAATTCTTCTTAACTCAGAAATCCATGTTCACTTATGAAGAATGCATGAAAAATTTCCAGGTCACATATGTGTGCATCAAAATAACTAGCACAAAACTCAAGCACTCATGTGAACTACTTTGGGTTAAACTAGTGTTAAAAAAGCATGTCCATTAAATTTGAAAACAACTAAAAAAAACTGCTGTCCTCAATGCTTTTGTTTTCTAGGAAACATAAGAAAAACCATAATTTTCCATAGCAAGTAACAGAGGATTTACATCAAAACAAATGTTATTCAAATTGATGATTCAAGTGTTGCTAGTAATGTTAGTGTCAGATTTACAAGCAAGTGATCACTTGACACTCACGTCCAAGGCATTGTGAAGAAAATGTGAATCGGTACACCGAGAGCTTCAGCAACATGTGCATGTCCTGCAACATAGGGGCAAGTTAGAGTTTGATGCATGCCATTATGTCTTTATTATATCCTTAAGACAGTGACTCTGATGTGGAAATTTCAAATTCTGTTTGTTCACCATATGCTGGAGGGTTGGCAATAATTGCCTGGGCTTTGAAAGGCACACCAGTTTCCATATCTGGTTCTGTGCATGCTGCAAGAAGAGACTCAATAATGGCCTTCAGTTGTTTCCTCTGTATGGATATTTCTCCAGGCGCGGATGGGATGAAACCTTTGTTTCTGGCCATATCTGAAATTAAGTCCTCACATTTAGCATAACACAAACAAATCGAGGAAAACAGCAAAATTGAAATAAAATTTTTTGACCATGTAGGACAGTAAAAACAGGCCAAGTATCTAAGGGGAGTTTTAAGGACACCATATCTTAAGTTGCAGCAAATAGAAAATTGTATGGTTTTAATAGCTTCAAAAAAATAGGGAGTTCTTACATCCTGCCAACACCCGAGGATCACCGCCCAAAGGATAGAAATCTACACCAGCCGATCTTACAAAGTCGCGGAAGTTAGCATGAGTGGCTAGCCTAACACGATGACCGAATTCCTGCTAGAAAAAAAATTGGATCATTATTTTTGCTGCAAATCAGGTTATAAAACACGTAATGATAGAATAGAGATTAGGGAACACTTGACACTGGGGTTTTACCGGTGAACCATAGGCAAAATTGCCATTGATTTTTGCAAATAACAAGGACACAATACAAAATACATGACTGTTCTTAACTAATAAAGAAAAAAGAAAAAAAAACATGAATAATATAATAAATGGAATGCATATGCAGGACATACAAGAGGTTGGAACCGGGATATAGAGCATAAATGTCAATGCAAAAACAGCACAGCAAGTAAGCAGTAAATTACTATGAACATGCCTGAAGTCTTTTTGCAATGGCTAGAAAGGGCTGTACATCTCCTCTTGTTCCAACCACAAGCATGGCAACTTTCAATCTTGGGATTGGTTTATTGCAACCAGAAATGCTTTCATTGACATAAAAGGATGCCCCTTCAACTGAGTGAAGCTCTAACAACTCCGAAGCAACAGGAGCATTTTCATCTATATCAACTTCAACTGTTCCATCGTTTTGGATCTTGACTAGCTCTATGATTAGTTTCTTCTGAGAAGTATAAAAAGATTCATAAACAATAGAAAGAAATAATACTCAATCATGAAAAGTTAGTGGTTGAAAGCAAGGTGAATGAGATAAACATCTCGCTTGATAACTGATCATCAGATTGCCACAATAAACTAGCAATAAATGTCATACAGTGAATAAAACTGTCATATCAGAAACCTTGTTAATGGGGAAAGCGAGGCAGGCTATCAGATACTCCAGCAGTCATAGATGTTGGTTTATGAGTATCGTAACACAAATAATATGTCATTTGAGTTAAAATAAAACAGGGAAATTCTCGAAAGAGATAAGAAATCGGAGGGGAGCATATTCTAGGTGGAGATGCAGCATGAGGTGGAAATCATATACAATCAGACAAGAGTACATGTATAATGCACAGAAAGCATTTCTGGCCTTTTTGCATAGGTTCCAAACAACACATATGATCACGCATGAAGAAACTTGCAGTTAGACCCATGTATTAGATCATGCTAATTACCTTTTCACGCTCTGACAGTCTGTTCAATTTTAGCTCATGCCTTGAAGCCCTGTTCTCCGTCATGGATCTATGGAATGTAATATTATCATCATCATTGAACAGCGCGTGTCTATGAGTTTCAACAGGTGTGGTGATGCAGCGATTCATGCCTTCAAGATCAGATGCTTTGACATCAGAAAACATTTCAAATAAACTCTATAACAATACAAACAGGAAAACAATCCTAACCATGTAGTATTAAATGTAAGATAAATTTTAGAACATAAAATCGGTATTCAGTTTCCAATGTGCAAATTATGAAAGAACAGCACATAAATACTTCGTGCAACGAGTTTTTCAAAACCAGAACCGGATTAGGATTATTGCTTTCTCAAGTATAGAAAAATAATCAAGATGAAGACTCTTAGGAATAAATTCAGCACGTGTAGTGAAGTTTCATTCAGATATGTTGTATAAAGCAAAAGAAATGATGACTTATTAGGCTGCCAAGTAACTAGATACTAACCTTTTCGAGGTGAAGGAGAAAAATTCAATTCTTTTGATTTGAAAATCTCTAGAGTTGATGACTGCTTCCCTGACTTTGTCCTCTGCTTCTCTGCTTCCTGAAGAGGACCTGCTTCAGACTGTTCCTCTGAGGACGCATAATCAACTGTTACGGATTCATCACCACCACTGATCTGATCAATACTCCTTTTCAGCTTATAGCTGCTTTCAAGTCCTTCCTCTTCTGATTTTTTTAATGGATGATCAAATGCATTACTACCCATTTCATCTAATTAGCAGCCTCAACCACTGAACCTCACTTGATCAGCAACTCCAACAATCTCTTATTTCAGTTTCCAACCAGCCACGCAGTCTCAAAATGCGAAAGAAGAGAACCAGCAAGTAAATCTTCACTCGACCCAACTCCAAAACAGTAAAAACCTCAAAGCAATTTTTCGGGTTTCCAACTCTAAAACCCGCTATAAAACCAAACTCATCAAGTCGATCTTACAATGCCCCCAAATCTTAAACCCTTCACCAGCAGTTCCCACTAAGCAAACCCTCGCTTCTACTCAAGAATTTGAGCTTAAAACACCCACAAATAATGAAATCTAAACCCTTCAACAACAACTCCAAGTCACCCAACCACGTAAACCACTCCGAAACTACAGCTAACCACCCTACCAGGAAGCACAGTCAACAATAACCAGAAGTCCAATAGCCTTCAAGCACATGACACAATTTTTAAATTCTAACTACAAACAGAAACTAAATGTGAACAAGGAAGAAAGACAAGGTGGGTATGTGCCAAGAGTCCAAAGACAGGCTAGTATTTAGGCTTTTTAAATGCTATTATAAGAAATACACTAAAGCAAGCAAACAAACAGACTACCACAACAACCAGTCAATTGGAAAAACAAAGAACGTTAAGTAAGGCGGTTGCGGGGGGGTTTAAAACTTTAAACCGTCATAAAAGGCAAGAATTAAGCTCAATAGAATTCACCTTTAACACAAGATATGGAGATTAAAATATGTAAGAGAAAAAAAAACCTGAAAGACACAACCCTACAGAAACATGAATTATACATATCCAAGACTATAACTTTTCCATCTACGCAGAGAAGATGAGGGCTGTTTTTCTACTCATTGATAGTTCAACGATCACATACATCACCAATCACGACGATCACTTGATTAAAGGGCAAAAAAAACACAGATTAAAATATTGGGTTTTTTTCTGAAAGATGGAGAGCTCGAGATTTTTTAGACTAAGCGGCAAGTTAAGAGATGGACATCAGGACGGTCGGTTGATTATATGGGAGCAAGTCTACTTTAATTCACTGTGTCCGAGAGTGAGGACAAGGACACCGAGTGAGGAAGTACTCCTTTCGAAGGTGGACCGTTGAAAATGTCGTGACCAGTGGTAACAAAATGGATCGATTTTTTTTAGATGGATCGATTTTGACGAACGAGAAAAAAAGGTTAAATTTGGATTTTAAAACAAAAGGAAAAAAGAAAGAGATGAAATTAAAATATAGACATTAAATTAGGCAAATTAATTATGGATGTGCATTGATTTACTTAAACCTAAATTAAAATTGAAGATGGAATTTAATTTTGATATAAAAAGAGTATATGTGCTGAGAATTAAAATAAGAAATAGCAAGGTTATTTTTTTATAAGAAAAATAATATTTTTTTTTTCATGTTTGGAAGTGTGGTTAAAATTGCTTTTTAAAGTATTTTTAATTTGAAAATGCATTAAAATAATATTTTTTTATTTTTAAAAAATTATTTTTGACATCAGCACATCAAAATAATTTGAAAAATATAAAAAAAAATATTAATTTAAAGCAAAAATAAAATAAAATAAAATTTATATTTTTTTAAAAACACTTTCAAAACGCAAAACCAACTACAAATCTTCTCATCTATAATAAGCCTAGAACTTATTGGGGGGTTTTCTTTTGATTAAAGAGATGGGTGCTCAAATTCATGTTTTGCTTATTTTTAGAGCTTGTAATATTATCAGCTTTAAAAACAGAAAAAAAAAAATGAGTTCCTAATGTTTAATTACATAGTCTTCACCTACATGATTTATTTATTTATCCAGCTTTGAAAAAAGTGGCAAGTTTGGGAAGAAAATATTGTCCATTTGAAGAAAAAAAGAGTCATTTTTATTATAAAAATACTGGGAAGTGGAAATAAAATAATTCTTTATTAATACAATGTTTGAAATGTAAACATTTTTTTTCAAGAATTAATGGTAACCTCGAATTAATTTACTTGGCAAATAAAACTACAAACATACTCTTAAAATTATATGAAAAAAA
>Ga0307517_10011637_pt1 | contig 12172 bp, 10 predicted proteins | sample 23_EM_MG_FD_194515 | JGI IMG/M metagenome (GOLD analysis project Ga0307517, IMG submission 194515) | Populus trichocarpa ectomycorrhiza microbial communities from riparian zone in the Pacific Northwest, United States - 23_EM | ecosystem: Host-associated > Plants > Roots > Unclassified | place...
AGTGGCCTTGAGGTTTGAGGAACTCGAACTAGTGAACTCTAGAGAATAAACTTAGAACCTAACCAGTTAAGTTACACCCCTTAAAATTATCATAATCTTATTTTTAATTCTTAAGTAATACAAAAAAAAGTAATCAAACATGTATCCTCGTAAAACTCTGAAATATAGTTAGGTTTTTATTGGGATCTTCCCATGTCATGTCCAAGGGAACGTGATATTTTTTATTTCTTAAAGATGAAATGAGTACACGAGTAAATTGACCACACATCCAAGCAGAAAATATTAATTATGTCTTAACACCATAGATATTCAGAGGAACTTCCTCTGTACTTAAACTTCAGATACATCCATGATTGGAACTAGTTGAATGTAAATAATATTCCTCTTTTTAAGAAACTCCGAAAAAACCCTGACGAAATAGAGGCTTAATATCCCTGTAAAAGATTAGTTCTCCCTGGGAGCAATTTCCTGAATATGATTTTAGTGGAGCACATGCAATTAGTTAGAAACTGCAAATGGCTTGTAACCCACCTATAGCTAGTTAATTATGGCGTATAAACATTGAAAAAGGAGAAAAGGGGCAACAATGCTTCCTGTGAACTCTGTATTTTTATCTTTTAATAATCCTGAAATAATCACATAGGGATATTTATTTGCTTCCCACTGTCGTTATCGGATTGACTCGAATTCATTATCGATTATATTAAATGAGAAATTCAAGGAATGGAAGAATACAAAGAAGTCCCTGTCCCTGCTTAGGCAAATAACAAAAGCTTTTTAATATTACACACAAATTAGCAGTGGCATTAAGCATTTCCAGAACAGTCAAAAACCCACCACTCCAACGAAGGGCCCCGCAATGCTCTGTTGGTAGCCTTCAACATTTTAAAGCTGTAATATTCGTGAAGCCAAATGTACATGCCAGTGAAACTTTGTCATTCCTGAACCGTGATCTCCAGGCCTCAATAAATACTACAGTGGAAAAGGTTCAAAATTGATGCCTTTTGGCTCTTCTGTTCAAGGCATCCATGCAGAGATGCTGTGTCTGTCCTACAAGAACTTTGCTGTAATATACATCAATCGAGAAACTAGCTCACCACACGTGGAGGGTTCAATTCGATCGGTCCACGCAGCAGCAGCCTTGATTCTTTCTTGCTATTCACTTTCTTTTATAGTTACATGCAATCTCACCCATTCCAACGATGTACTCAGCCAGTTCAGTACTTTTGCTGCAGTCATGGGACTGGTCCTTGCATGTTATGCAGTTCATGCTCAGTTATGGCTCCATGGATTAACTGATCTGTTGTTATTCAGCACAAAAAGATATCTTTTTTCCAGTTTTATTCTTATCAAGGATAAACAACAAAGATTTTCAAACTGCTTTACATCATCGTTTCGTTTCCACAATCCATTATTTGAAAATGTTTGGCGTGTAAAGAAAAAGTCATTCTCATATATGTGAATAGAATCCTCATTGTTGAGTGCGGCATCATGATTATTATTGAACGTTCAATATCTGTAACCTAAGCAAAGAAAATTTACAAGTCTTAAAGAAACTGCTATATATGGCCCTACCATTGGTTAGCCTTGTCTATTCTCTCCTTCTCAGTGCTGTACAGAAGATGCCATTACCATTAAAAATTTTCCGAGATTCATCTTCAAGAAACGAAAAGCATTTACTTCTACTCTTTTTTCATTATGGTTCCTAGCAAAGAAACAAAATCAATACAATTGCAACAACATTTTGTCGTCTTCATCACAGCATCAACTAACCATCAAGAACCAGAAAGAAAGAGAAACACACCTAAAAAAGGCACGCCCAAATCTAGACATCCCAATAAAAAGACTGAACCTAATTCATGGGGTTAGGCCTGTTTGGCACCACAACCCACCGCGATCTCTTTCATGACATGCTAATATCAAGCCCTAAAACATCCAACAAGATGGTGATGGTGAATGGACTTTTCCCTGTCAATCATGCCTTGAACGTTCCTAAACTCCTCCACATGACAAGGGATACTGATGGTGCCTTTTTGATCAAAGCCATATTCTTCTTCTGCTTCCTTCAATAACTGTATGAACAGCGGGTGATTGAAGTATATGACAGGCACTACAAATCTCTGTTGCTCCTCTCCCTGACCCACCTTGATTGCCAAACACCCTTTCGGAACATCTCTCGCTTGCTTCTTGTGATGGTGAAGATGAGGCAGGTGTAGGTGAAAGTTCCTCAGACTCTTTTCTCCACTACCCATAATAATATCTCTGCAAAAGAAAAACAAAAGGCAGGAAAGAAGAAAAACCCTAGGAGCTCTTTCTTCTTTTGAGAAAATCTCAGTACAAAACAAAGGAAGATGGCCAAGGATCTGCTGTCACGGCTTGGTTGAAGAGGGCTGGAGAAGAGTATGTGAGGGACCTTGGTACGTTTGCCATCGTTGAAGAAGAACCAAACAGTACATACCAACCAAATATAAAAAGCAGAGGAAAGATCATATATAGGAGCGGAGAGCGAGGCCAAGAAAGTGCGTTTTAATAAAATGTAATCATTGCTTGTTTTTTAAACAAATTAAACTTATTTCTAGACGTCTGATTAAGAAGTGGCTTACGATACTGATGATGATACAAATGATGTCGTTCCTGTTGTAACGGACTACATATTTGGGGTGTTACGATTCCTTGAGTGGCAAAACGCTGTAAATTTTGAGATTTCTAAAGGGGCAAGACACGTGGATAGTGAATGGAGAAGATGTATACACGTGGATGCGAGTGGGGCAATGAATCATCAGCATAGCCGACAATGAGGTGTCGTCTACAGTAAGGCGATTCTAGAGGACAGCCAATAGCAGGGGTTGAACATGTCCATGTAGACACCAAGATGTCTCGTCAGCTTGTGTTGCGTTCTCTTACTGTATGTTCCTGTACCAACTATTGTACTGCACAAAATAAATAAATACTTATTATATTGTCTCTTTTTTTCTCGATTTAACAGTAGAATCATTTTTCTTTTATCAACCTTAAAAGTACAATCGTAGTGCCTTAAAAAAAAATATCATATTTATATCAGAAAAAAAAAGTCTCCTGAGATTTCGAAAGCATCATAAAAAATGTTAAAATTCATTACTTAATTTTGCATTCCTAGGTAGGAAGAAAGGGGAGTTTCGAAATTTGAAAAGAAAATTTTATATAATTCACTCCCAAACTTATGATATCAGTGTTAAAGTTTTTTTTTTTTTTTTTATCAATTTTATCTCAAATATAATTGCCATTGTATAACCTCTTTGAGCTACGTTCAATATATTTTATCATGAATGATATTGTGTGTTTATATATATATATATATATGTATGTTGATTTTCTACTATATTTATAATCTATTTAATTTTTATTAGATAAAAAAATTTAGATTTTCATACCCTATATATTATAACCGAATTTCTTACAATCCCTTCCAAAACTATTTTCCAAAAATCTAGAAAAAAACGATGATTCTAAAACAAACATGTTTCTAGCTATTCACACATCTATTTTTTTTTTATTGATGTCTTCTAAAAAAATAATAATTCAAATATATGTTTTCGCTGCCTTCATGCCTTTTTTGTAATTTTCAATTTTCTTTTCAAGAAACTCAAAGAACTTGAAAAGAAAAAAATACCTAAAAATATATTTTCAGCCATTAACACATTCATTTTATAATTCTTGATTACTTTTTTTTTATTGAATTGATGTTAACGTTGTTTTTCAAAAATTAAAAACTAAAATACAAATAAATAATGAGATATGAAAAAAAATCAAAATAAGAAGCAAAATAAACAAGTGTCATATTGATTGCTGATCCCTTTTATTTTATTTTTCATTTATAATACTGTAAATAAAAAGAAACCTTTAATAAAAAAGGAAGATTGAAATGGAGGTTAAAAGATTCCTTTTCCTTCTTATTTTTTTCAAATAAGGTTCATCGGCCTTCCATTCTTCTTCCCTTCCCTCCCGACTATTTACCTAATATGTTAATAATTTTATTTATTTCATCCTCGTATTTTTTAGATTTTTTTTATCATGGCTCTTTTAATCATTTCTATTCAACTAGCAGCTTTACTCTAGAAAATTTCCTTCTGTATTCTCTTCGTCTATTTTTCAATTTAGTAATGATAATTCTTGACATTATGTTAGGGATAGAAGACACATACAGACCATGTAAATTTGGATCTTTCATTAAGAAACTAGAGCTTCCTTTTAATGAGATATGATTTATGTTTTAAAAGAATTGTAACTACAAAAAAACCCAACCTCACAATCCCAAACACATACACTAAGTAGAATCATTCCTGTAAAGCATTTTTTTCTGAATTTGAAAAGGAAGCTCCTTGATTTTGTGTCAAATTTTGATAACGAGCCACCAAGAAGACAAAAAGTTGCATCCGATGACCCACTAGCCATGTCTTTTAAATTATTTTTTCACTGTATACACATATATCTGACCACTAGAGGGAGATATGGTCGGGAGAAAGATGCCAAGTCAAGGAAGTGGGGAACGGAAAAACCATCCAAAGTGGAAGGAGGGTGCTTTTCCTTTTGAAGAAAGGAAAAAGAAAAAGCCTAGCAAAGATGGTGTTTTTGATATATATTTTATGCCTTTGCTTTTTGAATTTACATCAGTTTTATTATCTTTTGCAAAGAAAACCAATTGACCTATTCAAAAGAAGAAGAAGAAGAAGTGTAGTAATAGTTTGTGTTAAGTTCTTGAGCTGGGTTTGATCCTTTCAAGTTTGGCTCGACTCTTTTAGGCTTGGTTTTACAAGTAAGAGGAATGAGTTCTGACATTAGAGTTTTATTTGTTGAAGTTCTGTAAAATAGAACATATTTGTAGCTGACGATAACTACAACTTTTTTTTTCTTAAGAATTTCGAATTCAAAAATCTCTTTTATAGATTAAAAAAATTTGTTTTAAAAAGGAAACAAGGTCACAGGCAGGCACGGGGCACGCAACTGGAAGACTCATGAGGTTCCACTTCAAATCTGGTTGAGACTTGGCTGTTGGTCCATGGAAACCATCATTAGCCACGTTGCAATGTCATCCCTCTCTTTCTGCGCATGCATGAACCAGGCTACAACTTAATTGAGAAGGTCTATTTTTAAATCCAAAGCGTTGTCATGCTAATTAATTAATTATAAAGGGCAGAGGACGAGAGTTGTCTCGTATGGTAGACGCTGCCAGGCTGAAATATATTCTTATACCAGTTTAGAACATCAAGATAAATAATTTTTTTTTTATTGATTTTAAAACACCAACTCAAACTCAAAATTAAAATTAAATAACAAACTTCTTTAATCACGGTAGATTTTAATCCAAATTGTCATCTAACATGTCAAATGAGGGTTGGTTTTGCTTATTTTTTTGAGTTCCATGAAGCTTTGAGCATTTTCTCCAATTGGAAAGTATGTTCTTGTTGTTGTTGTTGTTATGATATGATTGGGCTTTCTGCTGTTTACTTGGGTATAATTGTAGTTGAAGGTCTTTTGCTCTATTTGCTATGGACTTCTATTGTAGACTGTAGTGTGGGCGGGCTCCTATCTGTATTGGCTATATGCCAATTTTTCGCCTGGCCATTGTCAATGCAGTTTGAAATGCTGGAGAAATTAGCAAAATATTAGGATTTGGAAGAAATCATAGGGTGTAGATTTTGCATAAGGCATTTTATATATAAACTTAAAAGAGAGGAAAATGTATGTTAAACTCATTAATTATGTACAATTACTGCTACTGGTCTAAGAGGGGACCAAAGGGTAACAAAAGCAGCATGTATCCTCATATCATGGCATGGTTTTTTTAACATGTGATTTTTTATTTTACAGAAATCAATGCGTGAACTGCATTGTATTGACTAGAAAAGATTCTGTTCATGCAGGAATTAGGTACGTGATCCATGCCTCCAAGTTTAGAAAACCTCCACATCTATTTGTTGCCGTTGGACTTCTTCCTCCTCTTTTTTTTTTTTTTTTTCGTGCCTGTTATTCCAGAAAATGGAGATCAGGTCCTAGGCAGGCTATTTCCACAACTCCCTTGAGGCCACATATCTGCAGGGTTCCCACTTCCCCATTTCCGGTCAAAGCTAAGGAGATCCCAGGTAGTAAATACAGGGGACTGTCAAGTAGATTTATCACCTATCACGAGCTATGATCATGGCATAATTATAATCGAGAGTCTACTTGGCCAAAGGAAATCTAGCTATTGAACCATCTTGTTGCAAGTCGCAATGTAATCTGACTCTTCCTAATAAAGTAGAATTAAGAAAAACTAAAAGATAACGAAGGGTTGCACTCTAGCTATGAAAAATCTAGCTCATAATTTAAGATTAATTCATTAAATATTTCCTTTTTTAGAAAGCAAATCCCCACATTTAAATTATATAGTGCTTTTGATATTTGATGTTCTTCAAGATTTGTATATATATTAAAATATACAGTGAATTAAAAACTAAAAAATATATATTAAAATCAAAGAAATTACGTCTTCATTTTACTTTTATTCATATAAATTTACAAAATATAGTAAAATATATTTTATAGACTTTCCTGCAACAACACGCATGCATTATAACAGTACACACTATAAAGGGCGCACCATATAGATTCATTATTTATCGTTTCTACTGCCATGGTTTAAATTTTTTTAATGATACCCTTATAGCTTCTTTTTAGATTTTACCCTTTGCTATTAATGACAAAAAAAAAAAAAAAACCACAGTTTTCGCTATTTTATTTCCTTTTCTTTCATTTTTGTACTCCGAAGCACGGAATCTATATAAAAAAATAAAAATAAAATGTAAGTTATTTAATGAATAAAGGTAAGATTCAAACTTTTGAAAATAAGGTAATATCAGAAAGTTTTGTAACACAAGGGCATAAGTGAAAAATTAATGAATCTATAAGGGGCAGAAAGAAGTTCACCTAACTACATACTAGCTATATCAAAAGAAACAAACCGGATCTGCCCTACAAAATGATAAAAGAGCATTCGTTTCATGTTAAAAAGTTGATCAGAATGCAGGTTTCCCTTCAAGCTAGACTTTCAAAGGGCTTTCGATTCGGTCTCCAGAGACATGCTTAATGTTACGGAAGCCATGGGTTTCGGGACAAATTAAATGGCGAACTTGGATATCTAGCTCGGTGTCTTTCCACGAGTAAACTCCCAGTTCTTATAAATGGTTCTCCTACCAGCTTAGTGTTCCAAGTGTTTTGGGTATCTATCAAGGTTATTCACCATCTCTCTTTTTTCTTCTCAATATCGCTGCAGATTCATTCAAAGAGTTAATGACTTGAATCTAATGCGGATATGAATGTTTTTTGTGCTCCAAAGTACAAAAGCGGCGCTTGGGATAATTACAACTATGAACCAAGCCCTTCTTTTTAAATGGGTCTGGCAATTCATTGACTCTGATAATGCTCAATGGAGATAGATTATTGCAGCCAAGTATCAATCCACAAGAATAGACTCACTAGTTTTTGTGAATGGCAGTGGCATAAACTTATCAGATACAAATATTCCTACTTTGACTAACATAATTGCGGAAAGTGCCCAATAAAGATCAAAAAACAAATGAGCAACAAACTATCATATAACTTCTAGCCTTAAGTTATTTTTTCTACGAGTTTTAATATATTTTTATGTAAAAAGCATTTTGAAAAGTGTTGTTATCCAATTTTTATTTCCATTCTTGAAAATAAAAATAAAAAAGAAAACAAAAAATAGCAAGAAACAACAAAAAACCAAAAAAATACATTATTGACGTATTTGTGTCATTTTTTAAATTAAAAAAAATCTACTTTTGATGCGTTCAGTTATTAACACGCCTTTTGAGTTATTGTTAATGCTGCTTTTTTTTTTAAAAATTCAAAATACAAAAAAAAAATGAAAAATCAAAATGAACAAAGGGATCAAATATAAAAAGAAAGAAGTTGAGGGACCAAATTATTTTTTTGGATTACTTGGTCACCAAGTTTGCTTGGAGACCAAGCAATTAAAAATAAAAATTTTGTTTTGCCTATAAATAGGTGGTTACACACATAAAGAAGAGAGAACAATTTAGGAGAGATTTTAGAGGGGGAATGAGAGGAGATAATTAGTTAGAAAAAAAAATAAATCACACACACCTAAACACTCCCCCACTCATCAGCACACTAATACAAAAAAAAAAAAAAAACACAAGAATCTCATGAGAAGAAAGGAGGGCAAAAGATAGTTAACTCTCTTCCAACAAAACTCTCTTCACAACCTTCACCACCGTGACCCAAACTACTAGTAAACACTAGGAGCCCCAATATCAGTCCCCTCTCTCATCATCTTCCCTAGCTCTCAGCCAAAAGAAAAGTCCTCCAACCACAACCTTTTTAGTCGTATTCCTCATAAGCCTCTGACTGACTACAGTCAATGGCAGCCAACAACCTCTATTCCAGCCACTCAAACACACAATAATCTATCTTACCCGAGAGTTCAAAGCCTCCCTTCAAAGAGAACCTAAAAACTCTCTTCCCAAAACTCATCCTCGACCTCCATCAATAGCCTTTATTAGTGGCAACATAGGCACCAGTAGCAGCTAAGCCAAACCATTTACGTCAGCGCCTCTAACTCAACCATGACATTCTTTTAACCAAATCCACGCCCACCAGTCATTAAGGCCCAGCACCAACAATTAATAGCCCCTATTAATGCCTCTAATAACACTACCATCCAATAACATCCATCCACTCAGCCACCACACCAATCACCCCTTCAGATTTTCTTTTTTTTTTACCACCATTGACAGATCTCCTTCTAGTCGAGAATCAAAACCAATAACCTAGCACTAACAATCTCCATCTTTAAACGTGACACCAACAACTAGTAGCTCCCACGACGGTGGCTCCTCTAACTCATAACATTCACGACAACTTCTTCTTCTCCTTTCTTCGACAATCAACACAACACCAAACAATGATGGCATTGAATCTATAAAGAAGGAGAGAAGATCAATAGAGAGAGAGAGGTAGATCTGAAGAGAAGAAAGAAAAATAAAACTATTATTTTATGGATTTTTTTCTTGGTTTTACAGGTGACGTTGGTCTTCACCACCGGCACAAGAAGGAAAGGAAGACATCTTTTAGATCCACCTTGTTTTCCGTTTCACTAGCGGCGGCACGTGGAACCATGCACTGATAGTGATGGTGGTGCATTGAACCCACGTGCCATTATCGTTTCTCCATTTTCAGCACTTTATAGCAGCCTCTGGAAGGTTTATTTTGGGATTCAAATGATTTTTTTTATGATTTGTGTTTAATTAAAATGTTGTGTAAATATTTGTAATTGTACAAGTGTGGATAAGTTAGTAAAAAAGATGGGTGTGTGTATTTGTATTTTCTTACATGTTTTTGAATGTTTAAAATAAAAAAACAAAAAGAATTAAATATTTTAATTATATACGGTCAAGTCTCTCAAAAATGAAAAAAAATCATGTTTTGTTTAATACACACATGTTTATAAAATATATATTTGCATGCATCTTGGATTTAATAACCAGTTTACTGAATTCAAGAGAATTTGACCAATATTTAAATAACCTCTAAAATTTTAATTCATGAGAATTAATGGTCAATATTGTGGTATAAACAATGAACTTACAAGTATGCTGATATTTAAATATTAGAAATTGACTAGAAAGTTAGAATTATTCTGAATATTCATCAATTTTAATTGAGAATATTTTTCACCACAACATACAAGTTGTGGAAAACCTTTCCGCCTTTCAGGATAGGTGAACTTTGTTAGAGTACCTACACTGACCTTTTCCATAAGAATTCATTTAGGCACATAAGCCCATAATACATTTGAAATACCATATTTATTCGAATGAGTGAATTTAAATCACATTCAAACCACTTAATGCAGCTTAACTCAAGTAGGGTGCGATAAGGGTGTCAATACCTTCCCTAGCCACAACCAACCCCTTACCTTTAACATTTCTGATAAGACCAATACACCCGAGTTTTTTAGCGATCCTTAATCAAACAACTAGGTGGAGACTCCTGACCCTTCAATGTCGCTTGTCCACGTGTGATAAAAAAACAACTTCTACGCACCACACTCTTAAACATCCCCTAAAAAATAATAATTATGAAAACATAAGTTTCCACAACTCAATGATTAATCAATTTAAATATATCCAAGAATGATAAAATCAAAACACACATAACTTTCATAATATTTCATAACCCATTACACCATATACATAATTCACCATCATAACCCATTACACCATATACAATCCCATCACACCATGTATATAACCTAACTTCACACCACCTATCACACAAACTATATAACCTAACATCACACAATATATGTAACCCGTCACACCAAATATATAACCCATCATCACAAGTTCACATATCTTATTTTATAATAAATATAAGGATGCAAACACACATGCTTTATAAATATTTTTTAAAACATATTTACATCAATTACTCAAAATCACATTTCAATTTCAAAACAAACATATAGATACAAATTCTTAATACTTCTAAGGAATATTTCTATTAATTACTCACAATTATGCAAAAAGGTATGTAAACCGCAATCTTTAACCAATTTCTTACAAATGAACGGTATATGGACTTTCAAAAAATCTAAACACATTTCAATGTATAATAAAATTAATTCCAAATTCAAATGAAAGCAATAAAATTGATAATAAACATAAATAAATCTCAATTATTTAGCAAAACCTATCTGAAAAATATAACCAGGGACTAAACAATAAGTTTTTAGAATTCAAGGGCAGAACCATAATTTTCCAAAAATAGGGATCAAACTATAATTCTGCCATCTTCAACCTCAAAACAGATTTTCCAAACTCTCAACATAATTCTTTCTATACAATTTTTCAATAATTCCCTTGTTTCTTCCTAATATCAATATCCCCCGGGGGCTTTTATTCAAAACTCATCAATCAAATAAAAATACTTATCATTCGTATTTATATACATATAATATTAACCATACACAAATTAACTGCAACAAAATTACTCATATATCAACTAACATCATATAAACCCTAACCCTAACTTTCCACAACTTATTATAATTAAAAAGATACAAAACAATATAATAAAGCAATAAAAGAAGCTAAGTAAACTTACTCAAAAAGAAATAACTTATATGATGAATTGTTGTAGGTTAGAAACTTGAAGAGATTTTGCAGAGGGAAGAGGCAGAGTTGGCTGGCGTTTTAGAGAAAGAAAAAAAGGAAAGAGTAATGAGAAAGTTCAGTCAACTCATGCTTTTATTTATATCTTGCGCTAGCAAAGGTAATTATACAATCAAGGCTCGGGTTAAAGGTCAACAAAAACATATATACATATGTGGGCTAACATATGTATATAAAATATAAGACGCCACTCACAATTATTATTAGTAAAAATAAGCCAACATCAATCCACTTTTAATAAGAAGAACAAGGGTTATCAGATTTTCAAGAATTTGATATTCAATAATAAAACAAATAAAAACGTTCTAGAGATTAAATATTCCTAGCTAGATTAGAAGAATTATTTTGAGATGTTGTTCTCATAATAAACGCTTCCGAAGAGTTTTTGGATGCGTTGAACATGTTCAATATAGTTTTCGTCAATGAGTCTATAAAAGGATCAATGCGTGCTGCCCATTAAAAATAAAAAATAAAATTCAACAGTGATATTACCGTCTACAAGAAAGTCATAGAGACAATCTTGGTTGAGAGGGCAGGGGTCGTTGCACTTCATGTCTGTAACAGGAAAGATTACAGTGCCTGAAAAAAATTGTAGCCTTACCATTTTCCCAATTTCCACAACATGCTCCGTCCTGACTCCTGACAGCGGAGTGAAAAAGGGCGAAAGACAAAGTTTCATTGGATCCTTCAGTAATTTTCAAGGTCTAGGGCTCTAGGTTACACTTGTACGTACTTTTGTGGAGCTATATACTTACAAGGTCCTCAACTTCTCAACCAATGGCACAAAGTTTTCATAGAGTTTTGGTCAAGTTGTACACATACCAATCACACCATGGAAAATTGTGGTCATAATTAAAACCTTCATAGGAATTCATCAACATGGCCACAGACCCCCCTCCCTCGGCTCCCACAAAATCAAAGACTAAAGCAAAAAA
>Ga0307517_10011638_pt1 | contig 12172 bp, 6 predicted proteins | sample 23_EM_MG_FD_194515 | JGI IMG/M metagenome (GOLD analysis project Ga0307517, IMG submission 194515) | Populus trichocarpa ectomycorrhiza microbial communities from riparian zone in the Pacific Northwest, United States - 23_EM | ecosystem: Host-associated > Plants > Roots > Unclassified | place...
TTTAATTTTTTTTAATTTTATCTTTTAATTATAATTTTTTTTAATGATTTTTTTTTATTTTTTATGTTGATTAATATACTAATCTCATTAGTTTAATTTATTTCTTTTTTGATTTCAATTTTCAGCATTTAATATGATAGAAGTGGGGTTTTATAATTTTTTATAATTTTTTTATGGATTTATTATGATTTCATAATTCAGGTTGAAGGTTTAACATGTGAATTCAGATTGAATCAGTTTGTTTTTTTTTTAATTTTTTTTATTTCATTCTTTAACATTAAGTTAGTTGAAAATTAAGAGGGTGGTGAAATCATTATTCATTACCTTACAAAAACATTGTATTTTTTCATTCCTTGAAGCTTTTTTTAATTTAATTATCAAGCTTTTCATATCAATTTCATCACTACACATTTTGTTATCTTGGATTTTGGTCTAAGAATTTATTTTTATTTGTTTACTATGAGATTCCTAAGGTGTAAGAAAAAAAACATATTGATATTTAATTGATGTTTAATTTTACAAAAACAAATTTGGTTGTATCGATTGAAAAAACTTAAAATGAAGGGGCACAATTTAACATTGTGGCTAAAACAAAGGCCTTTTTTTAACTATTTAAAGACACACATTTTCAATTTTTTTGCCTTCAAATTCTTTTAAAATTCTTTTACAGTCTTTTTTGTTTGAGAATTATACTTTTTAGTTCAAATATTTATTTTGTTTATATATCAATTTCTGAGTTTGAGAGAAAACATACGAGTATTCAAAAAATAAAAGAGAAAGAAGAAAATGTTCATTGACAAGATTCTATTAACAAAAAAGAGCCAATTTTCATGTTAAAGTGTTCGTCTTGACCAAAGGATTGATATTGAAGTGCTTTTGGTATTTCATGTTATCGAAAAAAGTAGATTAGGGTTGAAAGAAATTTTATTTTTTTAATTTAAAGTTTTTTTTATGGTTTTAAATGATTTGGTTTTTTTTAATTAAAGAATTAATTTATCAAGGTTATAAGAGTTGTTTTGAGGTGAAAATGGTTTAAATTTTGATTTTTTATCCTAAAAACCCCATATTATATTTTTGATCCCTTCTCCTGCGACCAAAAACTAAGTAAACATATAAGCATCGTTTATTTATAAAAAAAAACAATTAAGTGGAGATGTTTTGTTTGCTAATTTAAAAAATAAAATAAAAATATCTTATGTGCGCAAGTATGGTATGGTATGGTAGGCCCATGTGCCTGGGTTTATTTTGGTTTTTCTTTGTTTTTTTTATGTAATTTGAATTATATTACATACATTATTTTATTAGATTAATCAATAATGTATTTTATATATTATATTATTAAGCACCATGCAATTTTTACTTTGTTCTTGAAAAAATTTAAAACAATGTTTTTTATAATACTAACAAGCATTTTTTTGTACAACCCATCGCTGTCATTTTGTTTTTAAATTTTATTCAGTTTCTTTCTTTCATGTGAGTGTCTATTTTTGTTGTCATGTACTTAAATAAAAAATAGCTTAGGAAGATAAAGTTATTAAACCTATTTAGATTCATAACCTAGATCACATATTTAACTAGTTAACCTCGGTTAATCTAGGTAGATCTAAGATGTTTTCATCTCAATATTTTTTTAAAAAATTATGTTGTTTTTAGATTTTTAAGTCATACTTGGCCTTTACCGATCTTCTGAATTGTTTTTAGACTCGCCTAGTAGACTAGGTTATGTCGGGTTAACCCACAAATAATTTAATATTATATATAGGCCAGGTAAGGAGCTGAGTCGAGAGGATTCAAGATAGCCAATTATCTAGTATAATACTATTATTATTACATACCGAGTATAAAATCCAAATTTATGTACGTTATTAGCACCTTATATATATAAAAGTAAAAGAAAAATGTAGTTTACGGTTGCTTTATGTAAAATACAAAATTGAAACTTGTAATTAATTTAACAAAAACAAAAGTTTTTTGTTTACTACCTCACGAAATTTTTGGTGATGTAGCCATTGTAATTGCAAATAATTATAACTAGTCGTGGACCTGCACTATATTATGAGGTCAAATGTTATTTTGTATAAAAAAATAATGTTCAAATGTTGTAAACACATGTTAAAGCAGGAAGAAAAATTCACGATTCAGATTATAGACCCAACTGGATCAGATAAGTTGGTTTTATCTCAATTAGATGATAAAAAATTGACAACGATAGTATATGAACCAAATTAAAAAAAAAATTACTATCATTTAACAAATGGATCAAAAAATAAAACAATCAAAAGAATTAGGATCAAATTGAAATAAATAACTTATTATAAACTAGGATTGAATGATGAAATTAAAAACAAATCAAAATTTTACATAGAGACAAGAACAAAAATTAAAAATCAAAACAATAAGGATCAAATTTTACATTTCAATAAACCAGAGAACAACTTTGAGATTTTGCATGGCTAATGCAATTTTTGAGGGAAGGAGAGAGAAAAGTGGGAGGAGAAGAAAAAAAGCCATTAATGTTACACCGCCACCCAAATTCTACCACACACCATCCCTAAATGAAGAGGATGTCGCAATGCTTCCAATGATATGGTAGAGGATGATGTTTGGTTGACAGGAGGTGCCACATGTGTCGCTCTCATGCTAGATCATGTGTTGCACGCACCAATTACTTTTTTTTTTTAATAATATTTTATATTTATTAAAATATCAAAATGACCTTCAGCTAACCTAATAATAACAAAAAAAATTAGTGTGAAAACACAAAAAAAACCCTTGAATACCAGTTTATAATTTTTTGCTTTTAATTGTATTTTGGTAATTTCATTGTGCTTTTAAAATGCAAGAATATTTATTTGTCCCCGATCAATTTGGTAATGACTAATAGATTTTATGATAGACCTTAATACCCTCAATAACCAATTCAATGTTTTTTAATAGGAAGGAGAAAACCATCATTACACTGTTCCACTTAATAATAACCATGAGTTTACATAAACTGTGTTTTTTCCAAGGGATTTGCTTTTGTTAATTGGGCTGGCATAAAATGAGAGATAAGGAGACAAATAGAAGAGGGAAAATAACATTTGGGTTCACGTACACTCTTATCCAAGTTAAATTGATAATATTATTCTAATTTTTGTTAGAATCAAATGTCATTTTTTATCCTTTTATCTTTTTTTTATTGTGATTATCGATAATTACAATAGTTGTATCATAAAAATTATTGTGAAAAGGGTGTCTTTTTATTTGGTGGAAAATGGCAGATTTATTTTCCCTAGAAAAAAAAAAGGGATTTTTAGACTATAACTAGCTAATTAACTCCCACTTCGTCACAAGTCGAATAATTTTTTTTAACACACAAAAAAAAAGTGCAATATTGTTAACTTGTTTTTTTACATTGAGATAAAAAAAAAATTGTGAATAAAAAACTGATGCATACATATTATAAAATAGAACGAGAATCATATGCATTTACAAAACCAAAAGGAGTTGTTAACAAATTAATTTTTAATGTAGTAGATAAATATGATAATGTTACGAGTGTGTCTCGTTGTATCATGATTTTCTTAATTGAAAAATGTAAAAAACATTGTTAAAGTTGAATAAAATAAATTTTAAAATGTATGAACCAATAAACTGAGAAAGAGCTGCTAATGCTAATCAAATGCTAAAATAAAAAAATAATCATTCCCATAAAAGTAAAAGATAGATAAATATGATATTTAATCCCAACCTTTTTCTTTACAAGTTGTTTGGAATCAATTCTTCATTGTAATTGAATTTAATTATAATGGTAAATTTGAATTCAATTGACAAATAAATTGAATTCATATGTTTGGAAGAGATATTGTATAACTGAATTCAATTTGTTTTCTATATTATCCTCTTCATCTTTATTTTATTCCGATTCTCCACCACTACCATCACAACAAATAACCCAAAAAATCAAATCCAAATATCTTTCCCTAAGATCTTATTTTCTTAAGACTACGCAAGCTACAAAATTGAGGACAAACAATATGACCTATGATGGGATGAGAAGACAATAGAAGTGTGTTTCAATGATGGTGTGATTGAGGTTTTAATGGTGGAGAATATTCATTATTGACAAGAGGGAGAAGAGTGATAAAAAAAGATGGTAGATGAATATTTTTTAAAAAACTAGTTTTAACATTAATCTCTTTTTTAGTGTAGTAAATCAAAGGGGTTGACATAAGATTTACTTTTATATTATTTCTAGAGATTGAATTCCATTTGAAATTCAATTATTGACACTCAAAATTGTTACAAACATGAAATTCTATTAAAACCTCTTAATTGAATTCAATTAAGAGTGTTGTAAATATGTCGTCAATTTACATGTTTTTTTTTTGTTTTTTTTAATCTTAAAGGTTACTTTTTCCTTCTGATAACAAATAATTTTGATTTTTATAAACACATCATTAAAATAAAGTTTATTTATATAAAAAATAAAAGGAAAAAACTATAGATAAATTAGAATAATCTCTTTGAAATATTAAACACATAAAAAATAATTAAAAAAATACTATTTAAAAAACATGAATAAAAAATTAAAAAAGTCAAAGAGAGTTTTAATTTAACTATAGATAAAAAAAAATGCAAACAAAAAAAATGCATATAAAAAAAGTAGGGTATCAATCAAAGATAGAAAAATAATAATAATAATAAAAAGTTAGGTGCTGTTGGTTCTAATGCTCAGCCTATTTTAAAAAGACCACTCGTGCGAGGTAGGGTATTTTTTAACTCAAAAATACATTTTCAACCATTTTTCACACCAAGCACCTAAAAAATGATGCAAATAAACTAATAAACCAATGAAAAAACCCTAAAACTTTTCAAAAAGACACAAATTCAAACCAAAATCAGAATGCTCTCTCAAGCTTGATATGACAATATTAAGGGGGAAAAACACCTCAATGGAACCCCAATCAAATGGATTCAATTGACATCAATAAGGATATTTTTTGTGGTAGAAATTGATGTCAATTGAGACTTTATCTCTACCATCATAATTAAACAAGCCTCTCTTTTCTTTCTTAAACTAGAGATTGAAAAATAAAAAGATAAAGTTTTATACGAAAACTAAAGTTTAGGAAACCCAAAGGACCAAAAATGTATTAGCCGGAAAGTAGGAGGGTCAAGGTAAACTTTTTGCACCGATTTTGAAATTACCACCCATCTTATTTGTTTTTTTCATTTCGGTTCTTTATCTTTGAATCTAGCCATTCCTTAACAAATCAATTTAAATTGCCCATCAATTTGGTCCTACAAGGGCAAAAAAGAAAAAAAGAAAGAAATTTAAGGGAAAAAAAGAGCCATCTCTTGATAGTGTTTTCTAGAGTAATGGTATACTACTTCCTGTGTTTTATCTCGAATCCAAAGCAAAAGTAAATGCCTACTCCTATCAGACAAGAATTCAAGCCTTCGTGTTTAGTCGGGCTCAATTTCCTTGGAAAGGAAAAAAAGAGGCACTCTTTGATCAACATGTCCGAAACAACTACAAGCCACATGTGAAGTGAACCTCAGTCATAATAGTGTGTGTGTTGTGTAAATACAAAAGCTTTGGCTGTAGAGTTATCGGCGACGTGATTGATTTTGCATCCATAGTATCTATCTCTTGATTATCATGAGATTTGATAGAACAGTCTCTTGCCGGTCTTATTTCGAACCAATCTCCCAGAACTCCCTGCCGTATTTTATGATTAATATGGCAATTAAAAACAACAAGAGGAGCAAACAAATTGAAGGCCTTTTCATCGAAATCCCAACATAAGATCTTTAAGGTAACATCTCCAACCAAAGGAAAACTGAAACTGCAAAGGTAAAAACAAGAATAAGATTTCTTCCAATGCATCCTGTAATGATTGATGCCAACAGCTAAACAGGATCTACCATTCTGCAACACCATTTCTCAAACCTAAGGCAACTGAAAACCACTGCCCATCAGGAACAGAATGAGCAACACGGAATACAGGAGAACCATCTGCCCCGAGCCTCGTTTATATTCGCTTTCGGCACCGTCACTGGCTCTGACAGCGGTTGTGACTCTAGCCGTGCCCGAGGCGATTGAGCTGATCTAGGAGTCGGCGGCTGCGACCGGTGCCGTGATGATGGATAGTGCTTCTGAGACAGTGAATAACTCTTATCATCTCCTGTCAATCTTCACATAAACACAATAATTAATCCCGTCATTTCTTATATAATATTCTACCCTATTCATATATAATTCTGATGTACCCTTTTAATTAACTCCCTACATATTCATGAATGCTAATATTTTGGCTACAATCTCCTCAAAGACAAGACTTGAAGCTTCAAAACGATTTCTTAAGATGAGCAAAACATTCATGCATAATGCGCAGATTTCTTGGTGATTGTTTTATTCTAAAACTCATAATAATAGGGCTTACATTGGAAATGCAAAAGATTGGATGCTTTCTCCACTTGCATCTGAACGATGAGAAAGCCTAGCTGAATGAAGTGATCCTTTGGCAAGAGACCGCTCTTTATTGTCATCTCCTCCATCCTCTTTTACCACCCCCCTCATTGTTTCAGGAGCTTTTGATTCAGTTACACCAAGGTACTCGTCGACATTTTCATTCTTTGGTCCAACGTCCGTTGATTTATTGATTGGATGCTGATTACTTGAGAAATCAACCAACGGGTTAGGCAAGGTAGAATCACTTGGAAACCCTATCTCTCCAGATTTCCCCACCGAGTTTTGGTCGTCTGTTGTGAAGCTCATATTCCCTGTATAAATACTGAACAATGACCCATTGGAAGCAACACTCCATTCCATTTGAGCATTAGATTGAGTTCTAGCAAATACAGAAGATGGAATCCTATAAGAAGCAGAGGAGTTTGATTCAGCAGGTCGCTCCATCACCTGCGTTGGAGGGAACTGTGCTGTGGAACCATTGTCTGAGCTCAATATTGTAGGAGCATGATTGGGTTGTTGTTCTTGCCAGGGCATGTAGCTTATCGGAATGCCGTTGTCATGGTCATATCGAGTGTTTTTGCCATGCTTAGGAACCCCAACATCATCTGTATAGGACTTGCTGATTTCATCTGTATCCAACTCAAAACGGTCTCCAGATGAAGAAGAACACGAGGAGGACGGGGAGTTTAACATTCTGCTATTGGTAAAATGATCATCTTCTCCGAGAGTAGTTGCAGGGCACGTCCTCAAACCATTACTAGTTTCACTCCCATGTTCAGATTTGTTATCTGGAAACATCTGTCTTGCTTCAGGTTCTGACGGTCCCATCACAGGAGATCATACTGTAAAACAGAAAAGAGGATGAGTATTTCCACCTAATGGATTTATTAAGTAAGATGTAAATCATGCCTTAATGTTAGGTGGTGGCAGATTAGAGAGAGCAAAAAAAAGGTGCTAAACAATCACGAGAATTTACAAAGTACTTACACAGGAAAGAAAGCAAATGCACAGCCAAAAGGTGCTAGAGAGGCTGGCAACCCAAAGAAAAGAAAAGAAAAGAAAAGAAACCCCAGGAAGCAAAATGAGCAGAGAGACCCACAAAGCAAAAAAAAACAGAGAGAGAGAGAGAGAAGCGAGTGGACGGAAGGAGAGCAAAGATCGAGAGAGACAAAAAGAGGTGAAAGGATTTTTTGGTGTTGCATGGTTTTAGGCACTTCTATCTCCTTCTTCTTCTTCTTTTTTTGAACAAAGTAACCGACTCTTTTTATTCGCGCCATATATATTCCAAGACTAATAATCATCCATCCTTTTTTCGTAAGGTACTCTGACATGAGAATTGGCTATTAACATTAAAGTAACCTGTGATTTCGCCATCTAAATCCAAAAAACCATTCTTCAATTTTTTTTTTCTAGCAATGAGAAATGTGTCGATTTGATGAAGCTTGTGAAAACGCAAAAAATTAACTTTTCAGCATAATAGAATTGTAGTTAATATCATAATTTTAGGATCCGTAAGATGAGTTGAAGTGCATATAAATTGATCCGAACACCTATATTAATAAAAAAAATAAACATGACCACACACAACGTGTGGTGACGTGGCTTGAACTTGGATTACAATACTTTGAACACATATATTTTTAATAGACTATAGATAATTCTAGATTTTTAAATAATCACATCATTAATGTCCTCCATACATATACCTATGTAACTACAAAGACACTTTAAATATATACTTTGAAATTAATCTTAACACTTCCTTTTAGTTTTAAAAATCTCATAACTCGTAAAATTTGGATTGTGTTGGAAGATCATATTGTTGCACTTTTTTCATCTTTTATTGATGACAAAAAATAAAAACAAAAACTCAATATCTTGTTTTATTTTTTTGGACAACCAGGACAACCACATTGTTGCTATTATTTTTTGATCTTCCATCTTCATCTTAAGAAGATTTTTCTTGCAACTGTCTTAGTCATTCTTTTAGCTAAACATCTCTTTTTAAAATTTAGTTTTTTAAGTGACCATTATATTTTGGATCACTCTTTATTATGATGTTGTTGTTTTTTCCTTGTCGTGGTTGATTTGCCATTTTTCATTTTCTTTTTTAAGAAGAGCTACCATTTCTCTTTTTCATATGTGATCTTCTTTGTACCACACCTCATCTTGTGCAAGGACTTGTTAGCTTTCATTTAGCCTTTATTGGCCTTTTCTATCACTCTCTTGATGCAAAGTTATAATTCTCTTGTTGGACTCTATTATCTTATACCTCTATTTTTTTTATTCTTTGGATGCTACTTGGTCATCCACTTAATCTTGGAACTTCTCCCTTACTAAACACACATGCTCAAATATCTTAAACACTCAATTAAATCAAACCCATGTTAGAAAAAAATTAAATATATAAAGGTATGAAGGGAACATATCTCATTCATTTCATATTTACTCTCATAAGAGATAAAGTCCCATTAACTTAGACTTAGATTACAACACTATCATGACACATACATTTATAATAGTTAATAGATAATTCTAGATATTTAGATAATCACATCATTAATATCCTATGTACATGTAACTAGAATAACTAAAAGGATATTTTCAATGTAAAATTCAAAATTAATTTTAAAACTCTATTAAAAGCTAAGGTTGGAACTCAAACAACATGGCTCTCTCAATCAATTTTTGAGGTTTTTAACTTAGCTGGGACTAGAGTTCTAAAAACGTGATAAGGGAGCAGCCAATAAGGATCATGCTGGTCTTACTTCCAGTATAACCAAATTGTCCTCCGAGTTGGCGAGTGAATTTACCATTAAAGTTTTATAGGAGCTTTCCTTTCTTTTTGGGGAGTGACATGACATTTACGGGTGATGAGTTTGTATTGGGTTTGAAATTGGGATTTGGTTTTGGTATATTTTAACATGTTAAACATGTTTTTACATAGATACAAATTTCCTACTTTTCTTAATGTATATTTTGTTTGCACTAAAAATAAATATTCATGTGTCAACAAGATAATAATAGTAATTGTTCATATTTAAATAGGAAAAAGAAAGACTGAAATTGATAATGTATAATAATTGATCAAGTTTGAAGAGTCCTAATTTACTAAGAAAACTAGAAAGTAGTCCTAATTTTAATCCAATATAAAACAATAACTTTTGATAAAATTTTAGTTCAATCCAATGATCAAATTGATTAGTACTTAAAAATGCATTTTTATTAAGGCTTTATATCATCATATTGCACTTAAAGTATCATTTAATTACATAACTTAAGCATGTTTTATAATAACAAGTCTGATAATATAAGATATCTTTAATTTATGGTAAATACTCATTTTAAATGCAGACATATCTCACAATTTAAAGGATTAATTGATGCATTTAACTAGACAAATAGAGGGTTAAGCTTATAGAAGAGATACTGGTTCTATTCAAACTAGAACACCATTCGATTATTGGGTCATAACTAGAGTTGTAGACCTTGTATTTAGGTCTAACTTATCTTGATGGAAAGCTAAGACATAGGCCTAAAACATTCATGAAGAGTCCAAGATTCAAAGCTGTCATTTTCAAGTTCAAATATTAGCAACAAAAGAGAAGTCTGAATCTGTTCTGCAGCCCAGACACTATTCGGTGTTCAACCCATATCTCGAGTTCTAGAAGTCCAAATGACCTCATTCTTTTTTTTTGTTGGAAAGTAAAGACAAATGCCCACAACTTTTAGGAAGACTATCTATTCAAATTCTGATGTTAGCAATGATGTTTTGTCCAACCAACAAGCCGATAGCTAACCACCAAGTCAAGAGTTAGCCGTCAACTCAATTATTAGTTATCAAATCAATAGTTCTGAATTTTAGCCTATAAAAGGAGGCATTTGTCATACATTTAGGCATCTTGGTTTTCAGATCAAGATCTTGCTCTTGCTTTCTTTATTTGTATTTTTGTAATGTTCAAGTTTTATTTATGTTAGATTTTCATTGATCTTTTGTTTATACTTTTCATTTCCTTTACTATACTTAGTTAACTTATATCATAACTATGTTCTTATTTTGTTTATTTATGTTTGTCTTCTTCATTATGTTTAGCTAAGTTTATTTTGTTAAGGTGAAAAGGTTACACTAATGGTGTTAGAATAAGTATAGTATAAACTCAACATGGACTTTAATATTTATATTCAAAAAAGTTTGCTATTAACATGTTTTATAATTGTTATCTTACTCATTCTTAATACATTGCTTGTTAAATGGTTAATCTAGATTTATGTTGTACAACTTTTGGTACAACAAATACTTGATTCTTTCATAGCCTACTATATGGATAACCGACACCTGTGCTATGAAAGGAACTTAATTTGTTGTTGACATAAGTTAGCACCATGAATACTTCACAACATTTATAAGTATTGGCGTTAACAAGATAATTACTATGATCATGTTAATAATTTATAATGAGCCGTTAATAATTTATTATGAGCCATTAATGATAAATCATCCGATTGGAACCTTCTTTGTGTGTGGCTTCCAGTTGAGTAATAAAAAGAGTTTATACTATACCTAATTGAAATACCATTAGTGGACCCTCTAACCTTGACAACTGTTTTATCTTTATTTAAATCCTTACATCATTATCACATCTCAAAGTTCTCTTCAACTCCTTGTCTTTTATTATTTGTGATTTTATATAGTTAACCTCCATATGGATCGATCCCGGTCTTGCCGAGTTATTTATTCCAGTTGAGTAATAAAAAGAGTTTATACTATACCTATTTGAAATAACATTAGTGGACCCTCTAACCTTGATAACTGTTTCATCTTTGTTTAAATCCTTACATCATTATCACATCTCAAAGTTCTCTTCAACTTCTTGTCTTTTATTATTTGTGATTTTATATAGTTAACCTCCATATAGATCGATCCCGGTCTTGCCGAGTTATTTATTCCAGTTGAGTAATAAAAAGATTTTATACTATACCTATTTGAAATACCATTAGTGGATCCTCTAACCTTGACAACTGTTTTATCTTTGTTTAAATCCTTACATCATTATCACATCTCAAAGTTCTCTTCAACTCCTTGTCTTTTATTATTTGTGATTTTATATAGTTAACCTTCATATAAATCGATCCCGGTCTTGCCGAGTTATTTATTACTTTGACACTCCTGCACTTGGAATAAGACATCAATTATTTGATCGTGTCATAAATCAAGATTTATATTTGTTAGAATATAATTGTGCACTAGAAGAAATAAGTCTCTAACTATCGAAACTAATTATCCCATTAAGTAGATGGATCAAGCCCCTCTTATGTATGATTAAATAATTAAGTTCTGATCATCACTTGTTGAAGATGTAGCATTCTAGAAATATATCTTGTTCTAAATACTCTGAATAAGCCCATTGAATACATCTTTGATCTTCTTTACCCTTGATTTTGTAATCAGCCTAATTAGGACTTGCAATTGATATTTTGATGTAGTCTTAATTGTAGCATCCCTTCTCTCCTTAAAAGGATTCATCTATAACTCATCATCTACATCAAATAAAGAGAGATCACAAACATTAAAAGTAAACACTAACATCATACTCACCTGGTAAATCCATTTTATAAGAATTATCATTAATTGTTTCAAGGATTTAGAATGATCCATCTCCTCTCAACATCAACTTAGATCTTATTTGTTGAGGAAATCTTTTTTTTTTTCAT
>Ga0307517_10011639_pt1 | contig 12171 bp, 17 predicted proteins | sample 23_EM_MG_FD_194515 | JGI IMG/M metagenome (GOLD analysis project Ga0307517, IMG submission 194515) | Populus trichocarpa ectomycorrhiza microbial communities from riparian zone in the Pacific Northwest, United States - 23_EM | ecosystem: Host-associated > Plants > Roots > Unclassified | place...
ATTGATAATCTGTTTATTTTGAGCGGCCTAAAGTGTCTGACTCGGTAATACGAGTACCTACCACATCCACGCCTCAAAATTCTGGGGCTTCGTAAGTGTGCCACATGAGTGGCCACAAACGCAAGTCTAATAGGGTGAATTATAGAAGAACGCCGCGACGAGTGCGAAGCCGACGTGTGGCTGATCGTTTGAAGATATCGCGACAGGGCCCGCCCGAATTCCAAAACGAGTCGAAGCATCAGCGAAAGGCTCTCGACGACAAAATGAAAATGCCACTTCCAACCTGCGCTACCTATCACGATTCTTGTCTACGACAGAACCCCACGGTTCCTGAGACCTGAGGTACTGGTTGACGCACTGTCTCCCCAGGATCTCGAATGATGTGTTGAGTGGAGTTGCGGGTCTGGCGTAAGGGAAGAGGGAGTTGTTCGGTGTTGATTATGAGTTGTATGCAGGGGGCAGTGATTTCGTTCGGTCGGGATCTAGCTTGAATTGCACACTGATTATGGAAGCTGAGCTGGTGGCTGGGGGATGGCCGGTATACGCATTGCGAGGCACCATGAGGAGACTGATGGAGAGGGAGCCGAGCTTGCGAAGATGAGCGAGGTGATGAGGTTTTCGCCATACTTCGTCACGTAACCTTGGTCATACCCGTAGGATTCTTGCGGTAGACGGCGAAGAAGCCGACGCGTGAAAAGTTTGAAGAACACCTTGAGTGCGTGGTACAGGCGGTAATGCTAGGTCACCGATGCTCCGGGGTAGTCGAACGAAGAGGATGCACCACACCGGGTTAAGCTGGACGATGACGGGTTTTCGCGGTTTTCGCGTTTATTATTCTCCCCGATCCTCTGAAAGTAGGTAGGGGTGGGTCCAGTCTGTATCAGGAGAGGGGACCCAGGGGGGGAGAAGACGAAATGGGAGTCGGCACGCTGCATCTCGGATGCGAACACGTGGACTCCGGCAGAATTCAAAGAAAGAAAAACGCGGACTCCCGCAGCTCAAGGTTGGTCGCACGCTTGTAGCGCATGGGGCGGTTCCCTGCCAAACTGCCAAACCAGCAAGTACTGGGTGTATTGCCAGCTGGCAACTGACACATACGAATGGCCCCTTTCTCCCACTTCCATCGAATCGCCGACGGTGTTTCCTGCAAGAAGGGGGGCGGGGCGGTTGGGTGACTCCACAACGAGGCGGAAGTGGGGGGCTGCGGACATATTCGGAAATATGTACGCAGACTTTGTGGCGATACCAGAAAAATGGACCTTTTTCATTTTTCACCTGGCAGACCGCCGGGAAACTGCCCCTAACCCTACTACACCACCACCCCACCGCATGCCCTCAGCGTGGATGTGAGTATATTACTGTGAAATGGCTCCGTTGTACAGCAGTGTACTCCCTGCCTTCGCCGCCCTTCCACTGGTTCGAAGATTAGCATGTTCCGATCCAAAGGACCCAAGGGTGAGTCCTGACTCATATGAGCAGGAGTGCGACGCTGACGAGCACAAGACTCTGACCTCACTAGCATCGGGATTTCGGGGCCGCAGCTTATCTCCTGTGTCCGTACTGTCGAAAAGGGAACTGCACCGCGAACGAGCGGCCCCGACGATCTGAAAACTATTGCAGAAAAGCTCGACGAAGTAAACTTCTTTTTAAACCGTCCCATTCCCCTGCGTGCTGAAACCTTCAATCAGGCCTTTTCATCCCCCACGGTAAAACCAGAGTTAAAAGAGTGGTGCAGTGAAATCCTGTGCAAGCTTTCACGTTCACACAACACCCGATCTAAATCGTGCTCCCCGTCCGGAGTTACGGTGAGCAGCGAGGAACCATACAAGGCTGTAGGATCCGTGAGGGTCTGGAAGGGGGACCAGGACGGAAACCAAGTGTGCGTGAAGTCTTTTCGGATCGCTGAAGGTCCGGGCCTAGGTGAGATCAAGAAGGTGTGTAGCAGTCCCTACTGAGATGAGGGAGGGAACTCAACCTGATTCTCATCAGGGTTTCTATCGTGAGATTGCACGGTGGAAGTACATCTCGCATCCAAACGTACTTCCCTTCATTGGAGTCTTGGAGAAGTCGCCCGGCCTTGACGGGCTTGCCATCGTCAATCCTTGGCTGGAGAACGGGAACATTCTTCAGTATGTCAGTGTGAACCCCGACGCCGACAGATTCCAGCTGGTGAGTGGCGAAAAGAATTGGTATACGTAACCCTCTGACCATGTCATCTATAGCTTGCACAAGCCACCCTTGGCCTCATGCACCTTCATTCACTAGACATCTTGCACGGTAACATTCATCCCGTAAGAGATAGACTATTGGAGGCGAACACAAACCGATTCTCGATCTATCTAGGGAAACCTTCTGATCACCAAGGAGGGTAGTGTCCGTCTTGCAGACTTTGGAATCGCGGCAATCCTTACCAGTTCCCCTCCCGTACGAGCGGCTTCTGGCGCCATCTCTAAGCCCAACGTCGTTCGTTACAAGGCTCCGGAGCTACTAGGGGATGACCCCACTCCTTTGAAGGAGAGCGACGTGTACTCCCTTGCGATGGCTGCATTCGAGGTGCATTCACCTTATAATGCAATTTGCGTCACTAAATAACACCCCACTTACCAACCAGGTTCTCTCTGGGGTCCTGCCGTACGATAAGAAGCAAGGAGCCAAGACGGCCTATTCTATTATCAATCAGGAGCGGCCACCTCGTCCAAGTAATGACATCGCGGACCGTTGGTTACCTGACAAGGTCTGGCATGCTATTGAGAACTGTTGGGGTCATGGCACGCAGTCCCGGTTGCACCTTCGTGAACTACATCAGACGTTCGTTGATTTGACGTCGGGAAAAAGAGGGAACGCCACGGCACCTGAGGACGGTAAACACAGCGTCGTATCTTACATATGTGGCCTCGTTCTGAAATCACTCCCAGGTGCAGGTAGTCCGAAGATTATCGAGGAAAAGTCGCCAACTGTCAAAGAATCCCCTGCGTCGCTCATTCAGCCCGCGCAGCCGTCAGGTACCCAAAAGGGGACTGGGTCTGCGGGTAACCGGATGAAGAGTATATGGAATTGGTGTTCCTGCCGTGGTGGTCGCGGGTGATCCACTCCAGTCAGCGGCACCGGCTATGCCCAATCACCAGATTGATCTCCTATGTCGTTTGTATACCCACCGCAATTGTCACACCTATTATGCAATGAGTGAAACTCTGGAGTCCGAGGTCGCAACAGGAGACACAATCGCGTGCCTGTGCGTTTCCAAGTTCACGGTGGGCAGCGGAAAGATGTTCGCAGGGGATGTGGGAGCGCACCCAGGGACGCGCAACCCTCAAAACCCAGGTAAGACGCCGGATACTCCCCCCACCCCTGCCAAATACCTTTCATAAATACATGATCACAACAACAAATAATCGACGACCAAGCCGGACGAGAAGAGTCAAAGCCGGTAGAGACGGCGGGGTTTTTTTAACCACGTGTCTCTTACCATAAACGTCAGCGAAGGACCGTCACCAAGACCACCCAGAGTCTGCTTTAGGCGACCTGTATTTTGCCATTCTACCAAGACCCGCTGGCCAGAAATGTACCAACTGTTCTGTGGCCCTAACCCCCTGCGCTTTTCTCTCGGTCACCCATATTGGGGACCGCAAGCACCAGGGTGGGTTGCGTATCGCGAGTTGCGCTCCCCTGCCCCCCCCCTGGACGTTCGGGTATTGGAGGTGTTGTATGCGCACAGTGTTTGCAAGTGACGGCTACTCTACATAATCCCCACGGGAGAACCGGCAATATTATATCCTGTGCCAAACTTCTGGTCTGCCCTATGGGCGGCTGGTAAATGTGCATGTTCTAAGCTTCCCGCTACCCTTTCTTTGGTCATTCAAGAAGTCGATGATATCGATATCATCACCAGGCTACAGCGTGACCGATAATCGTGGTACCTGTACGAGGCGTGCACCCAAGGATCCAACCGATGGAGGTCCGCCGGATACGTGCGGTCGGTCAACGAGATCGAATTGTGGGCGAGCACGGAGTATGGGATGTACTTCTGAGGATAAGCCATATCCACGTGGGGAGATTTGTATGAGGGATACCAACGGTTTCTCTAGCTACTACCAAAGTAAGTCTCACTAGTAACCACCCCCATCGGCGTTAACCTGGGGCGAATATTCATAGACGAACAGGCTACCAAGGAGACAATCGAATGGGAAGGTTGGTTTCACACAGGCAATGTAGGTTTAAGGGGTGGGGTAGATGCGAACTCCATCCTTCTTTTTCATCATTCAACCCTATGCTTCAGGATCTGATTGACCGAGTTAAAGTAAATACTCGCCATCCCTCCGTGGTATTTCGGAATATTATAAAACTTTCTCGGGGTGAATACATCGCCTCAAAGGAGATTAAGAATATACACGCCGCTTGTCTTTTCGCGTAATAGATCACGTTGAGCAGTTAGTGGCTTTACTTTCTGTTGGGTGTAAGTCGATCTCGATCAACCCCCATGCGTTCAACTCCCACAATTTCTTTTGTATTTTATACCGGGCACCTAGGTCATTTGTAACCCCTTTCCTACTTGTCACCTTTCACTGCTATCTGGCAGGGAGCATGAAGCTTTAGGAAGGTGTGTTAGATGCCGGGAAATTCATTCAGCCACCACCCTCCCACCTGAGTTCCGACCGGAGTAATGGATGGCTCTGTTAACATGAGGCGCGTCGCGTGTTTTTTATCACTATCAACACCTATTTCTCGCAACAACACGAGGCGTACCATCGGGGGATAGTCACCGATTTCCATCAAGCCTCGGACTCTCCCTCGCAATCGTACCTCCCTCTCGTGACTACATTCAATCTTGATCATGCGAGCCGAGTCCCAACCATCGAACGGGGATGATGAGGCTATCTCATCGCTGGATATCGCCATCGTGGACTTGGATCGCGCAGGGGAACTCTCAAGTATCACGCCAGCTAAGGCAGTTCCTGGCTCCGTTAGTGTCCTCCTTAAGATGATTAAGGTATGTTTCCTCCTCTTCTGCGGTGGGGTGGCCCGAATTCATATGTACCAGGACACAATGGTTGACAAACCAGACTATGTCGAACTCGGGCTAATCTGCGCGCACACATGTAGTGCCCTTAACCAAGGGGTGAACGGGAGAAGATTAGATGAGCTGAGTGGGTCCGTGTGGGCAGCGATTGAACAGTTAGAAACGTGAGCCCAACCGGTGATGGATGTTGTGCACGTCTCACTCACTGTTCCCTTGGTCGCAGAACTGTAACAGAAATTCAAGGAGGGATTAGGAACCAGGGACAGAACTCGCACTCCCAACCTGCCCACATGGAGAATGGCATCGGGACCGTTGATACCTGGAAGACGGAACTCAATAGGATCCTTCAGGTCTTCAAAGTACGTACGTTCGGCTAGTTCTGTCTGACTGTCGTTAACCCCCACCCCCCAGACCGAGTTGACCCCGAATACCGATATCAGAGTTTCCAACAAGCACCAGAACACGTTGAACGGTCATGACGATGCTGGCTGTGTAAATCGGGCGGTAAGTGACACTCGTTCGTTCATGAGCGACTGCCAGGGCATATAACCTGCGTGCGGCGTGTTGCCTCACGATTATGCACGTCCCACCACTACTTGCTAGAGGACGTGCCCACGCTCGATCGCCTCCAAAGGCTTCTTCAGCCAGACAAGTCCGAGTTCCCTGGCAAATTGCATTTTGTTATCAGGATAGGGGAATCTGACGAACATATCCAGGGCGTTCAAGGCGACAACCTAGCGACAACCGTCGAATCTCAAGACAATGTATACACCTTTCTCTCCGTAGCTTCAGTTCCCGTCCATTGAACCACCATAGGCCCCAGATCATCCGGCCCCTACCGATGTTGCTGCCAAAGAGTCCCTTAAGGCACTGCAGGGAATCTTCACAACCCAGATGCGCCAACTTTTGCCGCACGTTTTATCAGCCAAACAGCTCAGCATCGGTGGGGGCGCATTTGCCTTCGGCGGGTACTCAGACGTATTCAAAGGGACGTATGACGGGTTGGAGGTTTGCATCAAGAGACTTGGGGTGGATTCTGCTGATAGTCCGGAAGAGGTCGCAAAGGGACGTATTCATTATGTCCAATTGCTTGCTGTTTACTAACGACCCCAACAGACCCTTTGCCGAGAGGCTTTGATATGGAAACGGCTAATCCACCCCAACATCGTCCCCTTCAAAGGTATAACGTTCAGCCCTCTTCAGATTGTGTCAGAGTGGATGCCGGGCGGAGACCTGACCACTTACGTTAACCTGAAGCCAGGCGCGAGCAGGGTTGGACTTGTGAGTTCTATGGTTGCCTACTCCCCGATGCACCACCTTATTGTTCCTGTAGTTGGCTGATGTCGCAAATGGGCTTCACTACCTTCATCTTCACGGCGTGATTCACGGGGATCTCAAAGGAGTGAATGTTTCGTCATCACCGAACCTTGTGGTTTCACTCATTGACGCCTGCAGCCGAATATCATGGTGGATGCTTCCGGCCATGCACGTATAACGGATTTCGGCCTCGCTCACAACCATGATGATGAGGAGGGAACTTATGTAGCACTCGGTGGCACTGAGCGGTGGACTGCACCCGAAATCTTGGAGGAGAAAGGGTCGTTGAACAAGAGTGCGGATGTTTTCTCGTTTGCGATGGTCATGGTCGAGGTTAGTTGTGGATAATTCAATGAACACCTGGGGGCAGGCTCCCACTAACCAGTCAACAATTCAACGAAGGTCTTCACTAGCGCAGCCCCGTTCGACAAACTCACATCTATCGCCGCAACTTTGGCCATAATGGAAGATAAGCGTCCTCCGCGACCCGCTCACTCGGCTCTCACGGATGAACTGTGGGAATTGATGCAACACTGCTGGCTTCGAGAACCTTGCTTGCGCCCGGAAATGTCACAAGTGGTACAGGTTTTGAACAGCAAGCCTTATGATGAGGAGTATAAGGAATGGATACAAGATCTGGTGGGGCTTGTCGATTGTCTGGACAAGGTACATCACCGCGTGTCTTCCTTTCGCTCCAAACTCAAGCCACCATAGACTCTCAACGCTGTCGACCCTGTCAGTCCCGCTTTCCGGAAATGTCTACATGAGCTCGGAGACATATGTGGTGCCAGGATGATACTACCAATATCATATACACTTTCGCTTCAAGTTTTGAAAGTCGAAAGCCGGCCTCTCGTCCCGAGTGGTTCCGTTGATGTGCACAAATGGACCCTCGACGGTTCAAAGGTTTGGGTCAGACGTGTTCGGATATGTTCCAACAAGGACAATCCGACGAACCCCCAAAAAGTGTGCCGTCTGTCGTCCCCTCCGTCTGCCGTCGGTGACGTTCCCACAGGCCTTCTACCGAGATGCTGTAGCGTGGAAACACTTGAAGCACCGAAATATCGTCCCCCTCCTCGGTATCACCTCCACTCCTCTGAAGCTAGTTTCAGAATGGATGCCTGGTGGAGTCTTGACAGAATACGTTAGGGGGAATTCGGCCGCAAATCGGCGTGGTCTTGTGGGTGACCCTCCTGTCTCGGCTGATCCCGTGCTTACTCCAACCACCAGCTACGCGATGTCGCTAAAGGCCTCGAGTTTCTCCACTCCCAAGACGTGATTCACGGCAATCTCAAAGGAGTACGTGATTGTTCTGAGTTTGTCTTGTCATTGCATTGACATGCATCCAGTCAAATATCCTTGTGGATGTCACCGGTCATGCGAAAATTACGGATTTCGGTCTTTCTACGGCCACTCAAAAGCTGGAGTGTATACGAAGCGCCTCAGAGGGTCATAGTCACGCTGCACGATGGACTGCGCCGGAGGTCCTGGCCGAGAATGGGACACTTAGTGAGGAAGCGGATGTTTTCTCCTTCGCGATGGTCATGGTCGAGGTGCGTCACGAACGGGCTGTTTCCGTCGAGCTTTGACTCACCGTCACATTGTATCACCATAGGTGTATACCGGCGCGGTTCCATTCAGTGATCTCGAACTTCAAGCGGCGATAGCAGCAATAACGGGTGGCGAGCGCCCGCTTCGACCGACCCATCAAAGTCTCACAGACGATTTGTGGGAATTGATGCAAAGCTGTTGGGATCGGGATCCTCAGTCCCGACCAACGGTTTCAGAAGTGTTAAAAACCCTCCGTGGCCTGTAGGTTCTCGCTATTTAAGCGGTCATCCGTTCGCTGACCTCACTCTTTTCTCACGTAGCGACCCCCTTCCTATCCTGCAGGGACACCAAGTGGGTGACTTCGACCCCACAAGCGCCGATCTGCGTGACGTGGGGAAGAAACCTTTTCGTCTTAACCCCCCGAATATGGCCGCTGAGGACCTTTCAGCATGGAAGTTTATAAAGGATGCCCCGGATACGAATGGTGGCCGTACAACCAACAAAACTTCTCGTAGGTGCCATGCATCTCCAGATCTCAAACGATTCTGAGTTCTTCACGGATCGGGCCCAGATTTACAGACCGGGATCAATTTCCGCGGGCGTGGTTCCACTTCCACTCCACTGCTGGGGGAAAGGGGGTTGCTGCGAAGGGTTGGTCGCAAGGAGAATGCGAAGGGAGCCAGAGAGACTGAAAAGAGGGTGAAAGGGATTGAAGAGGCTCAAAAGAAGGCGAAGGAGGACGAAGAAACTGTGAAGAAGGAGGGTGCGGCCTGGCAACGCGAGAAGCCCAAGGTGCGTTGTGTTCCCCCCTTCCGACAGAACACTGTTCCGACTTCCATCACAGACGAAAAATGGCCAGGGGGGGCTATATGAGCCCGCCTCTCTTCGTACGCTTCTGCAAGATGAGCACAGGTCAAAGCGTACGTGTGGTTCTTTCTACCGTAACCTTCTGTTGATAATACTGGGGACTCGCATCTTACAGCCAGATTTAAATCCCCCACACGTCTTTTCCCGGAGCTCCTGGACAACCGCAAATATGATCCTCCCAATTCCTATCCATCGACGATCGACAACATCACTATGTCGCGCAGTGAGGGACAAGGACGGTGGGATTAGCACTTCGTGCTTCTGCACTGAATTAGGTGGCCGTGAATAGCGGGGGTGTTGCTCCGAAGCAGTGGTGACAGTTCAGAGGGTTTTGAGAAGAGTTCTCTGGGCCTGGAAACGTGCTCTAGCCGAAAGGATAATGCTTGGTCATTCGGTCTCGGTATTCTATAAGCGAAGGGGTCAAAGCGGCACTCGTCCGACATAGTGCATAAAATTGTGCCAGGCCTCGGACTGCGAAACGCGAATCGTCATCATATCAATACGAATAAGCGGACCAAACATTGGCTGGATGGTTAAGTAAAGTATAGTCGAAGATCGCATAGTAAGGAACAAGAATGAATCCGCTAGTATATCGCGTATCAGGAAATTCTCCTGATGAGTGGCCGTTTGTAATAAATATTAAACATTCTGAAGGGTGAGCGTTGGGAGTGGGATGTGTGAGACAGTGTCATTTCGGGATCACGCGACACAAGAGTGCGGGGGGCAGGGCGTTGGCATGGGTGGTCCAGGGGTGTGAAGGAACCTATGTCCACAAGCACACATTTTCAAAGCGCCAACCCACAAACCGTCTCAGCGAGAGACCTGAAACACGCGATAAGCGGTAAGTCGAAAATGTGGAGCGAAACGACGGCGAGGGTGGTGGGCTTGAGGTGGGATTGGATTCGGATCGGGGATGACTCTTCCGTGACAGGGTCGTTTCATGGAGTCGGGGAGTGTTCTGGGACCGGTTGGAAGGATTCCAGTAGGACACATACGGCAAGGAAGGGGCGCGAGTTGCGAAGCGGTTGCAGGCATTCCCGCCGCGGCAAACACCAGCACGCACGTATTTGTCCAGAAAGTGACTATAAGGGAAAACAGCTCAAAAATGACATTGAAATAAGCTTTCCCTAGTCAAGTCTAGAATCAAAACAATAAGATCTCCTCCCTTACGGTCGTAGGATTGGATAGTTTATCTCGCATCCACAGCGAAGGTGCTTTTCGACAGAAGACAAACGACGGACTTACGCATGCCACCGCCTGCGCGGATACTAATTCCCAATTGGTGACCACAGCGGGGTGGGGGGTTGTGAGGTTGGCGTGGAGTAACGGCTGAGTACTGAACTGTGACGATCTCTGGCGGGAGTCCGGTCCAGGTGGTGAGGCTGGGCTCGCATGGGAGAGAGGGAGTTGGTCGGTGTTGATTAGGAGGTTTATGCAGGAGGCAGCAATTTCGTTCGGTCGAGCTCCAGCCTGGATTGGACATCGATTATGGTAGCTGGGCTGGCAACTGAGAGAAGGACGGCTCCGGGGCAGTCGAACGAAGAGGGCACGTCACGTCGGGTCGAGCTGGACGACAATAGGTTCTTGTATTCGTGATGCTGAAGGTAATGGCGGGGTCATGTACCATCTCGAACGGCGAATGCAGGGAAAAGCGACTCGAGTTGCGATCCATCCTTCAGCCGGAGCGCTCCGGAAGTCGGCACGTTCCACCGCGGACAGCAGCTGCCGGTGCTTGCGGGCACCCCATACTCATCGAGTCCAGCGCAGTGTTGTCGTTTTTGACGGACCTCGTGGATCAAGGGAGGCGTCGGGTAGTTATCCCATCTCGCAACCTCAAGGCAGCGATTTGGTGGGTTTGTCAACCAATTTGACAAGGTGTGTCACAGAACCTCACTTCTTCACCCTCCGCTCAAGTTATTGTAGCCTCTCAACACCATTGACCCTGCAAGTACCGGGCCACTGAGGCGCACACATTGGATGATAAGTGAAATAGAGTTTGGTCAGGCGAGCAAACGCACCATTGCTGCCACCGTGTGTCTGCAATATGTCCGGTGTTTGTTTCAGATATTGTGCAGATTCCCATACTACATAGATTCAGCGGTTTGCCGGAAGGGATGCACCACTTTCCCACGCGCCTGGCAGATTGCCGGGCTATCGAGCGGTTGAGAAGCAGCCTGCGAGAAACTGCCAACTCCGCCATGCCACGACCCTACCGCATGCCTTCGGCGTGGATGTGAATATATTGCCGACAAATGACACCCTAGACGGTCATGTACTCTTTTTCCTCGCTGCCCTTCCACTGGTTCGAAGGATATCATGCTCGCGCTTCAAGTACCACGGTGTGAGTACCAACTCCGACAAGTACGACCGTGAAGACCGATCGACAAAAGCTCTTGACCTCACTAGCATCGGGATCGAGCGCCGATTTATCCCCTACATCCTTAGCGTCGAGTCGGGAGCTGAACACCCCGTCTTCCCGCCCACCCAAGTAGACATACAAACTATCGCGGAAAAACTCGATGAGGTAAACCTGTCTTCTCAAACTGCTCCCCCTCCCAACGCGCTAAACCCTTCGGTCAGGCCTTGTCGTCCCCCACGGTGAATCAAGAGTTGAAGGAGCGGTGTATCGCAATTCTACGCAGGCTTTCACGTTCGCACGATGTCCGACCTAAATCGTGTTCCCCATCCGGAGTCACGTTGAGCGGTAGGGAACCGCATATGACGGCAGGATCTTCGGAGGTTTGGAAGGGGAGATTGGGTGGAAACCAAGTGTGCGTGAAGACTTTCCGGGTGTGGGCTTCGGAGATGAATGAGATCAAGGAGGTGTGTAGCGGTCCCTACTGAGATGAACGAATGAACTCAACCTGATTTCCATCAGGGTTTCTACCGCGAGATTGCGCAGTGGAAGTATATCTCACATCCAAACGTGCTTCCCTTCCTTGGAGTCTTGGAGGGGTTGCCTGGCCTCCACGGGTTTTGTATCATTAACCCTTGGCTGGAAAATGGCAACGTTCTTGAGTATATAAATAAGACCCCGGATGCCAACCGATTCCAGCTGGTGAGCGGCCACAAGAATCGGCAAGGATAACCCCTCTGATCACGTACTGTATAGCTTGCACAAGCCACCCTTGGTCTCATACGCCTTCATTCACTAGACATCGTGCACGGTAGCATTCATCCCGTGAGAGACACAGATTATTGGAGGTGAACACAAACCAATTCTCAATTTGCCTAGGGAAACATCCTGATAACCAAGGAGGGTGATGCCCGTATCGCAGACTTTGGGATCGCAGCAATCCTGGCCGGTTCTGCTGCCATGCGATCAGGTTCCATGGCCACCACTAAGCACGGCGTCGTTCGCTACAAGGCTCCAGAATTACTAGGAGATAACCCCACTCCTTCGAAGGAGAGCGACATAT
>Ga0307517_10011640_pt1 | contig 12171 bp, 6 predicted proteins | sample 23_EM_MG_FD_194515 | JGI IMG/M metagenome (GOLD analysis project Ga0307517, IMG submission 194515) | Populus trichocarpa ectomycorrhiza microbial communities from riparian zone in the Pacific Northwest, United States - 23_EM | ecosystem: Host-associated > Plants > Roots > Unclassified | place...
AAATCAAGAAAAAATAATTGTGTGGAAGCGAGGGTAAAATTGTGATATCTGGACTCGATTAGCTGAGGGTGAACCGACGTCGTATCGTAACGGAATTATTATTATTATTATTATTATTATTATTATAAGTGCTGTGAATCGAGAAAGGCATGCTGCTAGAAAACAAAATCCTTGGCATCTTGTAGATGGGATTGTGGGGTCCTCTTGAATGTATTGGGATTAAATTATGGTAAGTAGAGATTAAGGGGAGAGAGAGAGAGAGAGAGAGAGAGAGAGGAAATATTCTCTGAGTTAATCACACTGGATAATATTCTTTAGCCTTATGATTCAAAATGCTGCTAAGGCAGCCAGCATTCCCGGCTTATCTTACCACTAGATTGCTGGCACGCGTTTGGTTGCTAGCGGTTCCAAATCTTTTCTACTGTAAAAATAATAATAATCATAATCATAAGGCTGCGCGAACGTTTCCAGATAAAAATAAAAATGACACCCCTTCACTTATTTTAATAAATTTGTATAATTCTGATAATATATATAAAATATCAATAATGACAATAAATAATAGGGAAAATTGACAGTAAAAAAAAAAAAACTCATATGAATCCACTGGGGGTTGCATGTCAAACTTTTTACTTGATCGTGATACTAGAACAACCTCATCAAATACAAATTAAATAAAACTTAATTATCAAATAATCTAATGTTGATGGTAAAACTGAAAAAAAAATTAAAAATAATGAAAATTTTTTTTTAAGTCAACCATAATCTGTTAACCTGCTACTCTAGGTATAGAACTGGGATAACCCGGTAGACAATAAAAAAAAAATATAAAGATTAATTTTTAATAAATCAAACAAAGATGAGATTAAAAAAATATTAAATTTAAAAAGAATCTAAAAAAATATTAAAGTCAACCCGTGTTAATTTCTAAAACTTGTGATCCTTATCATGAGTCTAAAATTAACTTCGTAATAAATAAATTTTAAAAAATAAAAAAATAGAATTATTTACTATAAAAATTAAATGAAACAGAAACTAAATTGTTAAAAAAAAAGAGAGTAAAAAACCCAAAAGAAATAGAAATTAAATGAATAAAAACTAGACTGTATGTAAAAAAACAAATAAAATTACAGTTTTGTGTTTGCCAAAGAGACGAAAAAAATCAACCGAAACTTAAATTGCCTGCCAATCCATTATGGATACGCGGCCTTACCATCATAAATATCTCAATGCGCCGCCGCTCACAACGCCGGAGGAGCCCTCACATCGTGAAAACCATTATTTTAATATTTTGTACACAAAAATAAATGGCAAAACACGCGGAAGATACAGAACAATAAATACATCTCTCCACCATCAATGGCCAGCAGATGATGTAGCTACAGAACAATACAGTTGTCTATAGCTAGCTACTTGTGAGCGCACGTATGAGTGGCTTCCATTGAACAATTCCATTGCAATTAAAAAACAATCAGCACCACATGCTCCTCCCTGTTATGCAATCAGCGCCAGCAAATGCGCAGCGTTTACGCCTCTTTGAAAAAAAAAAAGAAAAAAAATCTTCATAATATTTAAGTTAGATAACAGCAGTGTCCCTCCCTCTCTTGCTGGTATTTGACCGTCGAGTGCCTTCCGCCTAACTCCAGTTATGCTCCGTGGCTTGTGGGTTCACCGGGGAGCATTCGAGTCCAGGTCTTCTGTACAATATCCACTCTTGCTCTTGTTTTTTTCTACAGTGAGGTTTCCCTCAAATAAAAAAATGATTGTGTTTTTAAAGTGATTTTTTATTTAAAAATATATTAAAATAAAAAATTTTATATCAATATATTAAAATAATCTGAAAATATAAAAAATAATTTTTATTTTTAAAAAAATGGTTTAACCGTAAAAATAAACACTGTAAGCGACTGCTTTTATGTCATCTCTAAACAATCAAACCATGCAGTGATGATGCCTGAATGCCTGAATTCCACCATATGGTAGGAGAGACAATGGATGACCTTTAAACACAAACAAACACGCCCTAGTGAGGAGAGGGACTGTAGTGGATTGGTAAGGAAATGACGCGCACAGAAAATTCAAATGCTAACACCACCACCAATGGGGCAGCTTTTAAGGAAAATAATTGACCCACACCAGTTATGACAGCTAGGCACTGTCTGGAAGTGCATTTGACCGTATTTTTATTTTTTAAAAAAAAAATAAATGAAATTAATAACTTTTTAGTTATTTTGACAAGCAATAAAAGAAATATAAAAAACTTACTCTAATATATTCTAAACAAGAAAGCATTTTAAAAAAGAGCCCCTTTCACCCCCACCGAACATAAACACGAACGAAATGACGCTGTTACTGCTGAGTGTCATTCACGCATCTGGAAGTGCTAAACAGGGAAAAAAGAGACAAGGAATCCATGGAAAAAGGGCTAAATAGCAGGGTGCAAGAATGGCAGAGAGTGGTGGGACATCATCACCCAGGAATTATTCTGGATTTTCCACCATGGTTGAAATTTAGACAAGGGAAGTGCGTGGTGGGTTCAGATTCGCCGGCCTTAGTGATCAACGAGGAGAGACGCAGACGCCAGCAAACATCCAAAAGTCTATATCGTTATCAATCACTAGGCCATATTGTCGCCGATCTAATTACATTTGTTGAACATCATACACCTTTCACTTGTCCTAATGCCCTGCCTTCGTGTCATTCACAGGTCCTATGCAGAGCCACTCAAAATCTTACTTCAAGATTATCTGGGCAGACTTGATGGCTCAGTTTTGTGCCTCCCTTCATGGCTCTATAGCCAATGCTTTAATTGATGTACAGTGTATTTGATGTTTAGATAGCTGTTATGATTTTAATTTAAAAATAGTAAGTTTTAGTTACGGATATTTATTTCAATTTAAATATATATTTAGTAAAAATTATAATTGAAATTTATAATGGCTTTTTAAAATAATTTTTATTTGAAAATATATCAAAATAATATATTGTATTTTAAAAAAATTATTTTTAATATCAATACATCAAAATAATATAAAAAAATTAAAAACACATCAATTTATAGTAAAAAAATAAATTAAAAAATTCAACCTTTTTAGAAGCACAAACACACAGGATTTAACAAAACTTTATTAAAAAATCATATAAAAAATACATTTTTTACTCAATGTTTTAATAAACCATACGCTACAAAATAGTTTGATCCTATATTTGTTTCACCCAAACACAAAAGCCAATAAGGACCGGATGGAGATTCATGGGTATCATTTCATATTTCATGTCATGTATCTTGTCAGATCTCACTGTGTCTGCTTATCTAGACTTGCAAGCTTAAACACAGCAACTAATCCCTTGCTATTTTGATATATTTTTATGTGTAAAATAATTTTAAAAACTTCTTCCACAATCTAATCCTAAACACTACCTCACGCAACCACACTATCGTTGCCCTTCTTCAACCACATGATCGTTTACCAGAGAGGGATACACGCAAAGGGTGGAGAGATGTTGATAGATCTTCACTTCGAATTTGTTTCCTCATTAATAACTTAAAAATGGCCGCAACTACTACAACAAACTTTATACCTTATAGTACAAACTCTTCCAAGGGAGCTAAACTCTACTGCCTTGATTAATATCAAAATGGGTCGCGCTGCATAACACATTCATCCTCCACACATTCAGATTTCTGGGGCATCTGCAACGCCAAGATCAGAACTCATGAGTCAAATAGTTTATGAATCAACCTCAGTGCAATGATTTCACATTAAGAATGCACTATAAATAAATAAATAAAAAATCAATTATCTATGGTGTAATGCCAGTCCAAGAAAAAGAATTGTGCGTCCAAGCTTTCACAATTCTTTCTTGTTTGTCGGTTAACATGTATTTTCAATAACATTCAAAAGTGTGTTGCATCTCTTCCATTCAGCACTTTCAGTAAAGAACCACAAGCTGAACTGCAGTAAACGCTTTTGTGCATATCCTGGAATAAGACGTCTTAGTTAACAACGGGCATTTTTTGAGATTACTCGAGTGAAGTTACAGTGAGATTGTTCAAAACAGACTCTGCATCAAGCATGATATCTTCCCAGAAGAATTTCACATCTTTGAATCAAAAGATAACATAACAGGAGTGACCTAATAATTTAACAGGAACTGTGCACGTCATATTTTCATAAAGTTTTGATTGGCAGTGCAGTTTCAAACTGGTAATAAGAACACGGCAGAGAACATTTGCTCTTCAACACTAAGAGTCGAGGGAGATATTTATGTTCATATGACAGTTTTTGTTATGTTCCCTGTTGATACAATTTTTTTATTTTCAAAAAAAAAAAAAAAAAAAACTGATCTTCAATATTCCAAGCATAAGCACCATGTACTAACTCCATTTGGAACTAATATCAAAAGTTAAGACAAGAAGATAAACCTCCATCACCTTTTTCATTAAGGTCAGCTGAAAGGCTGCCATTTTTTGCTAAATTGTCAATAGAGTTGCATCTATTAGGCGTTTGAGGAGGTCTAGGCTGGGGAGATGAGCAGGCATCATTTAGGTTCCAATGATCATTCGAGATTTGATCTCCAACCCGATGGTTTAAGTAGATGTCTACGCTAGCAGAAGTCATTGCCACCTTTCTCTTGTTCTTTAACCTTCACCTAACAGGGTATGAGGGACAAATAACAAAGAAAAACATACTACTTGTACATTTCTTTTGTTGTAATGAAGAGTGTATTAAAGATTTAAGATACCTGTCTTTCTTCTTCTCTAAATATCTTTGCAAGGATGCTTTTCTGCTTGTTGAGCCTTCTAAAAGAGTTCAAGGAAAGAAAGAAAAGGAAGAAGATGAAGAAGAGAGAGTGAGACCTATCATAGAGGAAGAAAATGGAGCAATGTCATAATCACTAAATATCTGTGAGAATTTAATGTCTCCCTGCTTGTATCCAGTTTGTTCCTCTAGATGAAAAATGAGATATTATGAAGAAAATTAACGACAAGATGAAGAAAAGGTTTGCCATCCTATTCACTCTTCAGCTCATTTCCTTCCACCATTTTTTTTAAGTACCTCCAGCTGTTCAGTCATATTTGAATACAAATTCCAGAAAATAGATTGACAATGCCACAAAGCATATCAATTTAGTGAATTCAAAAGGTGTGTTCTAAATTTACATGGGCTACCAAGTAGCTGAAAAGGAAACAGAACCAGTACCAGGTTCCATCCATAACTTTCAGAAACAGATTCAATAAATAAAAGAACCTTGCCGAGAAAATGAATAGAATCTACCTTGCTTAGACAACTGCTCAAAGGCCCAAACATAAGAAATAAGGCCTAATATGTTTATTTTTGGCATAGAATGGTATTAAACAGTGCTGGTACAGATACAAGAGGCAGAGTGCGTATGGAAAGAAGAATCAACCCCCATGTTGGCATGATGAGATGGTGTTATAATCAACTTGAATGGAAATTAGATAGGGAATCTAAGCTTCAATCACAATTAATTCACATAATAAGGCAAGATTACGATGAAAAGATGCTTAATGCAGCAATATAAGAATAGAAGTATGTGAAAAAAGGTATCATGATGGACGTTTCCAATCAAGCAAACAGGAATATTTCATGAGCTGATTAGTATAAGCATTTACCTAGGTTGTCTTCGCGAGCTATGTTGCTTTCTTCCTGGGGAAGCTGACCATCATCCGCGCCTTTCACTTACAGTAAAACCAAGACAACTAGTTAATAAAGCCTGCGCTTCTGGATGAAAATGTTTGCCATTTACCCAATAATATCAAAACAAAGCTTTAATTTGTGCACATGTGTGGAGCCCTGAAATAAAAGTATGGAAATTAAACTGGACTTACATAGGGTTTGACTTGCAAAGATAACGGTAATCTATAGTATCCAAAAAAATACCTTAATACTACTTGATAACCAACCTGTTGGCAGGTTTGGGAAGATCACCACAGTGGAATTTGGAGTTGCTTTGACACCTGGAGTTTCCAATTGACATGGAATAGGCCATAGTGCTGGAATTACATTTGAAGAAGCTTCCTGAGGTGGAGCAAATGGGCTTGCAGCAAGATGCATTATTACTTGTGCCTGTAAACAATCACTTTAGAAAGCCACCATACTTTATAGACATTGCCAGCATATACAGAAAAGAAAGAGCTTTCATCACCTTATCTCTCGGTACATTATCATAGACGTTTACCTTCCCACAGTAAAAAATTGTCATCTGTCCTGCTGATTCTTTTGCCGCCCCTGTAGTTCTGACATATTAAAAAGTTTTCTCAGCTTGTTGAACTTCAATTACTGGTTTACACCGCTACAAAGAGAGGTGTCATCCAAGAGATAGCCACGTTCCAGATGCATGACAAACTTATTTTCAAAACTTCAGATAGATCTCCGTTATTCATGTTTCCAATGCGCAACAGATACTTCAGTTACACTGATATGAAAGTGAACAATTCCGAAAAAATTCATGTGTGTGTGTAAGTATGATAAGCCAACTAACATTACTTAAAAAGTGCATAATAATTATTAACATGGAAATCTCTTCAATATACCACACAAGACAACTGAGAAGATCTTCTTAGTCCTAGACAGCACGGGCATTTTCTAAAAGATACATCATTACATCCATAAGCTAGATAATAAATACTCCTACAATGTTGGCAAAAATTTGCCTACAAATTATGTGCAGAAATAATGGCATGTGCAGGCCTGCAGACTTTGTAAAAGAGTCAAATCCCTTACTATTCCAATCAGACATCAGAATATTCTCTAACTGATAGCTCAAACTTCCACACCCCTTATCTTGTGGCGATCACACACATGTTAATTCAGCACCTCTGCTGAAATGGTTGTTAACAAGAACATGTCATGCACAGAACAAGATACCTTAAAAAGAGAAAAACTGATGAAGACTACACCAAGTTCCAATAATTTTCAAACATCAAACCAACTTGAATCATCACGCTTTCAGCTTTAGTTGAAACACAAACATCCATAACTACATTTTCCCTCTCGACAGTAATAAAAATGAAATAAAACATCCCACGCATAACCAAAAAGAAACAAGCAGAATCGGAGCCAGACAAGTCAATGGCTGAAACACTGCCTTTGACCGACCATCACGGTCTAGAATAATACATGCTCACCCACCCCCAAAAGCCAATCACACACTATTCACATTTAGAGTCAAAAGTGCACGCCTTGGCATCACCAACTTGACCAACAAAATCAAAACCAAGTTCACCCACAATAAGGATTAAAAAAATTTATTTCGTACTGATAGAAAGGCTGTCTTATGCATGTCTAGCATATGCAAAACAAGGAACAACCTTGGAGAAACCGAATCATTTTCGGTGGCAGCGACAAACACCGGCGGCGGAGGATCAGCGGGAACAACGGGATTCGGGGGATCGGGTTGCCGGGACGGCACTAACTCCTCAGCTGACACCAAGATCGGTGCATCGGCACTTTCTCCCCCCACCGAGACAGAGGAATTTGCAGGGGCCTACAAATACACATTATATATTGTAATTAAAATTAAAACTATATAAAAAAAGAAAAGAAAAAATAAAGGTGTCTTTAACTTTTCATTTATATACTAATGAAATAAAAAAGAAAGGCAGGGTTTGACGGTAGAGAAACGCACACGCGGAGGGTTATCAGGAGGGGGAATGTAGAGTCGTCGCCTTGGAGATTCTGTCTCCGGCGTCGTTTCTAGGAGTGTCTTGAGTGAAATCACTTGCTGTATTGCCTGCGATTTGTTCCACGACGGCCTTCTCATACCTATTTTTTTGTACGGTCACCACCACCAACAACAGAGATTAAAAAGACAGGAAACGCAAAAACCATGACTCTCTCTACTACTATATTTAAGCTAGAGAGACCTTTTTCTTTGAGGTAACGGCGGCAATCTTCGCGAGTGAGCTGAGAAATGTCATCTTCGGTTAGTTGGTGAAGGGGTTTTTCTAGAGCTGACCGGGAAACTGTCTCTCCCGGTTGCATGTTGTTTGGTTTCGGGTCCGGTGATCGGTTACCGGAGCTTGCAGGGATGGAGAATTTAACGAGATTTTACACTTTGAGTGGCATTTTGGTGAATCTGTTGTACTTTTAAGGGTGAAAAAGGTTAAAGGGGGGAACGGGCAGGAGAGCGAGAGAGTGCGTGGAGGTTGAGGAGAGGGGGGGCCGTTTGGTGTCGCGGCATCTCACTCTTCCAGCTTTATTTTTAAAGGAGATTTTAATTTTAATTTTAATTTGATTTAATTTATCATTTATTCATGTGATGGATGGTACTGCAACCCCAGGTCGCCACGTAATATGGTAAGCCTTTTTAACATTGCCCCCACCCATTGCATGTTTACGGCAGTAAAATGTTCCTCCATTGGGATTTCAAAATACTCCGACCATATTTGTTTTTGCGGAAATCTAGGATGAATCTTTAATTCATTAAAATTAAGGGGGGAATTATTGTTTATCCACGCACTATGTATTGCTTCTTCTTTTTTCCTTTTCTTTTTTTTTCAATTTTTGTTATCATTTTTATTTTTAAATTTATTTATCTATTCTATTTTTTTAATATTATAATAATTAAAAATTAGATTTTATATTTTATTCTTTTTAGTATATCTTCTTAGATGTTTAAAATGATTCGTGAGTTTACTAGAATAATTCAAGTTATTTTAATTTACAGGTTTGGTGGATTGTATTTTTTTTAATTGAACTTGAATTTTTTATTATTTTTTTTTCATGCAATTAAAAAAAAATCATATTATTAAACCTTATGAACTCCTTGGACATGTTTGGTTGGTTGGCATGGTTTGTGGGTCTGGTGAGTTTAATTGTTTTTTTTTTAATTTCATCTATAGATATTGGGTTAATTGAGAATTCAGTTTCATAATTAATTTTATGTTACTTTCTATAAGGTTATTGCGGTCTTAAAAATATCTTGATATTGGGTTGATGTTTGATTTTTCAATCATCTATTTTTGTTATCATGTAGTTAAATAAAAAATAGTTTTTTTAAAAATAAAATATGATTCCAATGGAGTCCATAACCCGGTTCACGAGTTTGGTGTCCTAACCTAGGTTACCCGATTCACAAGTTTGACTGGTTTACCCATCGACTGAATATGTTTTTTTTTTGTTTTTGGTCTTTTATTTTTTTAATTTCATTCTTCAATATTAAATTGGTTAAAAAAAATAGACTACATGGTTTATTTGTGTTTGTTTTTTATAGTGTTATCACAGTTTCAAATAAATATTTATTTTAAGATTGATATTCAATTTTGCGAGTATCTATTTTTATTATATAATTAAATAAATAAGAGTTTATAAAAAAGGTTATTAAACCTAATAGAGACCATGTCCCAATTCACTAGTTTGACGTCCTAGCCTAGGTTACCTAATTCACGAGTTTGACGGGTTTACCCACCAACCGGATATGCATTTTTTGTTTTCAGCCTTTTATTTTTTTTAATTATTTTTTTATTTCATCCTTCAATATTGGATTTGTTAGAAAATAAAATACATGGTTTATTTTTGTTTGTTTTTTACAGGATTATCACATCCTCAAATAAATATTTTTTTTAAGGTTGATATTCAATTTTTCGAATATTTGTTTTTATTATATAATTAAATAAAAGGGAGTTTATAAAAAATGTTATTAAACCTAATAGAGAACATGACTTGATTCACGAATTTGACATCCTAGCCTAGATTACTTGATTTACGAGTTTGACGGGTTTACCCATCGACTTGATATGCATTTTTTGTTTTCGACCTTTTATTTTTTTTATTTCATCCTTCAATATTGGATTGGTTAGGAAATAAAATACATGGTTTATTTTTGTTTGTTTTTTACAGGGTTATCACAACCTCAAATAAATATTTATTTAGGGTTGATATTCAATTTTGCGAGTATTTATTTTTATTTTATAATTAAATAAAAAAGAGTTTATGAAAAATGTTATTAAACCTAATAGAGACCATGACCCAGGTTGCGGGGGATAGTGGTTGATCCAATATGTTGTTGTCTTTATATTTTTTTTAAAAAAATAAAGTCATGTTTTTACCAATCATCTAAGTTACCTTTGGATCCATAAAATTGATCAATTTAGGTTGGGTCAGCTCCAACATGATTTAATTGAAAACTTTAATTAGACAAATAGCTGGGATGAGAGGTTTTAAAATAAATTCATTTGGCTAGGTTTTATGACATTGTCAAAAAAATTCTCCGTGTTTTTAATATTTTTTTTTAAGAAATAACATGGCCGAGACGGAGCGCGAACCAATGAACTACTTATTACCAAACCTAATAAATTAATTAGTTAAATTACAAATGATAAGCTCAGATTTTTCTAATAAATAAAAACAAGCTAGGATAAGTTTGGCTGGGGTACAAAATCAGATTAAAAATTACTTTTCTATCAATTAAGCATTTTTGATTAATTTCTTTATTAAAAGAGGCTGATTACCAAGGGAGTAATGAATAATGGTGTTTAGAAGGTAAATTTAATTTATTTTTTTTAAAAAAATACACGATAAATTTAAGTGTTTTTGTAGATCAAACCTGGGTAGCAATGTCCCAGAGCTTTCAAGAACATTTAAAGATTTTAGTGGCCCGACATAAGGAATTAAAGGTCGTGTTAGAACGAGAATCAAACAAATTCGACCACAAGTCCATTTTCCAAAATATACAATAGCCCAAGACACATTTAAAATAAGCTGCAGGTTAAATATTTTTTTTAAATAAAAAAATTATTTATACAGATTTTTTTAGATAATAAGCTGCAGGTTAAATATTTTTTTAAAATAAAAAAATTATTTATACAGATGTTTTTAGATGTAATTAAATAAATCAAGAATTATATGTATATATTAATAAAAAAAACCATAAATAATAACTAAAAAATAAAAAAAAATTAAGAGATAAGATATTTAATCTTGAAAGTCCAGATATTTACTTGATTGTGTATTGCTAAATTTATTTATTAAAATAATTTATTTATTTAAGCAAACGGTAATAGAAATAAAGATAAAAATTAAGTTAATTGAATATATAAAAGGTGAAAAAAATATACTATGCAAGACTACACATATTAAAAGTATTATCTGATTTTTTTTTTCTAAAAATAAAGTTCATCTATATAAAAAATAAAAAAATATAAATGAATAAGAAAAACACTTTAAAATTAAAATGCATAAAAAAATAATTGTCATTTAATAGAGATTTTCTAAATAAAATGAAAGAGAGAAGATGTATTAATCTAAATCTAAATAATAAAAAATTTAGAGAAAAAGAGCATTCATTAAAAAAAAATTAGAAAAAAGAAAAAGAAAAAGGCAAAAGTCAGATATTGTTGGGTCTGACAACCTGTCTGGCCCAGGTGACTGAGCCCTTTTTTTTTTGTTGCAACTGTCGTCCGCCCTAAATTTTTTTGAGAAAATAAAATAAAATGATGCGTTGCCTACTAAGATAAACGACATGTCATCTGATTTGCCCATTACACCACTGTGATACCCAAAAACTTGTTTTTCAACCCATTATTGACCCAAAACATCTTAGGAATTGTGATAAACCTATTCATGGCCTCAAAAAAACAAAAAAACCATCCCAAAACAAAAAATCAAACTGACTTCATATATGTTTTTTTCACGAACTTTCAAGGTAAAAACACCTAATATAAATTTCTTATCAAATGAAACCATTTTACACAAACATTGATTGTTTTGGTGGCTTAAATCAGTGTCAATGATTTTTTTTTTATCTCCATTGTTAGAATCTGTGTGACCTCTGTCTCTCTCCTCTCTCAATCAAGGATTTAAAAATAAAAAAAATAAACTTTTGTATCAAAATTGAGGCATCGAAATCATATAATTTATGTTATTTAATTTTAAAGTTAAAGGATCAAGATGTATTTTTTTCGAAACTTCTAGCACGCCACTCATATTTGACGCTTGTTTTTTGCGGTCTCGATATTTACAATTCCATCATTGACTAAAAAATCAGAAGCAATTAACCTTAAATTATGATTAAATCATCTAAAATAAAACTTTGAATATCAAAATGAATTATTAAAAATGAAAACCTCTCGCGTTCAAGATTATAGGTGATTTTGATCAAATCCAAACAAAGAAATTAAACAGATAAAAATCCAAAACCATAAAA
>Ga0307517_10011641_pt1 | contig 12170 bp, 5 predicted proteins | sample 23_EM_MG_FD_194515 | JGI IMG/M metagenome (GOLD analysis project Ga0307517, IMG submission 194515) | Populus trichocarpa ectomycorrhiza microbial communities from riparian zone in the Pacific Northwest, United States - 23_EM | ecosystem: Host-associated > Plants > Roots > Unclassified | place...
CATTACATTAGCATTAAAAAAATAATCTAGAAAGTGTTAATTAAATTAGATTTGTGGTCCTGGTTTCGTTCCGGAAATTAAATAGAATAGTTTAAAAAACCTTAAATAATCAAATCATTTTCAAAACCAACAAAGAATTCTACAGGAAGCAAGTTTAAAAAAAGCAGAATGTGGTCTCAAGGAAGAGATAAGAAAAAAAAAACTAGCTTTAGGCAAAGGAAAATAAAAAACCAAGCGAATATCTTAATCGTGGTCAAATCTTTAAGAGTAGTAACATTCAATTAAGAAATTTATTATAAGTCAATTTAAAAAACTTGTTAAATTAAAAAATAACAAAAAAAAAATAAGGATCAAATATGAGAGAATAAAACTCAAAGGTGAGAGAAATTATAAAACAAAATAAATTTTAAAAATGATCTCAAACAAAAACAAAATAGCAATCAAAGGATGAAGATCAATTTTGAAAGATCAATTTTGAAAGATAAAAAAAATAAAGGAGGTGAAATTTAAAAGGCATTATAATTTTATAAATTATTTAAGATAAAAAAACTTTAATAAAAATAAGACGAATCAAATCTGAAAAATTAACAAATATGCTTTGGATTTTTTAATGGGATAACATGAAAATCTAGGAGGAGAGAGAGAAGAAAAAAAAAAATTGTCACGGGCACCAAACCCTAAGGAATCCCATAACACACATCACCCCATTGCGTAGAGGGTGTTATGAGGATTCCAACACCACTGGTGAACACGACTTTCAATGACCGAGCATGCCTTATTACACGCTGCTCAAATAGCGCGAGGGTCGTCCACTTGCTAGCACATGCCATCAAGTTTTTTTTTTAAAAAAAATATTTAATATTTATTAAAATACAATAATGCCCGTGAATATAACCAAAAAAATGGTAAAAAAACCAAAAAACTAATTTTACAGTGCAATAAAAATAAGATGCCTAATATAACACCATATAATTTGTAATATATGATTATATCATCGTAAAAATATCAATTTACCCTCAAATACATTGTTTATAATTAAGGGATAATTACATCATTTCATTATTGCACTAAATAACTAAATAGTGTTACGAGCAATGTCTTGAAATTCATTGGAATTCATCCAAAATAGTTTCAATAAAAAATGCTTTGTTATAACATGATCCACGGTGTATGATTAATTACATTACATTATCACTCACCAATTCAAAGTTCCTACTTTCTCAATTTTATTTTCTATTCGAATTACTGTACATTAAAAACAACGAGTGATTTGCTTGTTCAATCAGAATGAGAAGCTTTAAATAACTTACAAGCTACGGAGACAACCATCGGTTACTTCGTACCCTTAAAATATTAGTTCATCAGAAACAAAGCGAAGGCAACGCGTAGCTAACAAGTGGTAGATACAAACCAATTGGAGTTCAATATTTGTCAAGGTTGCTTTCATGCAGTCGAGGGTGTGCGACAAAAGGAGGGAAAAAACATTAAAAAAATACGAGGCAAAAGAAGGATACTTTCCTCTCACAATTGGGAAAAACCAAAAAGAAACGGAAACCAAAAACAGATGACATTTAATAAAAACCATTCTCCGGTGTGCATGCCCCTCTTGTTACAAAGAAACGGAACGGCCGTGTCATCCTCGATCATCCTCTCTTTACAAGCTGCTAACTGGAACTCTGGCTGCATATAACCTACACATCTATCCTAGCTAAATATTCAGATACAATAACTTACAAGAAAAGGACATCATTTCCTTCTTGGCATCAACAGGACAAGATCTATCACTAGTTGAGCCCTATAGAGCAGGTAAAAGTGTACATGTGGAAAATTAATGTCTATTAGCTGCTGTTTTGAATCGGTTGTGAAGCACATCTGTCTTCAATGGCTTCAGAGCTCAAAATTTTTCTAAGAGAGCGATACTGTAGACGAACATTCTCACCACTGCCAATAATCTTAAGCAAGTACCTGAAAGAAAGGAAGGGAAATATCTTGGCACTTTGCATCTAACATCCACACAATGTTTCAATTTACCAATTCTGTGATTATCAGAATGCAAGTAGTGTTTAACTGCTCTAAAAAGCCATCTCAACTCACCAGCCATTCAGACACTGTGAAGTGATGATTGCTTCCTTTCCAACAAATTTTTCTGGTGTCCTCCTATTTCCCTGCATGGTTCAAAACATCGCTCAAATTTTCATTCATTCAAGTGACAACAGCTATAATCAGAATACAGGCAACAGAATGCTAAAAACTAACCTTAATCATTACTTTCTCATTTACAGAAAAAGGATACTGCACTCCTCTATGCAAGCCATCAGCAGCAGCAATATCTACATTCTCCTAGGGACAAATAAATAATCAGTTAAAATGCATAAGCTTGAAACCAACTCACTTCCTAATGCATAACAGAATGCACCATTCACAGTAAAAATTTCAGCAATTCGTTACGGTTTTGATCAAAAGATTATTTGCTGATAATTTCATGATTTAAGCTCGCTTAACAGCCTCTGCTAGAAGCAAAATTTAATAATAGACATATAAAGTGGCAGTCCAACATCACCAGCAATAACGTTAAAATTAGGTCAGATTTGATACCCTATGCAACCAGTAGCAGTTTCAGAATTAACATAGTTGCCACAAAACATTCACCCAAGTACATTGGATGTTCAATTGTGGGAGATAAACAAATTCTAAAATTCAGATAAAAAACAAGACTGTAAACAGCCAAAAGAGAAAAAAAAATCATTTCAACAATCACCAAGGAGAAACTGTCTTCCACAAACCAGCTACCTTTCCAGCATGCCGGTTTTGGAAACAAAAAATTTACAGTATTGATCATTGAAAACATCAAACACGCAGAATCCTTTTGATAATACAATGCTCCTTAAAGAGCCTTTTGATAATACAATGCTCCTTAAAGAGTTACCAATGTTCCATATCAGTTGAGGGAAAATATACCAAATTGAGGTTCCTCACACCAATTCCTAATGATTCATTTGTGGTTTCAGTCATCATCAGATTGTAATTGATTTCAAAGCATTTAAAAAAGAATAAAAAAAAAGAGTTGAGTAGTTTTGATCACTGAATCACTGACAAAAATCAGAACAGAACCCTTTCAAAATAGAACGCTACAGGAAGAGCTATCAATGTTCCATAACAGTTGAGGCAAAATATGCCACAATCAAGGTTCTTCACACCAATTCTTAATGCCTCATTTGTGCTGTAAGTCACCATTAGATAATTATGGATATCACCTACTGTCTACAGAGCCAATGCCCATGTTGAAATTTATACAAATTTTCTAAGTCACACATCCAAATTCCCTTTGCGTTGCCTTCCCGACAACCACTTCAAAATTAAGTAGTTGATGATTGGATATCCTTGCATGCTTGTATGAGTGCATTTACAGGATAACTAGATAATAAAAATATCAGGCTCTGATTCGAAGCATACCCTGTGTTGTCTCTTCATGGAATCTGTGTGATCACCCATTTCTTTGCGACGCTTCCGCAGAGTTGCATTATAAAATAGCCTTCGATCATCTTCATTCTTTACAGCTGCAGCAGCAGCTCTAAGAGCTGCATACAAGTTATAATATTAGAACAAAAACAAAAAAAGATACAGTTAAGAGGTTCAGAAAAGGAATTGGTATCTAGCAAGACCAAGCATCAAAAGGATTTGTGTGAGAGAGAAAGAGGGCATAAACAAGACAAAATACTCAAACAAGTCAAGTAGAGCCTACCATAATTAGGAACCAAAGATCCAGCCTCAATTTCTGCATTGCAAAGTGTACATCTTGACTGCGATGCAAACAACTGGAGTTATGATTCTTGTCTCCTATATAGACTAGGAAAGTCTATTGTACAAAAGCAGCAGACTAGTACTCGTAAGAATATATCAAAGAGTATGTCACATCACAAGGTAGCAGTCCTTGAATAACAGAAAACATAAACAGGCTACACCTCTGTTTTTGTGCCTACGCAGTAAGAGCAATAAATACTAGCTGAAACATTTGATGAAGCGTCAATTGACATCTAGGTGGGATGGGGATTGTAATTCTTTCTACTGCTCGGGGTATAATGACAGGCCAAGAGCAAGGAATTTGATGGGTGTCCAAGTTTGTTGCTTGCTTTCATGTCATGTCATAAGAATATATGAAACATGCCCTGAAACTGCCTTGAATGTATGACACTACATCCAATACAAAAACATAGAGCATCTAGTGTTTTTACAATCTTACATATTCTTCCTAAGCTGCTATGAAAATTACTTCTAATTTCCATAAAAAAAAATAGCAGATAATCCTACTTACCATGTCAAGGACTCTTCTCAGCATGAGACCACCAAATGAATGTCCACAGGAAACAACCACGGCATCCTCAAGAAATGCACCTCTGAGGCATCATTAGATAAGTGGGCGGAAAAGGAATGACCCATTCAGTATTCACATAGCACACATTAGAACAGCAGTCAATTTCTTTGTATCTCTAAACAAGAGAGGTAAAACCGATACATGGATAAGAAGACCATGAATGTAAAAGTGATTTTATCATAATCACATAAGAAGTCACGCAGCCAAATAGAAAAAACTTTTCGAATTACTCTGATTTTTAATTCAACATTTCTTGCTTTTCTTGTAAACTTAGTCTATTTAGTAATGTCCTGCTTAAGAATTTAATGCTACTTGGGAATTATGGTTTATTTAGGAACTTAGAATAATAATGAGTGCCATGTATGGTTTTCCTTTTTCAATTTGGATTTCTATTACCTGTTTAGTTCAGAATTATTAGGGCTTTGGTGCCTATTATAGTTATATGTAATAGATGGGGACTTCAATGATGAAATTATGAGTCTTTCGGTTTAGTTTGGGCAGTTGCCTAAGAGTGTTTCTTTTTCTTTTCTTTTCTTTTTCTCTAAGTGCTCCTTTCTTCTATTTCTTTTTTTGCTACTAGTAACCTCGGTTAAGGGTTTTCTATTTTTTTTTATGACAAGGAACCCAGAATTCTGCTGAGGGCACCAAGAGATGAGGTTATCCAAAAACTTATGCATATAAAGTTGGTCCTTAATAACTACTTCTAGGAATACTCTCACGATGTATACATGCACAGGTAGACCAGCAGTGCTGCAAACTTCTCACTACATATCAATGAAATGGAAACATCGCAGAGATGAAATATAGACAAAAAGATTCATCACCCATCTTTTCCACCAACAACCTAAAAGTCTTAGTTACAGGGATATATGACCATACAAATTCCATGGCATGTGAAGTAGGTTATTGTGTTTGATCCTAAGAAATAATTTCAGGCTACGTATTTTTCTTTTATTGCTGAGTTACTCTCGAACTTAACACATGGACAGAAACACCATTAGAGAGGTTGATTGTGAAAAAACAGCAAGAAAGAATCTGCATAATAGTTTATTGCATTGTTCATATATGTTTATAAAAATTGCCACGCTGTATTAGTAGCAGTATGAAGTAGGGAATAAAGATATCTTAACCGGGTGAATTTAACAATATAATATAAGCCATGGAAAGAAAAAAGTGCCAGTCACATTGAATTGGAATAACCTACTTGATTCCAAGATTTGAAATTGTAACCCAAACTTGGATGCCAGTATATCAAATCCAACAAGCATAATGAAAAAACAGAAGCAAAGACAGAACTCACGATAGGGGATCTGAGAGAACACTTCTTAATGATAGCTCCTTATTCACATCATTTTGAGCAACCTGTAAATCCAAAATTTAATATGAAATCTCGTATGAAAAAATTACAATAGAAAGTTTCAGTTGATCAGCAAACCATAAAAGGTAAAGCATTAAACTTGACAATAAGAATGAAAGTCTCGACCCACGTGAATAAAGAACAAGTACAGACAGGAAACCGCATGATGATCTAATATTCTTTCACATTGAGAACCACCTCATTTCAGCTAAATTTTTCAATATTTTCCTTTTCTCCAGATGTCAAAGTCGAGAAATATTAGTTTTGCAAACCAGTGAAAATCACAGAATAGGAACTTGATCAATTACAACATGAGTTCCATGATTGTTGCTTGAGAAGGGTTCTTTGAGATCCAATGTTTGCAGTGCAAATTCTATTTGTTGAAGGAAACTGACTGAAAACAGGGTGGACAACACAGATGTTTATCTACTTCAGCACAACCTACTCTTAACAACCTTTAGAGAAGAATAGAGAAAAAGGAGAGGACACAAAGCACAACAAACAAAGAAGGATAAATCTAATATACAAAGTTTTGGTTAGTGTACATTCTTTTTACTCTTACAGCCTTACAGGCAAACTCCAGTTGGAACTTACATAAGTATTATCAGGTCGATTGCAATTTACATCCTCCTCAGCGGAAAGGTCATCCAAAAACTGACTCACAGATATTGGCACATAGCTCTGGGGAATAACATGACCAGCTGCTGCAATAGGAGAACAATCTAAAATGGCATTGCCCTGTGGCATGAGTCTAAATGCCAGTGAAGTCCTGCAGCAGTTAAGTTAAATAAGCAGCCTAAAGATGAAAAAGAATTGTAACAAATATAACATTTTTAAACATAAGATGCGTGAGAATAATTAGTTTCAAATAAAAAAATAGTTATACCTGCCACCACTGTTAGCACCCGATGAGTAATCAGGAGCAGCTCTATACGAGGCAGCAGGACGAAGTCCAGCAGTAGTGTGGCTAAGTGTCTTGCCAGTAATGAGTAAAAGATTCCCTGGAGCTGAACTACAATCAGCCAAGTACCAGTGACCATTGGGGTCACAAACCTAGGGGCGAAAAGCATGTAAGATAGTATAAAACAAATTACATCTATTACTCATGGCTTGGGAAAAAGAAAGAAAGAAACTTTAGAATTAACTTGAACCCGCAAGTGCTATACTACTCAGGAATAAATCTCCAACACTAAAGAATAACACTTGTTATAGATATCATTTTGTTTAAAAGACAGAAAAACACCTGCAGACCAGGACTGTCCGAGGAAATCAAAGTCAACAGTCCCTTTTCAACTTCCCCATTAACTGCCATCTTCCCTCCTCCAATAGCCCCTTTTCCATTTTGTAAAGAAGTATGAGAATAAGTGGCAACAAGCACCGAAGAAGACACCTCGCCAGCAGGCAATGGCGTATCATCAAGTAATTGATTGAAAACGCTGCAGTCAACAAAATTTGCAAGCTTCATATCATTCATAAAAGTCATAGCCACCACAAACTTTCAAAATAAAATATCCACCATCATCACCATCCTTACTCGCTCCTTAAACGAAGATGTCTTGCTATTGCACATAAAGCAGAACGCGCTGCCTTTCCCATACACCTAAATATTTCAGCCATACACGGCGGAGACGAATCACAATCTTCAACTGGCCTGCCACGCATTTATAACAAAAAAAAATCAATCCTGACAGAAACCACAACTATTTACACACTCAAAGTTTTAAGCTTTACACTAATTACACACAAAACCATTTAAAAGTTTCAAGTCTTCCACTAATTACACACTTCTAATCAAAATTCACACTAATGAAACAAACATTTTAACCTTCCAGCCCTGTACATGTAAACTCCGCGGCTGCTACAACCTTTAACGACACCGTTTTGAGATCTACTCCTAAAATACAACCTTGCGGCCTCGAGGCCACACCGCATAAGGGAGGCTTCTGCACTCCCCAATTCAATAACCGCGGCGTTATGCTTCATTAATGACCCCGATAACGCCTCAACCGCTCGCACGTAGGGCCCACCAGGAGCCCCATCGTAGGGAGAGATATCGGAGAGACGAACCGTAGCCAACATGAGGGCTGGCTCGGCGGAGTGGTGGGCCGCGGATGCGATCGGGGAAATTACATGATCGAGGGAAGGTGGTGGTGGTGGTGGAGGAGGAGGAGGAGGAGGGGGGAAGCGGTGAGAGGAGGAGGAGAGTGGGACCAGAGAAAGGGGGGATTGGGATTGAGTGTGGGAGGGTGTAGCCGGGGATCTATGGGTGGAGGTGGAGAGAGGGATTGGGTGTGGTGCTACCGTAGTAGAGGTTTGCTGGTGCTGATGTTGGATCATCACCAAAACCATTAATCATTGTTTTGGTGTTAGATTAATTTTGCTTGGTTTTTGGGGGTTTTGGTGTAGAATTGTGGGAAATTAGGGTTTTGAATTTCAAGTTATTTTTGTTTCTTAAAATGGAAAAATTGTACTGGTAACAGCTAATAACTAATACCCAGGTGAGGTGGGGACTTGTGTTTTTTGGAGCTTTTGGTTTTGTTTATGAGAAAATGAGAGAGAGAATTACTACAGGCTGGGAGTTGTTAATGGGTCCTTGCATTTCAATTCTGGGTTTCAGGCTTTTGCTCTGAGTGGATGTGGCTTCATGGACGAGGGAGAGTGTGAGAAGCTTTTTGCTCGGCCCTCTCTCTTTTATAATAAAAGTTTTCCTGCAATCTGTGAACTTCAGAGGTGCGGGTGTTTCCTGCTCTGTTGGGAATTGACTGTTCATTGTTACTAATTCGAGATAACATCTAATATTAAAAATAAATACACCATGTGGATTATACCTTGTACATATTAATAAAAATTGAAAAAAAAAAACCACATTAAATTTTTTTAAAAAAAAATTAACTCTAATCGGTGTAACTTAACTTATCAAGCTCTAAATTTGCTTTTTAGATATTACCGGTTCGAGTCCTGCAAAACTCAGGGTCATTGGAGGTTTATATGGTCGTTAACTTTAAGATCCGTTGGATTAATCGAGATACACGCAAGCTGGTTCAGACACACATATTAATTAAAAAAAAAAGGTTACACCTTCGAGTTCTTCAAAGATAAATGATAGCCATCTCTTCTTAATGAAATAGGACAAAAATTAATCTTAAAACATAACCAAGCCAGATTGGTAAAAAGAAATAATGCTATACTTCGTCACTGTTTTCTAAAGTTCACAGGTTCATGTGTTGCCTCTTATAAAACTTCAAGTGCTGAATCGGAATCGCAAACATGGATAATCATTTCATGGATGAGTGAAAATCTTTATCAAGTTTTAAATAGCAGAACTAGAGGTCTTATTTCAATAATGAGCACACAAATTCACGATTTTGCTCGAAATTTTATGATGATCGGTGAGTGACTCTAAAAAAATATTCTCAATATTTATTATAATTTTTTTTAAGAATATTTATATATTTTTTTTTGTTTGAAAGTGTGATAGCCGTTGTTTTTTAAAGTGTTTTTTCTCGGAAATACATTAAAATAATATTTTTAATATCAACACATCAAAATAATTTAAAAATACTAAAAAAATAATTCAAAGCGAAAACAATTAATTTTTTTAAAATACTTTTAAAATACAAAAATAAACAATCCACCATAAAATTTTAAAATATCAAATGGAGGATAAACAAGACATTTATTATTTTAGTTGCAGCATCAAACTCGGAACTGGAAAGTAAAAAGAGAGCATAAACACAGAGTCTTGTGCTATTCAACTAAGGAAGCGTTTGGGAACGCGGTTCAACCCGCGTTCCCAAAAAAATTGAATTTTTTTTTTTGCTAAAATTTAATATGGTTTGTACGTTTTGGATTGTTTTGATGTGCTGATGTCAAAAATGATTTTTAAAAAATGAAAAAACATCATTGGCATGTATTTTGGCACAAAAAGTTATTTGAAAAGCATCCGCAACCATACTGTCAAACACGCTCTAAGCCTAACGCCCGCGGATGAAGTGAGGAGGAAATCTCATTATCAATTGGAAGAAATATAATTGGTTCGGCTGCAATGTCCTGGTGGCAAGAACAACAAAATGTAAGACTATGCAAGGGTCTTGCATCTTATAGTGATAAAAAAAAAATTGTTAAGGATCAAATCTGAAGATAAAAACAATTAAAGAGAATCGTTGAATTTTTTTAGAGACAGCACGATGGCAATCCAGAGACACAAAAAAAACATGTGTCACCTGGTCAAGTAGAGACCATCGAGAGGATTCCATTGCCACCCTGAATGCTATTATTTGGCCACGCAAATTAAATTCACTAACCCCATGCTCCTCCAGATTAATTATTTAAATAATATTATATAAGTGATAAAAGACGCAACAACCCCTCTCTCAACTCGATAATTATCGTGGAAACTAGAAGGAAAGTATGTAAATGCCCTTACACATCCGTTTCTTTTTTTGGATTCGAAGGATATGTTTCGACAATTTATTGTGCAATTAATTCTGAAACGCTTAAAATACCTTGTGACTTAGGTAGATGTCATTTTGCTCTTAAAGGAAACAACGTCATTACAGTGTGCACAAAAATGCATGAAGACCAATCTGCCCTCAATTAATTAAACAATGCCAAGTAAACCTCCGTATGAAAAGATGAAAAATACCCTTAAAATAAGCTTTTATAAAAAAAGGGCATGGATGTCATTATAATGTTTCACTCTACAATATTATAAGTCCAAGGCCACAATAAAAATTAAAAACCCGGTGACTTCTTTTCTTCTTCTTCTTCTTCTTCTTTTTTTTTTTTTTTAGTGATTGGCAATTCCACGAAACCGGCCAAAATTAACCCTTGCAAAACTTTCCCCTTCCCAGACCACAACAACAGGATGGTATTTTTTTTTTTGGACAATATAAAACAATTTATAAGCGAGCAACAGTGGGATAAATTGGGCACACAAAATTAAAAAAAAATAGCAAATTGATGTTAGTTAAAAAAATTAAGTGAAATAACTCTGTTACATCGTATCATGTTTTTTTAAAACAACATGGTTAAATTGTGTTATTTTTTGCTTAACCGATTTCAAAAATAACAAAAAAAATCTTAAAATTGCTAAAATTAGAGGGTATCGATGAGATTTTTGACATCTAAATATCCAACGGTCCGCAAAGCGACATAATTGTTATTATAAGGAAAATGACCTATAGAAAATTCTGTAAAAATTTAAGCGCGATCCAATGGATAAATCGAAAGTTATGACTTTTTTGAGCTGTCATTCTGATCTGACATGGTTAGACCTTTTCTTAGATCTAGACCTATCTCGGTAGCCCATAAATGCATCTGTTAGGCCATCCACGTAATCTGTTTGAGGCATATTACCATTTAATTATAACAAACTCACACATAATTGCTCAAAATCACCCACCATTGTGTGAATAATAACTTATTAAAAATTTAATTATAGTCTATTTTTGAGTCAACAAGTTAGACAAAATATATATTTTGAATCATAAAATATATTTGAAAGAAATTTTTTATAAAATTATTGTTTTCACGTAAAATAATTAATCGATTAATAGAATTGAATTCAAATAATCGACTAATTTAAATAAAAAAAATTAAAATTTAATTATATCATATTTCTAAAAGATGGCATAATTAAAATATATTATTTTACCAGTTTTTTTAAAAAAACATATATCAATTCACCCATTTTTTAACCGTGCTAATTTCTTCTTTTAAAAAAATCCGCAACAGTGTGCTTGTAGCCAAACACAATTACATTCTCCAAAGCAGGCAAAAAGAAGGTGGCAAGATCATGATGGCCTGTGTACTCTGCGACGTCGTCTGTACTCTCAAAAGAATACTAAAAAATATGAGTGGAACGTTGCTGCCCGTTCTCAATTCTCACACCTGTCATGCCAGGTTGAACCGGTGACAAGTTTTAGATAAACACTAACTACTTTATCAACACTTTACTGTATATTGTAATTTTGTCTTAAAAAATTACGGGGTATGCAAACTATTTTAATATATTTTTTAACATAAAAAAATTAAAATATAAATAAAAAAATTTATGCAACATCTAATTAAATACAAAAATAATTATCCTTGTAAATAAAAAAAATCATCAACAATAGCTAAAAGAAAAATTAAAAAGATTAAAAGATAACAAAAATAAAATCAGGATACTTAATTACATAAAATAAAATAAGATATTTATTCAATTGTATTTACTAAACTTGTTTATTAAAATAAAAAATATAACAAAAATATAAATAAAAACACAAATGAAACTGATTGAATAAAATAACACATTAAAAAAATATCATGCAAAGTCAAGCATGTCAAAAATATTATTTAAAAATAAATATTTTTTACATTAAGAAATAAAGTTCATTTGAATAACCCCCCGCGCGCGCGCGCATATATATATATATATATATATATATATATAAATTA
>Ga0307517_10011642_pt1 | contig 12169 bp, 10 predicted proteins | sample 23_EM_MG_FD_194515 | JGI IMG/M metagenome (GOLD analysis project Ga0307517, IMG submission 194515) | Populus trichocarpa ectomycorrhiza microbial communities from riparian zone in the Pacific Northwest, United States - 23_EM | ecosystem: Host-associated > Plants > Roots > Unclassified | place...
CTCGCTCCTCCTCCGAGATTGATAATGACTGACAAAGGAACTAGTAACTAACAACTAAGAAATATAGGAAAGGTACGAACAGGTAAAAATACTTGGGTGTGGAATGATCACCGGTGATTTCCAACACCAGTGCCATCACCACCAGATAATAAACAACCATCATAAAACCCAATTGACCAATTTACGCGGCGAATACCAGGGGAGCGGCTTAAACCAAAATTCTCTATGAGAAAATACAGCACAGCCAGCCTACCAGACGCTGATTCCATTCCCGGTTGAGCAAGTGCGATGTCGTCATTTCGAATCTTACCCACCTAACAAAGGTTCCGGCCCGCCCAGGTCTGGCCAACACCTGAGATACCCACCAGTCATCGACCAAGGTTGCCAAGTCATTTACTGAATTATAGGCGTGGCAACTGCCAGCTGGTTGCGCCTTGGCCACTTATATCGAATCAAACTTGGCTCCTCGCTTCCAAACCTTTTTTCCGTTACACAGGAGACAAAGTGCATGAGTGTTAACCTAGCATTAGCGTCGGAGCATCCTTCCATATCTGGTATAGTATGGTTGACTGCGGGGTATTATGTAAGCCGGGGATGTGGCGGTGATGCGGCGGCGAGTGAGGTCGTGTGAAGTGGGGAAATCGTGACTGCGTCTTTTCTTGTTACATAGCCGGGGTCACCCCCCAGCTTTCTCTTTCTCTCTATCAATACAATTAGAGCCAATTATTAACCGAGTGAGAAGTAATGATTCGCCGCCGATGTCAGAGTATCCCACCGGGTCGGAATGTGTCTTGTGGATGATTATTTCTCTCACGGTTATGAGACACCACTCTGATACATGATACATCCAGAAGTGGCACGAAGGCGATGATACAAGGGGGATGCTAAAATTGGCCGTTTGTAAGCGGCCAATACGGAGAGTCCTCCATCACTTACCTGTGCGGCAACCGAACAAAATACTGTCAAGATGAAAATATTTTTTCCATTTTGCTTCATCAGTTTTACTCTCTTACTCCAAGATCAGAGGGAGGGAAGCCCAGCCAACCTTCAAACCTCAACCTTATCTCCATCGCTAACTTTGTATGAAAATTGTGGAACAACCATGTACCGTACCTCATGAACGTTAACAGCCATCCGGATTCTCGGCTAAAATTTATAAAACCCTTTCCCAATAAACCCGTTGGCGCCGTTAGGTCACCCTACACACCTCAGCCAGATAATAACACATGCAGCAAACTAACACATCAGCTCTAGCATCCCCAATATCTCCAAACAAAATTCTGACTCACAAAAGTAATGCCCGCAATGCCCAGGTTTCTTGTCAATCAAGTCTCTACCCTAAGGTCCCCGGATATTTCCATCGCCATACGCTCTCCGGGCGGCCCCATAATGTGTTGCCACAATAATATTCGTCAAGGCTCCTATATCAGCAACGGACAATGGTAGAAATTCCCAACACGAGTGGGGCTCGTGCTAGTCCGACATTCAAGCGCTCACCTGAGCCACCACCACCAAAGGTCCCATTCCCACCACCCGCCGCGAGTGGGTAACTAGAGGGCTGTCGTGGATGTGTTAACCGCGGCTGTTTCCCGCCCGCCCATCATATCGCTACCGAACAAAACGTGGATGGACCGATGTATAAGGTTCGGGTGTACCTTAATAAGATAGGCAAGTAAATGCTGGGGGTGGCCGCATTATCGTGCAGGCGTGGTGAGAGGAGAAAATATCGTGGTGTCTATTCTCTATGGGCGTTGCTAGCTGAAGGTCACATTATCCAGTGAAAACTCTCTTCTTACATGTATCATCCAGGTATTTTCTTTCTAACCCTTAACGTTACTTCACCACTTCTTTGTTTGCCCATCAAATGCCGCTGTTCGTCGCCCGCTGGTCGTCATGCCTTGGTTGGACACTGTAGAATGTCAACCCTTCCTCTACAAGTGCCGTATCCCTACCTCCATCGCCCTTTACCCCCCATTTTTTATCCATTTTGCTCCTATTATCTCGAATCGTTATCCCCTAGCAAAATTCTTTTTTTCTCCAGGCACAACTAAAAACACATGTTCCAGTGAAGTGTTTTTCTTTGCCATGCTTTTGGCGCCCATAGGTTTGTTCAACCAACTGAGGAGATTTGAAGTATTCTGTTTACTAACTTGCTCTTATCTCGTGGCATAGAATTCTTAGAGGGGTACCTGGCACCATGGCGACAATTCCGGCGGAACTTTGGCTGCTATCGCGCACAATCGAATCTACGAACGCTCCACAACCCCCATCAAAGACCCTACCGTCAAACTAAAGCTAGCGACTGCACAGGTAAAACTCGCCATAACCATCCTCCGAAACCAGGTGTTAAAATCCAAAGTCCTACTTAGACAAAACCAAGCACCGGCCCTAACCATCGGCGAACCCCCCACCGGCGAGAGAGTGAAGTACGGAACCGAACACGAGCAGGCTCTGTGGGAGCGACGGGCGGGGGAGTTTGCAGCCCAGCCAGGATGGCTAGGGTTGAAACCGGTGAGCTGTGCAGGAGGGATTGTGGGTTAATAAGTTTCTTCGCGATTGCTTGTTGTTTCTATGTACCCGGAAGATCAGTAGTTGTTGTATCCGCCTGTTGTCAATTCGGCAATGGCTCTCACGTCCCCCCTAGAATAATGTGTCATCTTTTAAAAGTAGTGTTTTGTTTTTTCCTTGCACGATTTCCGGGTTTCCCTACGACGCTTCGTATTGTAGTCTCCCTTTTACCGCTCTAGTTTTAACGTTTAGATAACTACTTTTGGGTATTGGGAGGGCCCGCGCATTGGTTGGCATATCTAACATGGAGGCACAAGATTCTCGGGAGAGGATAACTGTCGGATCTGTCTTTAATGGTTGGTTAGAACTCCCGCTTAATGAACGATATATCTGCCCAATTCCAGATTCTCAGACATCCGATGATCTACAACCGGATGCCGAAAGAAAAAAAAAACCCCTCCAGGGCCCGAAATCAGTCTCTAACATCTCTAAGCTTGACCAAATTCTTTCTTCCAGCGCTGCTACCCGTCCCTCTACCCCCGGCACAACCGTTCCAGAGTTATCTCGGGAAAAAAACTTCACTCGCCCAATGCTCCCCCTACCCCGGGAACCATAATTCTTAACTTCTATATCTCTCCAAATCTTCTGCGCCCAGCCCATGCCGTCCCCCGCCTCCACCCTCACTGCCTGCGTCCGATTCTCCCAAACCAAGCCTGGCAAGTGGCGCTTCATCGGGGGGGGCGGCGGTACGAATAGAGAAGATCGCAATTCCCCCCTCACATCATGTGAGGACTTCGTCTCGTCTAGGGCGTCACTTGCGGGGGTCAATTCCGTCAGCAGGCTGTCCGCCGACCGATCACTAGCGGATGCCGCGGCAGACTGCGAAAGCCGCTTCTCCATCCTAGCCCTATACGCCAATTCCGGGGAGATATTGTATAAATAGACCTTCCGCTGGATCCGTCCCCTCGTGTGGGGAGGGGCAACCATGATTTCAGAAAGAGCGTTGTCCCGGTTGGAGTACCTGCTCGCTGACTTTCTAGCTGTGGGTTCTGTACACGTATTACGCATGGGTGACTGCCGGCTTCGGTGCATTCTCGGAGGAGGCAAAGAGTTTGGCCTGCAGTGCGGAGGAGGAGTGCCAGCATGAATGTTCGTTGCAGCGGTGGACTCCTGTTGTCCTAGAAGTAGAGAGTGTGGTGCTGGGGGGGTGTTTGCTGTACTTGTGTGTGTTCCAGTTAGCCGGGGAGCCTCATATACCCGAGCCCGGCTTGGATTGAGTTGATTTGTTGCTCGACGGTGGACCAGTCGCCGGTTGGATCTCTAGTGTTAATCTGGATGGTAGCGGGGTGCCGTAGGGTTTCCTAGATTGAATTTGGTGAGGAGTCTCAGTTTTTCCCCCGGGACGAGATGGGGGTATTCGTTCACCTCCAGGATTCGCGAATCTCCTGCGGCCGTGGAGAGACCACGGCGTTCTGGGCTTCACAAAGAGGCACCCCCATTCTCAACATTGACACAATCTATTCCACTGTGATAGGAATCATCTCGGCGCGACCGTCTTTGCTATTTATTTACACCCTGGGCCGGAGTGCTCAACGGAACACACTACCCCGAAGACCCCATACAGTTCCGGGGCCAGAACCCAGGTCCAACACCAAGGATGTGAAAGGCAATCAAACAGGAGAGAGGGCAGGGGGTGGACGGCGGGGGACTGCAGGGAACGGCAGGAGATGGCCAGGGACGGTGGGGGACGGTAGAGGACGGCTGGGGACTGCTAGAGTGATGTCTCATGATGTGAAAAGAATTCGTTTAGAGGTGTATGATTTCAGTTTGGTTAGTGCATGTGGTCCAAGCGCCGGGACTATAGTCCCTTATAGTGCGTCCAGCCCTCACCTTGCCGGGCGTAGTCCGTCCTAGTGCTCCCAAAAAAACCGACTATGAGCCATGGTCCGTCCTGTCCTCCCCCAAAGATGGACGGACAGGACGGTTGGGAACAATGGAAAGCAATAATGTGGGTTACTGCACAAGCGAAATAATCACTTCCGGCGTTGTAAGCGCAAATCTGCCTCACCGTATAAACACATTTATCGCTTCCAGCTTAGCATTTGGGTGTCACGTTGGTTGCCATAGATGCATTTTTGACGGATTTTTGTTTTTAAATACTGCCGTAAAAAGAAACCCTCGCAGTTCGGATCTCTCAGAGTGGATGAGGGCGAGGTCGCAAATCGGCCTCGCTTTAAACCTCCCTGGCCAACTTGAGATTCACAAGAACCCCCTGGAGAAAGTGCCAGCGGAGAAGTGAATCCACAGGCCGACTGGGATTCCCATGATGGAAGGTCTGATCAAGATGACGACCGGCGATTTGCAAGTCCAGGAGAGCCGGCGAAAAGCATGTGACCTTGTAATTATCCTACACACTTATATAAAAATATTCTTAAGCGGATATGGGTAGTGGTTCAAAAAGCGTTTAAAGAAAATGAAACGGATGTACCAAAGCGAGACCTATTCTTCTTAACCTTCTAGTTCTAAGGTTGTGGCCGGTGGGCACCCTTTAAATACATAAACAATACTGACTTGAGCGGATATCTCCAGACCATCATCAGATGGTTTCTTTACTTTCTCACGCCCTTGACATACCCCTCTTTCTCCACTCTTCTCCCCCACCTTGCTTCCCCTCTTTACTTCCCCGCTTTGGTATGAGTTTTACCCCGCTTACCCCTCTTACCCCGCTTACCCCTCACTTCGTCCTTCTCACCGAGTATGTAACTTCGGTGAGTTCACCGGAATTCTTCTCGTAGGTTCTAACATATCGTAGAGTAGGATTCGTCTCCGGTGAGCACCGGTGAATAATAACACCTCCCCTCACCGGGGCTCCCGGCCTCAGTCTCGGAGTAGAATTCCTCGTAGGATTCCTCGCCACCCAGCTCGGTTTCTTGCAGAATCATAACTGAGCGATCGATGAGGCCTAAGCCAAGGTTATGCCTGGTAAAGGCCGGCTGTGGGAGGGCCTTTGTGAAAATGTCGGCAGTCATTTCACTTGAGGGGCAGTAAGTAAGTTGAATTGTTTTGTTTTCTGTGTGTTGGCGAACAAAGTGATATTGAATATCAATATGCTTTGTTCGTGCATGGAATTCTGGATTCCTAGCTAATGCAATGGCCCCTTGGTTGTCGATGTAGATATTGCTGATCTCGTCTATATGTCGTCGTGCCCCCAGGTCTAGTAATAGGGCTTGGAGCCAGATCGATTCCTTCACCGCCTGAGTTAAAGCTATATATTCCGCTTCGGTTGAAGATAGCGCTACCGTACTCTGTTTCTTGCTGTTCCATGATATTGCTGACCCATTGAGTAGGAATGTATAACCTCCGATTGATTTCCGGTCCTCACTTGACCCCCAATCAGCGTCAGTAAACCCTGCCCCTAACCCTTGCATTCCATAATAAAGTCCTCGGTTCGTAGTCCCTGCCAGATACCGAAATATTGTTTTGACCGCCGTCCAATGGGTAGGGTTTGGGTTGGTGCTGTATTGGCTGACCTTAGATACAGCTAGTGTTCGTTACGGGGCGGGGCGGGGCGGGTTTTCACTCGCCAGACCCCGCCCTTACACGGGGCCGGGGGGGTATGTTTCAGGTAATCCCCACCCCGCCCCCGTCCGGGGCCCACCCGCACTCATTCCCTGAACGGGGCCCCGTTTGTTACCACCTATTTTTAACAGGGACCCGTCTGGGGTATGGGTGGGGCGGGGGCCTGAGCGGGGACAGGGGCAGGGAATGCCGAAAAAGACACCCCGCCCCAGGCCGTTGAGTGGGGTGGGGCGGGGAAAACGGCCGGGGGCCCGCGTTTTTCGGGGCCCCGTCCGCCCCGTAACGAACTCTAGATACAGCGTAGGATATATCCGGTCGTGTTCCAAGCATGGCGTACATTAGGCATCCCACAGCGGATTCGTAGTTTTTCTTTTCTTTCTCGCTTGCTTGAAAGTCCGGTTTACTTTTCTCTAGTCTAATATGAGGATCGGCCGGTGTCGTGGTTGGGTTGCATCCCTGCATGCCATGATGCTGGAGTGTTCTTTCGATATACTTTGCTTGGGAGAGATGGAGAATTCTTTTTGTACGGTCGCGGTTAATCTCAAGTCCCAAAAAGGTTTTAAGATCACCGAGGTCGGTCATCTCAAATTCCGCATGGAGTTTGGTACGTATCCAATTGATCTGAAGGGTTGTTGGGGCCGCTAGAAGTAGGTCATCTACATATAGTTGAAGAATGACTTTTCTGTCATAGTTTATAAATAAACTATGATCCGCATCGCTTCGTATAAAATCATGCGATCGAAAGAACATATCGATCCTGCCATACCAGGCCCTCGGGGACTCCTTGAGTTCATAAATTGATTTCAGTAAGCGGCACGCCATTGGTTGCTGGTACTGCAGTTTGACTTCCTTAGTAGGTATCGAGACACCTTCAGGAATCTGCATATAGACTGTCACCTGCAATGCGCTATTGAGGAATGCGGTCTTTACATCCATTCCGTGTACCTCCCAATTACTCTTGCAACTTAGGGCTAAGAGTACTCGAATGGTTGTGAATTTCGCTACAGGCGCGTATGTTTCGTCGTAATCTATTCCTGGTTTTTGGCTAAAGCCTTTCGCAACTAGCCGCGCCTTGTAGCGCCCATCATCCTTCTTCCGGAAAAGCCACCGACAACCTATCGCTGTTCTGTCAGCAGGAAGAGGCTCAATCACCCATGTGTTAATTTTCGCCAATGAGGTAAGTTCTGCCTCCCATGCAGGCTTCCATTTATCCTTTTCCGGACTGTTGCATGCGTCAGTCAAAGTTTGCGGTTCCAGACCATCCGGATCCGCTATTAGCGCAAAGTTCGTGGCTGAAGAAAACATTTCTTCGCGTCTTCGGTTTCTGGCAGATCTCCGCACTCCTGGGTCTTGTGGCCCTGTATCTCCCCCTTCTGTTGATTGCAGGTTGGGTAATGGCTGCCGAACGATGATCGTGTCCTGAATACCAGAGTTGTTGGTAATTGCGCTCGGTAGCAGGGTTGAGGTTCGAGTGGGTGTCGGGCAAATTGGCTCCAATGGGAGATACTGCTGACGGGAGTCATCGCTAATCTTTAGTTCTTCGATTGCTGGTTCTGATTCTACTTCCATCGTTGCTCTTAGACTTTCAGTGCTTGTGTTGTGTTTAAGACGCGGCGACTCTTCAATTATCACATCTCGTGATCTTATAATCCTCTTGTGTACTGGGTCATACACACGGTAAACCTTTGACCCTGCGTCTTCATCATATCCTACGAAGATACATTTCTTGGACTTAGGATCTAACTTGCGTCTCTGTTCTTTAGGTATGTGTACCCAAGCGGTCGAGCCGAATATCCGGAGGTGTCCTAGCCCTGGTTCCTGACCTGTCCAGTACGCAATGGGTGAGGAATCCTTACAGGTATGTGAGGGTAGGCGATTATGAATGTGGGCAGAGGTGAGTACTGCTTCCCCCCAAAAAGCATTGCTGAGCTTGGAGTCTTGTAAGATACATCGTGCGTTCTCCATTATTGTTCGGTTCATTCTTTCGGCAAGGCCGTTTTGGGCAGGACTATAACGGGGGGTAACAGTATGTTGAATTCCGGACTCTTGTAGGTATTGCTGAAAGCTCTTGCTAAGGTATTCTCCTCCACCATCACTGCGTAGAGATTTTATTTGTTTGCCGCTTGTCTTTTCGGCTCTCGCTCGATTGTCCTGGAAAGCAGCAAGTCCCCCAGCCTTTGAATGTAGTAGACGGATGCTGACCCTTCCACTCATTTCATCGGTAAATGCAATGAAGTATTTCTCACCATTTAGGGTTGCCGTTTGCATTGGTCCACAGACATCGGTATGTATAACCTGTAAGAGCTCCGTTGCTCTTTCGCGGCTCTTTGTTTCTGATTCTTTATGTTGTCTCCCTAGTGCACATATTCCGCATACCTTTGGTACATCATCCTTCGTTTCGATAACATTCAGGTCGGCAACTTTGGTCGATAGATAGCGAGCTGTGTTTTTGTCGAGTGTGCGATGGCATAGTCGTCTATGCCAGGTTTCAAGTGTGGCCCTTGGAGATTGGTTTGTGGCAAGTCCGAGGTTGGCTGTGTTTGCTGGATCCGATTCTATCGTCGAGTGTGGGCTAACCTGGTTGAGCTGATACAAACTGCCCTTTCGGTATCCTAGTTTTGTCTTAAGGCCATCATTACTGATGAAGCACAAAGATCTTCCAAACTCGACGGTATATCCAGCGTCCACCATCCGTGCGACCGAAATTAGACTTGTCGTTATGTTGGGAACATGCCAGACCTCCCTCAACCTAATGACTCCGGCTTCTGTTGTTACATCTAAATCGCCTATTCCGTGGGCCTCCAGCCTTGTTCCATCTGCAGTAGTGATTGCTTGGGATTGATTAACCCTCTGGTATGTTAGGAATTCCGTTCGATTGCGAGACAGATGTTGGCTCGCACCGGAGTCAATGATCCAATTGCCCCCAAGCAGATTCCCAGGATCCTCAGCTAAAAAGGTAAACTGTCTGGTACGTCCCATACCTGTAGCTCCTCCTTCCTCTGCCTTACGCTTATAGCAATCCTTTTTCCAGTGCCCACTTTTACCACAGTGGTAGCACTTGCTTCCATTCGGGACTTAGCTACTTGTAGCCCCGATAGACCTCCGCCCTTCGCTATGGTTTCCGCTAAAACCTTGACGGAAACTGGGAGGAAATCCTCCCCTACCTCGGCTATTATAATGGTGTCCGCCCCGGCCTCGACCGTTCCTTGTCCCAAAGATAGGTCGCTGTACTGCGAATACCGTATTTTGTGTTTCTCTTCCGCCATTACTTATCATCGTAGGTTGACTAATCTGGCGTCTCCCAGATTCCTGGAGCAGTCGACCTGCCATTAGGTCAAAGGTTACCGTATCGCTTCGGGATTGCAATGCCATTACCAATGGCTCGTAGGATGCTGGAAGGCTTAGAGTAAGTATCGTTACTAGCTCTGTATCATCCATTCCCTTCCCATCCTCAGATAAACTTCGTAACTGATTGGCTATTTCCCTAAATTGGTTGAGGTGCTGAGCCATATCCTCTCCTTCGGACATTCGTAAACCCCAAAGGCGCTGCATGAGCACTATTCTACCGTTCATTCCTATTCCCTGCTGGACCTCCTTGAGAGCACTCCATGCCTCCTTAGTGGTTGTGGCATCCTGTATATAAGGGATTTGGGAATCCTTGATATTCAAGGTAATAATGGTAAAAGCCTGATCGTCCTTGTTGGAACTAAGAGTATTGCTGGAATCTTCTATAGCTGACAACAGATCTTTCTCTTTTAGGATGCGGATTATTCTAAACCGCCAAGCGTTATAATTACTCTGGCCTGTGGCCATGGCTCCATCGAGTTTCTCGATCGATTGGGTAAGTGAGGTCGTGCTCACGCTGGTAGTTTTGCTCGCGCTTGTCGAACTGGGACTGGCCGAAGCGCTCTCTACGGTTCCGCTGGCTGGGGCTGACATCTCGCTACTGTTTCTGTCTCTTGAAAGTTCGCTGGGTGATACTCGTTGTTGGTAGGTTAGGTGCGCTCCCCGGGCTCATAACCTATAAAAATATTCTTAAGCGGATATGGGTAGTGGTTCAAAAAGCGTTTAAAGAAAATGAAACGGATGTACCAAAGCGAGACCTATTCTTCTTAACCTTCTAGTTCTAAGGTTGTGGCCGGTGGGCACCCTTTAAATACATAAACAATACTGACTTGAGCGGATATCTCCAGACCATCATCAGATGGTTTCTTTACTTTCTCACGCCCTTGACATACCCCTCTTTCTCCACTCTTCTCCCCCACCTTGCTTCCCCTCTTTACTTCCCCGCTTTGGTATGAGTTTTACCCCGCTTACCCCTCTTACCCCGCTTACCCCTCACTTCGTCCTTCTCACCGAGTATGTAACTTCAGTGAGTTCACCGGAATTCTTCTCGTAGGTTCTAACATATCGTAGAGTAGGATTCGTCTCCGGTGAGCACCGGTGAATAATAACAACTTATTAGTAACGAAGACTGCAAAACTCAGCAATTCTTACATCAGGATTGATTGCCCACATCATACGCATCGAAATTACCGTGGATATCTCGGCGGGGCAGGATCCCATTCTGGACCGAATTGATCATTCCATCCAAACTATTCGCAGGGGGGATATCAACCCAATTGTAAAATTTACAAGTATTCCAGTATCCTTGATATGCCAAGGGAAAAATATGCGCGGCTTCGAACGACCACCAGCCACCATCGGGACCTAACCTCGCTTTCATACCCGTAATTACGAACCCCCCATCTCGTTCACGCACCGAGTCCGGGAATGTCTTTGAACGTCGTCCACGTTCCAGAGAGATCGTGGAAGTGACCGGTACTCAGTGTTCCCAACCGTCCCGTCCGGACTGCAGGGCCCTGGCGTCCAATAGTCCCGTCCGTCCCGGGCAGGGTTGGTATGGACGGCCGGGCAAGGCGTCCGTCCTCGATATTAACTGCAGGACTGTAGGTTGACGGCCGGGCCCTGCAGTCTTTCTGGAAATGGTAAGTTCCGGTAGGGCCTGGCCGTCTTTGGAATTGACGGGCGTCACCTGTAGGTACCCGCCGTCACCTGCCGTCCTGAGTGAGGACGGCAGTCACCTACAGGTATTTAATAAAAATGCCGTAAAAATACTTTCGATTCGCTATCTCCGTCAGCTTCTAATAGGTTTAGTTTGACAGGTTAATAGAATTGCATGTGTCGGTTAATGAGATTTAATAACGTCCTGATGGCTGATCTTATCCCGCATAGGAAACCACTAACCCTTTTGACGACTTCTAGGCAGTAGATTCGGAGATAGCAAACCACAGGAGTTTTTACGGTATTCATAATGTGTGATTGCTCTATCCGCTTAGCTGTTGCTTCATACATTTGATAAGAGAAGAAAATATGCTTGGGGATTGTGAGGACAGAGCGGTAATATTAGGCGGGGAACTAGAACAGGTTCCGGGTGCCCAGAACAGGGATCGGATATGAGTGCGCAGCTTGGTTGATTGATGAGAAGAATTTGATACCTGATACTCAAATATGATGATAGCGTTGTAATAAAGATGTTTCGTTTCTTCGAGCACAGACTCCCGGCTCGGAAATTTAAAAATAGCAGTTCAACTGAGACACCTGTAGGGCCCGGCCGTCCGTCTCGGGCATGGGTTAGGACGGACTACAATTTGGCGTCCGTCTCCTCCAAGGGCCGCAAATTTGGCGTCCGTCCCGTCCTAGGCAAAAGACAGACGGACTGGACGCTTGGGAACACTGCCGGTACTTCGTTAGTGATAGTGATCGAACCTATTGTCAGTGAGTAGTGGGTAATGATTGCATCACAGAAGAAACCTACCATTGGTGACAATATAGGAATCCCCTGCCTGAAGCTTTTGGTTATCTCTCGGAACTAATTGTTCCGTACTGTCATGCAGGTCGAAAGTGTTGGAAATGGTCGATTGCTGCTCACCATATTAACCCCGGCCGCATATCAGTCCGGCGGCCCCGCACCTATCCTACCCCGATATCGTTCAGACAAAGAACTATCTGACATGCACGCTGGATCAATACATCCATCGGAAGGAAAGCGAACACCCGGAAGCAAATGTTGTCCAGCAAA
>Ga0307517_10011644_pt1 | contig 12169 bp, 9 predicted proteins | sample 23_EM_MG_FD_194515 | JGI IMG/M metagenome (GOLD analysis project Ga0307517, IMG submission 194515) | Populus trichocarpa ectomycorrhiza microbial communities from riparian zone in the Pacific Northwest, United States - 23_EM | ecosystem: Host-associated > Plants > Roots > Unclassified | place...
CGGGTGGAATTTAGCCGAAAAATCCGGAACGGACCGAGATTTAAAATGAGATGAAATTTGTTCCGTTTTGTTCCGTTTTTTGAATTGGTATGGAACGTTTCGGCTATTCCAGACGAAACGGAACGGAATTGACAACCTTGCTATGAACCAATCAACAATTAAAATTTCCATATAAACACCTAGCGTGAACAATGCCATAAAAAAACCATTTCTTTCATACTAAGCATAGATCCCTGACTTTCACGATGATAAATATTCAATTAAAAATATTTTGATTTCTAGTGTTGGTAAGCATATATATATATATATATATATATAAAATAGAAATCCCGACCTCCCCTTCTTTTTACCTTGTTTTTTTCTTCTTCCTTTTGTTCTAAAGTCGTTTATATCTGTGAGAAAATAATCTTGCAACCAGATAAAGACTTCGATTCAAATTTGTAAGGAAAGTCTGATCACATTGCAAGTGAAACACTACATTTAATTAAGGTGTTCAGCTCTCAACCATGGAGGATAGATCTCATTAGATTTTGAATGCTCTGGATTTGGATGTTTCTGAACAAGTTTTCTTCCCTACGAATGATTTTAGTGAAAAAAAAAAAGACTCTATGCCGTCCATCGAAGAGAACAAAGATGTGACTTGAAATATGTAAAAGCAAATGAACACCTATGCCCCATATCTCAGCCACTGAGGAAACATCCCTGCTCCACTCACGGTTTGTCCATTTTCTGACTCCATGGTTGACGAGCCACTCATGGGGTGGGAAAACACCTTAAACGTTTTTTTTTTCTTTTTTCTTAGCTGAAGCTCCGACAAGAAAATCAAGAGATTGTTTACGCTGAATATGGGGGATGAAATCATAAAATTCAGGAGACATTTTAAATTAGTATTCCAATTATGTTGTAGATTCCCATCGAGTAGTCAACGAAATCTCCCTTTCCATATTGGTTAATGGGCAAAGAAAAGATGCCTATGCAATAAAAATGACAGCATTTTTGTAGGGAACTTGACATTTTTCAGAAAACAAATTGGAAAGAATTTAGACAGTTTTCTTCTTTTTTTTACTGAGTTTTTGTTTCATTTTGATAGAAAGGTGATTTTCATGAATAAACAATCAGAGAGTGAAAAGGACTCCCACCTTGCATTGTCAACTAAATCTAAAACCTAAAGAATTAAAGACCTTGGCCCCATATAGCTCAGACCAGCAAAAGCCCCAACCAACCCCACAAGACAATACAGATAACGAAGTAGACAAAACAAAACAGTTTGCTTTGCCATGTGTTGTAGGATAACAAGCATTGATTTGGCCGGAGTTGCCTACTGCTAACAGATGCTTATAAATTCTTGGGCATGTTTGGTTTTCTTGTCTTCTGCTGTGCTTTGACATCGACATCCCCTCCCCTGATAGGTCTTGACCTTTCCTTTGTAAACAACAAATACGTATATATAGTAGTTGGTTCATAGGTTTCTTAAAAGGGAGTTCATAATGCCAATCTGTATGTTTTTCAAACATTATGTATAGCGTTCCTATAATCTTTTGATTAAAAATAAAATTTTACCTGGGAAAAGAGTGATAATATACTGCATTGCTTTTGCTTGAAAGCAGGGGATATCGAAAGCAAAACGATTTTCTTTTAAAAATTCACGTTCTCAAACCGTAACTAGACAATTGTTTTCAGACAAAATAGCTAAAAGATATGCTTTAAAAGCATAACAATAACAAACATCCAATAGGCTCTGCGTCTCATCATGATCTTCGATCTTTCTGACCTGAGCCATCATCTTTCCTTAGTGGAAATGCATGGACTGGGCCCTTTTATTTGAGGTCTGTCCCAAAAAAAAATACATACATGACGCAAAAGAGTAAGGAAACAGAGAGAGATGTGTCAAGAGTGCAGTTGGCATTGTTATCTAGTGACGATCTGTATTGTAAAACACTTTTCCGAGCAATGCTATATGAATAACCGGATTTTAGAAAGAATAAAATAAGAATCAAACATATTGATGAGGGAATACTTTTTCATTGCCAGAACAATCCATCAATGTATTAAGACAACACTTACCATTTGTCCATCCGTATATAACAACTTTTAAGCTTAGTTTCTGTATAAATCATATTTTGGTTTAATCATTTGTAGAATGGTTACATTGTTAAAAGTTTGAATTGGAACTTAGAATGCTAAACAGCATCTGCTATACAATTTAACAGTAGCAAGGAACAGGAGCAATGCTATAGAAACCTCTGCTGTACAAATTAACCATGCTAGTAGATCTTGGTTATATCTTTCTAAGTCCAGGGTCTAGTTCATGCAGACCCGCTTGTCGATACTGGTTGCATCTTTCGGTTAGCTTACTCAACTAGATATCAGACATGCAGCTCCGGCCCAGGATGGCAGAAGAACAAATGAATGCAGTCGAGATCATAAAAGAGAATTGCAGTTTCATATCACTACAATGAATGTATGTAACTCAAATGATTTGAGATACGTCAAGCATGCCTTTGTCATTTTGAGATTCCAGCACCCTTTTCATGGCATTGTGACATCTGAAAAGTATTGAATTGGTCAAGAACATATACTTCAATCTTTCCAGGCACAAATATTTTAAAAACAAAGATACAGTGGGCGTACCTCCAAGGTAGATGATCAAAGAACATATTTGGTGACACAACAATATCTTTAAAGACATCTCTGTTTGCTAAATAAGCTTTATAATTCCGTACACGCTCTTGAAATCTCCAGCCCTTCCATAATGACATACTGATGTGCCTTTGTTGGGGTACCATATGAATCACAAGGCCTGGTAGAAACATCTCTGCACGATCCCCTGCTGATCCATTTTCAGATCTGGGGACAGTTTCCAAAAATTGTGATACAGGATCGTCCAATGAATTTATGACAGAAGTGTTATCATAAAATGGATTTTCAATATTGTCATCCTCTGTATCACCGCCACTATTGGTCCTGTCTCCACTATTGGTCCTGTCTGATTCTTTCCAGAGAGAATAACTTCGATCCACCTTGTTGCTTCCTGCAGCAAGAAAATCTTTTAGTAGAACAAACTCTTGAATGCTTACATAAAAAAGTGTGCACATCCTTCATTATAGTGAGCTGGATAATCAATACTAACCCACATAGACTTTTTGATCCAGTTCATCTACTGTGGAGGCTGCAGAATGTAGCTCTGATGGATCAGCTGCCTCCATCTTCCCCCTTTGATTCTTGCTCACACAGAGAAATTGACGAGCTAGCCTAAAAATCAAGGCTGTATCAGTCTTGGAATCCTGAGCGAGTGCCTCAATTGCAGCAGCACGAAGCCGTAGGACTGATCCAACTGAAAGCCGTGCAGAAAATTCATTGTTGTGTACAATGCTGCAGAAAGCTCAAAACATACAACAGAAACATTTGATGAAAGACCAATGGTGAAAACTTGCTTTGGAGCTTCTGATGGCATGGAGGGCAATTAATTACCTTGTAACAAACTCTGAACATGCCTCTGCTATGACCAAATCCACACATGGAAGGGGTCCATATGCATAAACATGTAAAGCTGGGTACTGGCGATATAGCTGGTACACAGAAAAAAGATAAAGTGAACAAATAAAATAGTATTTCATAAAAATAAATAAACAAACAATTTTTCAATGTGATAAAAAAACAACTTGGTATTGGGAGAGAGTGTGGAAGAACAACCATGTGTCCTCGCATGTTTTAGTCCCTAACCCAATGGAATGAGAGGTTCCAATTCAACAAAAAAGGTGGGTGCTAATATTGTTTTAGATCCGTGGTAGAGATGGTTTAGCTAAAAACCAGGTAATAGCAAATAGTGATCATTGCACACCAAAAAAAGAAAAATACCACATTTTAGCAGAGGATCACGCACATATTTTAACATATAGAAAATCAAATTGCTTTTAAGTATACACCCACATCTTAAAGTACAGAAGATGATAAAATTGCTTCATGTAAGAAAACATACCCTCAGTCCTAGCAAAGCAGCAATGGCACCTCCTAGGGAATGGCCAACTATGCGCAGACTATATCCATCACACTCACATCCAGCTCCCAGCAATGAGGAAAGGAAGCCAGAGCTGCTTTCTGATTCTGTATCTCCATACAAGTTGCAAATAGATTAAAACAGGCATATATTGCCAGGATAAAGAAGTGCAGTACATAACTTCAATTGGCAATTTGTAATATTCTGTTTTAGGTGAATGAAAAATATACTAAGCGCAGAAAAGAATTACAAAAGCTAAATAGAGAATAAGAGATCCTCCAAAAATGAAAAGAAAAGAGTCATCATCATAATAAACCAGCCCACTCCTGCTGAATATCAGTTATGGAAACCCCATAAAAGCACGAGAAGCATGAAAGCTCAAGAAAGAAAGGAAACCTATCCATAACAATTGTCTCGAAATGCACCAGTCCTTAAACATTCCACATTATGACTGCATATATGACACAAAACCATTCTTTCAATTTTTTATCCTTACCGAGATGAACAAACAAACATGAACATGAAATTCACAAATCTTTCATAATTGTACATACAATTTTATGACAAAGGTAGTTTGTACCCATTTAAGGTAACTGGGGATAGCAAAGGTCCACGACCAGAAAAACAGCCCACCTTCCGCACCAAATAAATAAATTAGAACAAAAATAAATCACTATATATGTATGGACAGGTAAGATCATTTGACCTCACCAAAATTTTGGAGAAAAAAAAGCATTTTGATGTTAATTGAGTAAAAGATAGAGAAAGAGAGAAGATGAGAGGTGAGGAGAGGAAAGATAAGAGAGGAAGTCAACCAGTAGAGATACCAAGAAAATTTAGTTTCAATAATTTCAAAAGCTATCTGAAAACATAACAATAGGTGAAGCTTAATGTTTACCAATGATTATTATTTTTCCACTATAAGCTTTACAACGTGTAAATGAACGGACAGAAACTTCATGAAGCTTTATGTTACAAATTCTCTAGTGAGAATGTGAGATTAAATTTTGGTCATTCCACTGCTATTTTCTTGATAATCAAGGCACATGAGTAAAAAAAAGGAAAAAATAAAATGAACCAAAGCCACACAGGTTTGCATATCATAGAAATTAATTAACATTCCTAACATAACTCTATGAAATATTGAGTGCTTATGACACATCAACCCTATGAAAATTCAAGTTTAGGAAATTTTCCATTACTTGAACTGTGACCAGCTAGGTACTTCTACAAAACTGAAGGGCCTGGCTTAGACAACAGAGAACAATAGATGCATGAGCGTGTTATGGGATTTGTTTTTAAGACAATTTGGTCAAAAGGACTGATTTAAAATTTATGAAAAGAAAAGCGGGGTAGTGAAGCAAAAAGAAATCATGATTACCATTATTTGCAAGATTTCCTTCAAGTTGCATGTAAAGATCACGTGCAGCCTCAACTATGCCTGAGTGTCCATAGTGTGGAAAAGATGATTCCACACTTCGCTTCACATCAGGGCAAATATGGCTGCTACTGTAAAGAAGCAGAAAAGAAAGTTTCAGACCAGAAACAATTTGTTCAGTTGGGCCCAAAAGCCATAATAAAAATGAAGGCATCAATTCAATTAACAATTTTCAACCAAACAATTAAGAAAGTACTATTAGCAGGACAAAGATTCTTCTTGCGTTAGACAAAGAGCTTCTGGGAATTTACCCTAAGAAGCAAAGATACCGATAGGTAAGGTACCACAATGATGCAAAAACTTTAAGTTCCAGCCGTGCACTCACAATAAATAGAAGCTTAGAATTCAGAATCAGATTGCTGTTTATAATGTTCCCATACTCTTTATGATAAGAGCTCAAATGAGAAGTAATCACCTTTCTTATTATGCATCAAATAACTGACAAAGAATAGAGCATATAGAATTGATAATCCAGTAGAACAATTTATTTTGATAATTAGTCACATGTTACTACAGTTCTCTGCAAAAGAAATGTAGAAGCAAGCAAAAGAATGAGTGTTTCACTTATCAATTGGGTTTTATAGCATTATATAGACATAGAGAAGTCTGGAAAGACTGCCCCACCCTTTACTCCGCTACACCCTCCAAAGAAAGGTTTGGGGGAGAAGACAGAAAAGCATCCCCCCCAGTGGGAGACCAGACCTTAGTTAAGCTCCAGAAGGGGATGGGATGATTCTTGACTCAATTGTATCAAACAACTTCTAATCAAATGCAATTGGGAATTCAGAGAAAAGTCAAACAAACAAAATCCCAACCCCTGTTACTTACCGCAATAAAGTGGTTGTAATCAATATTGGTAAGTTGTCCTCAGTGTTGTCATTAGTTTGAAAAAATAATCATAATGCAGTCTTTGTTCTGTTTCTTTCATGAATAATAATGGTTTTGAACTCCAGAATATATTTTACTGAACCTTCAATTCAATAAATTTACAAATTATTTTAGCAGAAATGGCATAAATAACTAAACGCTAGTTTTTGCACAATACAATTGATTGGCATTAGTATGGTGAAATTCATGCTTTATTGACAATTATCACATAGGGGCATAAATTCATGTGTGTGTGTGTGTGGATAGAGAGTGAGAGAGAGAGAGAGAGAGAGAGAGAGAGGGAACATGCTTTATCAACCCATCCAAGTCTTCTCTAGAAAGGAGGCATTCTCTTCCCAAACCATCTGTTATGAGGTCTTCAGGGGTCTCAGTTCCTCGTACAGAGATCACTACAGATCTTAGATGGCGTAGAACCACAACGAAGTATGCAGCTTCACATTTTTCCTGAATAAAAAAGAAGACGTTAAATTAACTGCAGGAAATCAATATTTAGCATTCCTTACAGTGCAAAATTGTGGAGATTGTCATCTATTCATATATCAACAATGAGACTTTTGTAAATCATTAGGAAGAAGCAATCTCTCTTGCCTCTTTTAGTAATTTCATGCTGAAAGTCTTTGCATTATTTGTATGCAGGATAGCAATCCTTCAGTGAAGAGGGTTTTCTAAAATTTATTGATTATTTTACACCTACAGTAATTCATTAACATTTTTTATATAATAAATACTGACAGCACAAAAGCCTTAACATTAGATGGAACCTTGGCTTTCAAATAAAAATAATAAAAGAAAAATTGTAAAATGAAAAATGGCCATGCCCTTCATCCTTGTGTCTTCAAAGAGTAAAAAAACTAACAAAAGAAGATCCTTAGTATCTACCTCATATAAAATCCCAAGAACATTACAACTTTGCAAAATGCAAAAACTTGAAATTGGAGCATTATAAAGTCGAGAAAGATGGGAGAAGGTGATGTACTTCTTTCTCTTAGCACTATTCTCCTCTATTTCTCTCCTGTTAGAGTAAAAACCCTAATCCTAATCCCTAATTCTCCAAACCTAACTCACCATAAAAACTTAGTGAGTCTCCAGTTGTCTTACATCAATTGGTATTAGACCTAAAGCGATCCCCCTCTTTTTATTTCTTTCCCCTGTAAAGCATACATAATTTGCTTTTTTCAAAACTAAGTTTTTCATATGACAATATGTACTCTCGAGTCAATGAATGCTATGGGTGGAAATCTTAAGAAATCTTGTGACCAACTATCTTGGCGATAATCATGCTAAGATATCTTGTGACAAACTGCTCATTCAATCAAATGCTATTTTATTAGTCTAGTGAATCAAGTACTGTATTCTATCACAATGGATATGCTCTGTCAACTTTTTGTCTTTATGGTTTGTTGGAAAATATAGTCATGTTTGAACAGTTTTTCTTTATTCTATCAACATGAATAGAGTGCCTTTTTCCCGACGAGCTGGAGGATGTAACTTCAACCAAAGGGCATCTTTTTGGACAAAAAAACCTTGCAATGAAGAAATTCGCATTTTGGGTGAACTGGCTGGGCATACAAGCGCAGAGATGGAGATGGCTCTGCTGCGATAGAGGATGAAGGAGAATCCGTAGGCAACTGGTCCGGAGAGAGCTTTTTCTCATTCTATTCGATGAATATCAGATCCAGTGTTAAGTCTTTTGGTAAGCGGGAGTAATCTTAGACGAATCTAGATATTAAATATTGGTGATAGTATTGCTATGCTTTGCTTTAAAGGGAAAATATCTACAATAGATGTTCTGAATAGGACTTTTTTTTTATAACAACGAAGAATATGAAACTTTAGTCAAGAAAGAGAAGCCCCTTCAAACAACAATCGCAATCAACTGCTGAAGCAATTGCAATTATTGACAAGACTTTAGGGAAACTAGGTTCCTACCAAGAGGGATCAATGTAATCAGTATGTCATGAAGAATGTGAAGAGAGGAAAGTTGCAGCTACATCAAATCCAAAAAAGCCACAACTAGAGTAACATGTACAAGCACCATGAGGTGAAGTTAATAAAGTTGATGGAGACACTATTCAATACAATAGAAGTAGAAAAGCTAAAAGATAAGTAAATTATTGATAGTGAGAGCACAATATAATTTTTGGCTCTTGTCGATTTTATAATACCTAAGAACCATCGAAAGTCAATTCGTTTCAAGGTCTTGTAATTATTTAGTCAAGGTGAGATCAATTCAAGAAATCTCCAAGGTTCCACATTTTGCATGTTCCAAGTGTGAGAAGCTTAATATCACAACACTTCAAAACTCAAGATCGAGTTTTCTCTAACCACTGGTTGAATGATGTAGCCACCAAAAAGAAAGAAGTTTTTGAATTACCTCATTTTGATTTTCAATTCTCTATATTCTAGTTTATCTTGTAAACTTGGTCCATTTAGGAATTTGTCTTGCTTAGCTTTTGGTACCTATAAAAGGAGCACTTATTTTATGTGATAGGAAGGATTTTGATACTGGAAGTATGAATTTTGGTCTAGTTTAAGGTTGTGGCCTTAACTGTTTGCTCTCTTCCCTTTTCTTTAAGCAATATTTTCCTCTTACTTTCTTCTATTTCTTTCTAGCAACAGTAACCTCGATTTCTATTCACTCCTACAGTAAAAATCCTAATTTCCTAAATCACTAATTCTCAAAACCTAGCTCTACCATATCCTTTATGGGGCACTCATCCAAAGTTGCCCTACATCAGGTACTTAAATAGATCTCATGCTGTTATACATAAACCATTTTGAACAATCTTCCATGTAAGCCGTAATAAACTACTCCATATTTGTGGGTTAAATTGGTTAAGAGTTCAAAGATGGAAAACGTTGAACCATTGAAATACTTGATTTGGGTGCAACACTAAATACAGCACTGTTTACATTGAATTTGGAGCCCAAAATGACTTTAAGGTGGCATTTGGTTCACAAAATCTGACTTTTTCCTCTGGAATCCCTCCCAGGAATGTGACACAAGACAGATCCTTGGGATATGAAGTTTCTGCATTTGGTTGGGAATTTGAGAACTTCAAGGAAAAGATAGTTTTTTGCATTTGTTTTTTCATTGGAAACCCTAAAGATACTTAGCATAAATTACAATCATACCCTTGTTATCATTATGGTTTATTGAATTATTAAGTGCAATGGTGAAGCCAAAAGTGTTTTTAAAGGGGGCAAAGTATACATGAACATGCAATTAACTTTTTCATGAAATTGAACTAATCATATAAGAATATAAAAACTCAAATTAGTTAATCAATATATGTGAAATGGTATGTAAATTATAAAGAAAAATAAATTAGAAATAAAAAAGAAATTGAGTGTGAAGAACAACCTATATTATGACCATATTAAGCATTTCAAAATGAATAAGCAACAGTTCAAACCGTACTAGATTCCATTATTATGGCAACAGGAGCAGTAGATAATTATAAATAATTTTTTAAAAGATGTTAAAAAAACCTAGAGATTAGTTTTTACCAAAAGTTATCCTTATTTTTCTTTTAAGATCATACTCACTACATTCATATTGAGGTGTGGGAAATAAAAAAAAACTAAGTATATTATTATTCTAACACTGAACAATAAGGATATATATGTCACAATACTAAAATTCATTTCCCAAGCACTTGCCCCCCAAAAAAGGGGGGTGTAAGAGGATTTGGAATATGAAATTTTTGAGAAAGTTGGATTCCAAGGACAAACCGAACACATTAATGCTTGGAATCTCACTTTCCTATCTAATTTTGAGAAATAACAGCCACCTAACATAACAAACCATGTCCAAACAAATTTTCTATCAAAGTTAGGATAAGAATATGAATTTCACCTGACAAACACGACCACGTCGAAGTGCTTCTGGGGGTAAATTAGTATATTTTAAAAAGGCTGCTGCATGACCCCGCCACCAGTTATCTCCAGAGAGAGAGGGCCGCCTGAGAGAAGAAAAGGCATTCATGTATGACCAATCTGAGAATGGAATGATCTCTTGCCCTTGCACATAAGATGGCATACAGTGTAATTTGCATAAATGCACATGACTATTTGCATGTTTGTATGTATGTATGTATTACTTGCCCTCCGCCTAAAAGTTTCATCCTGTTCTTCTTCAATGTGACTTCTTTGGAATAAATTCTTACATTCACGTCCACATCAACAGTTTACATTTGCAAAGCTATACATGTGATTTCTCTTATTGGCCCCGATCTAAAATGGTGGGCAATATCAACATTCTACTTCATTTATGTATAATAAGGAAATGTAAGGACATAGAGATAAATAACAATCAACTGGAAAACCAGAATTCATGGCATGCAAGGCTAAAATTCCAAGGATTGTCTAGGGTATGAGTTGCTTTTCCTACAGCAGGTTCAGTCCACAATCTCTCACGTACGATTGGGAACATGGAAAGGAGTAATATCCCTTTCATTGAAGTCTGGGTTTCTTTAAGGGAAACAACGAGGAGGACTATTCCGTTCGTTCAAGCCTAGGTTTCTTTAAGGGAAACAACAAGAAAAAATCCTGAGGTGTGAAAAGTCATGTAACCTCTCTCACAGACAAAATTCCTTGCATGAATATTATTGTTTTGATCCGTAAAACAAAATCCAACAAAAGAAAAGGAAAAAGGAAACAAGATCCAGCAATTTCCATTAATATAATGTAGATGTATGTCATATTAATATACATGCTTTAAGCAAGATACCCTGTGAATAAATGACCTGTTACGAGTCCATGGAGTCAAAATCCTTTGCCTGTAGAGCCATGCACAAGGAAAAAATACAGTATGTCTTCCAAAATCAAGCAATGGACCCTGAAAAACATAGCAGCTTTACAAAATATGCCAGAGTAGTCTTCACAAAATTGAAAACAAGGACAGAAAAAGAAAGCATGAATTAAAATTAATTAGAAAGTTGAATCACAGTACAGTGTATGCAGCTTCAGCAAATTCATGAAAAGCAAAGGCCTCCTGAATCATTTCTCTAGGTGCTTCTACCAATCCATCGTGAGATTTAGGGGATTCGCTATGCCTCTGCAACAAAGCTAGACCTACAGAGAGAGCGTACCACATTTAAGGTAGATTAACAAAAGGATAATAGATGTCAAGGAACCATCTCAACCCAATAGCTTAAGCTGTTAGGTGGGGTTCCAGGATATGATTTATATTATTCTCTAACACACCTCCTTAAGTGAAAGCCCTTTGGGCTTGAAACTTGCACATGCCTACATTACCTTGTGCTTAATTTTTATCAAATAAATAGGGATGGTGAGATTCGAACTCGTGACCACTTGGTCATCAAGGCTCTGATACCATGTCAAGGAACCATCTCAACCCAATAACTTAAGCTGTTAGGTGAGGTCTCAAGATATGATTTATATTATTCGAACAAAAAAAACAATAGATAGAGACTTCAAAGTGTAGGCAACAATCTACACCAAAGAACTAAGCTGTCCTTTTCTTATAACGAATTGCAAATGAACGAGTTAACAGATAGCAGTAGCAACAAATGGAGAATTTAAATAGCTTAAGGGCTCATTCGTGGCACATAAATATTAAAATGGCAACTTGACTCATGTGGGATTCACTCACTAATCAGGCCAAGCAGACACAAGTCCTAGAGAAACAAGCAAGCTCTACTTTCCCAAAAAAACAAATGGTTCACTGACAGGCCCAAAACCAGCTTGGACTTCAGGGGACAAACCAAATCAACTAACGAAGAGTACAACAAAACTTAATCCATCAAGGTCACCTGTCAGTATGAGTAATGCCAATCTTACAAAACAAACCATAAACACACATGGAAAAAATTATTTAAGAA
>Ga0307517_10011645_pt1 | contig 12169 bp, 10 predicted proteins | sample 23_EM_MG_FD_194515 | JGI IMG/M metagenome (GOLD analysis project Ga0307517, IMG submission 194515) | Populus trichocarpa ectomycorrhiza microbial communities from riparian zone in the Pacific Northwest, United States - 23_EM | ecosystem: Host-associated > Plants > Roots > Unclassified | place...
TGAGTAGTGAGTGTAGTGGTCAGGTGGGAAGGTGATAATGGTAAGGATGGTGTTTGTAGTAAATATGTGTGAGGGCTAGGGTAAGGCATGAAGTGAACTTCACTCCAAACATAATTTGAGCCTGACAGCGCATGTGCACGAGAAAAAATTGTACTATCCACAGTCAGTACAAAAGATGGCATTTATCAATGTTGAGCACCTTCCAATTGCCTTCCAATCAAGAGGGTAGCTATGCTGACTAATCCCCTCCATTTCTTTCTTTTCAATTTCTTTTTCTTTCTTTTCCTTTCTTTAATACCCAGTAAAATGGGGGGAAAACCAGAATATTTGAGTTCTGCCCTTCTGAACCAAACGACTGCAGAACCAATGAAAACTAGTAGTGGTTGTCCCGATTGAAGACCCTAGGGTTTTCCAGGTCCACCCACAAAGAAAACCTGCACCAGGGGTTCCAACAGGTCAGGAATTAGAATAAAGGTTTCAAAGTGTTTTGCAGATTGCACAAGGATGTCAGAAGGATGTAGTAGAAAAGGATATTATTATAAAGATATAAATGCTAATCTAAAATTTGACATATCCCAAACAGTCCCGTACAGCACAAGTTCCAAATGGAAAGGTGGTGGAGGCAGGCGTCAAAACACTGTGAATTTACTTCTGGCTTGCTCTTGCATGAGGGAGGTAGAGGGCATGGGGACAGTGCTGAAACACCATCACTGTCTCGCTGTTGCATGCGAGGGCAGTGGAGGAGGCCCTGGGACTCACAATAGGGCCCCCTTAGTGTTCCATGGCAGAAGCTCGTGTTCGACGGTAGCATCATTCAACCTTCTGCACCAGCATTAGTCTTTTGAGGCCCCCATTGCAATGTTTGCCCCACATTGGGTGTTCTCTGCCTTGTGTTGAGTATTTCGGTCTTGCGTTGGATTGCTCACCCCCGCGTTGGGCTGTTCGACTGTGCATTGTGTGTTCTTGATCTTATGTTGGGTCCTTTATCACTTATTGGGCCATTCAGACTTGCATTGGGTCAGTCAAACACCTGTTGCTCTGTTTGACTCCACATTGGGGGGTTTTGATCTTGTGTTTGGCATTTCAACTTGCCTTGGCCTTGGGACACATACGCTGGCAAAGTGGGTGGCACGTGTCCTAACATATTTTCAATGTTAGTGGGTAGGAGTGGGTGAAGGGAGGCAGGCCATAATCGGGCTCACCTCTTTGCATACCTTGAGGGTATCCCATGTCATGGGTTTCCCCTTGGATTTCCTACCTGTAGCCAACTCACAAGACCTCCAGAAATCCATCGACATTGTACTTAGTGATTGTCAAGGGTTTCAAAACCCTTGCGGGTTACGGGTAGGGTACACTGGGGTAAGGGTATGGGTTGGATTTATCCAACCCTCACTGCACCCGTACCCCTGCCGCAGGTTGGTGGGTTACCCACCAAGTTGGTGGCGGGTTTTTGGGGCGGAGTTTGAATCAAGATCAACCATGTTGATTTCGCTTTCCACTGCTCCCACATCCCTCTGCACTCAACGAACATGGCAGGACATGTTGAAAGGCAAGTAATATATTTATAACTCTCCTGGCATACATTTTCCACCCTTTTTAGGTTCCTCCACATGCGAACTCAGTGCCACCTGGCCTCTCCCCTCCAGCCAGGGATGTAGGCCACACTACGTCAATGTCGATGTGGGCGTATGGCTGCATATGGGTTTGGGGGTAGGTAGGAAACAACAGGGGAGACCCATGGTTTGGGAGACCCATGAGGTATGTGGGGAGATGAACCACAGTCGGTTCGCCTTCCTTCGCTTACTTCTCTTGCTGCCCACTAACGTCGAAAATGCGTCAGGACATACACTGCCCACTCACACACCCCACCAAACATGCTGCCCCCTACAATGCCAATGCTGACCCCGGCTTTGACCCACATGCAGGTACCAGCCACCCCTTCCCTCACATCTGTTCGTGTGCATGCCAGCATAGACACTCGCAGCCGCAGGAGTTCAGCTGACATGCTCTGCATGAGGTGGTTGGTGTACTGATAACCGGCTCCCCTCACAAGGTCGACAATGCCCAACGACGGGCTGAACGAACCAATGCATGGTCAAACAGCTCAACGTTAGCTCGAATGCTACGGCGGCACAACCCCTCGCAAATTTTGCTGGGCCAAGCCAGGTGGGTTCGACCATGGCAACCACCAATGCCCCATGTCAGCGTCAATGGCCAGTACAAACATGAACATGTCCATGCGCCTGAGCAACGAGGTGAGAACGGATGCAAGTGATGCCCACCAGTGTACCAACGACATATTGGCATGGATGTTGATGCTGCTGCATCATCCGCAAGACCTTCCTAACCTCGCAGCGCTGCACGGCGATGTCAATTGACACCCACATTGCCGTTGCGAGGTTTCCTGGTCAATTCTGGAGGCTTACCTGTACATGGGTTAGTGTACCCCCGGGTTTCATGTAAACCTATGACTTTACTGATAATTTCTTAGTCCTTCACCTGCATCACAAGCTTCACTACTTCAACACTGCTGGATGGGAGGACGATTGGATTGAAACTGCATGCGTCATTGTTCGTGCAGAGTTTGACCGAATGTATGCATTCATGGACTTCGACAACGAAGTAATCTTGATGAACAAGGTATGATTACCTTACCTTTTTAGACCCACTATTTCTGACCATTGCTAGCCCTCATTGTCGGTCAACATATTTGATAATTTACCCGCTCTGGCTGCCCCAGATTTGTTGGAACTCTGTGACGAACTCGACCAATACCTTAGCACCGATCCTGAGCAAGTTACAAATGTTTGTCAGTGGTGGTATGAATGAAGGGTGGCGTATCCTCACCTTCACTGCATGGCCTTGGATTACCTTACAATCCCAGGTGTGTACAAAATGCATTTCATCTCAAGTATTTACTAATCTTCCCTTTATATGAAATAGCCACCTCTGTTGCCATCGAACAGATTTTCAGTCAAGGCTGAATCGTTCTCTCTCACCTCCCAAGTCGCCTTTCAGTCCAGTCCACACGGCCTTTGATGTGCGTCGGCATATGGAGCCTTCTAGGTTATGTCAAAGACAGCAACATCAGGGCTGTTGTCATATTACCTGAGGTTTAGGCCAACATAAAGGAAGATATCCTTGCTACTGGGTGGGATGCTATCTTAGACACGTAATAGCGCCTTTGTATTTCTTGCTATGTTCTTTGTTAATAATTTTTTGTGAGACCCAGCACAGGTTTTTGAACCTGCAGAACCTGCAGAACCCCTACCCCAACCCGCGGAAACCCCTACCCTCAGTAGCGGGTACAGGTTGATGCGGGTAAGGGTACAGGTAGCCCTGGAATACCCCAGGGTTACCCATGACAATCACTAATTGTAATAGGCTGGCCTGCATCCCTCGTTGGAGGGGAGAGGCCAAGTGGCATCAGTTTGGGTGCGGTGCGAAGAGGATAAAAGGTATTAGAACTCAAGTACTCATATAATAGGAGGGTTTCAAACAAATTACTCACCTTCAACGTGTCCTGCTGTGTTCATTGGATTGAGAGGGATGTTGTGTGTGGGTTGCGACTCAACATGGCGTAATCCCGGCACTTCTGAATTCATCTCCGATATGGGATTTCTAAAAATAAGGCCATCAGCTGATGGATGGGGGATTTCTCTATCGTCATTAAGTACAAATATAAAAAAAGACTATGAATTTTGTTAGTCTGACTATGGGAGACTAGGATTTCTCCAAAATGCAAAAGAAACCCAGGGTTTCTGCCAGAAAGGGGGTTTCTGGTTAGAATTATCCTCTTTCCAGGCTTCTACCAGAGCCGATGGGCTAACTGTGAACTAGGGGAAACCTAGCGAAAAAATTACCACATAAAAGTAACAGGAACCTGGTACAAAGACTAAAGTTGAATTAGAGAGATGATTGACAGTGGTATAACTGCAAGGCAAGAGACATGTTGGCTGGTAATGTATACATAGCCTGGAACTCCTTTGAAATTTTGAGTTTCAACTTTCAAGAGTGATGCACAAGAATTTTTGTTCTCAGAATTGGCTTGAAATCTGGGTGTCAAAGGGCTCAGGGAACAGGGCCTATAACAACAAACAGAAATACAAAAGCAATTTTTATGAGCTCAACACCATAGATGCAGAACTAGGGCTACTAAAAGGAGCAAGCTTCTATATAGGCATCCTGATTCCTCCTTGACTCATTCCACAGCAAGACTGGCAGACATATGCTTAACAGTGGCCTTGGAGGCATTGCAAGAAGTTTGGAACTAAAATTTACCTAGACTGAGGATCAGGGGCCTGCTCATCCTCAAACTTGTCCTGTAAGCTGCTAAACTCCTTTGCAAAAATAACATCCACTTCTTTGATGTTGCCAGGCTAGATGAGTTAGAAGAAACTGAGCACCTCTAGAGCACAAAAGGATATCATACACGCACAAGTGTGACATATTTGGTGCCAGAGCCCTCAATAGTAATGGATTGGTCAGTTATAGCTGAACCCTCAATCTTGAATGAGTAGGAAAATTTGATGTGTGATGTCAGATTTGCTCTCTTGAGACAATAGATGTCAGGTGCAGCATAAAAAAAAATGAGCAAAAAAACCAAGGTTAGGAAATGAAGGCTCAATAGCTATTAAAGACCTGGGGAAAATCTGAGATTTGTTCAAAGATGACAATCTAAACAATCTCTTACCGGAAAAGGGAGCTTGGGTCTGAAGGCTCACCATAGCCGGGATTAGACAAAAACTGGTTCCATCTCTGGTCAAAATTCTTTTCTGCATGATACTGGAGAGTAGATCCAAATTGATGAAAAAAGGCGATGAATTTCACCACCTAAGTTAATCAGTAAGTAGATTATCCTCAGCAGTCTGCATTCTACTGACAAATCCCACCCCAAGCTGGGCTGCAATGAAATGAACCTGACAAACTCTTAGTAGGGCATCAGTAAAATCTTGATAAGGGTTTGACTAACATTGTCTAGATTTTCTTTGCAGGTAGACAAATCCATATACAATTCATGAGCGGATTTGACTGACCAATATCTGTTAAATAGCTTCAATCAATCCAATAAAAAATCTACCCATTTTATCAGCAATTGCAAAAAATCGAGTTGCCGAACCCTCAGAACTATGCGATCTAGGGGTGTTCAGAAGAATCACCATGTGTCTGATCAGGATTCAGGATGGGGACTCACGATGAAAGTTTATATCTTCGGAGGTAGTATTTCCTACCCCTAGAGAAAGGTGAGTATAGCTATTCGTTTTGAAGGCTTGAATATTTACGATTTTAGGAGTGAGGCCTCTAGCTGATTCTCCGCCTGGCGATAGATGGAGTTTAGAGCTAGTGCTGGGTAAGTACTAGAGGAATCTCCACATGAAAAGTTTGGTTAGGACAAACGTTCTATATCCGTGGTGGCTGGGATGGAAATAATCCAATTATAATTAGTGGATTGGGACATTGTGAGTGGGTGTTGGAAACGTTGGAAAGGAAAGACCAGTGTTTGAAACGCCCAGAGACGCGGAAGGAAGTGCCGACGGCACGTGATCCCGAAGGTAGTGGGTGATTGACTCTGAAGGGAACACTATGTCATGGCCGACGTTCTTCAGACCAAGCCAGCCAATTGGAAATACGTCTCCGAGGGTGGTGCAACAATCGTGTTCTCTTATGCCGGACCTTCTCACCCTGATTTCGATGGCACAGTTTTGCGCCTGAGAAAGTCAACCTTGCCTGCTGAAGGATCCCAAAAGAAAGCTACCCCCGTTGTTCCCATCCAACCCACAGATGGCGAACCAGATGACCCAACAATTGAATACCAGGCAATGTGCATGCAAAAGCTGATACCGCCGGAACACCTTCCTCGCTTGCAGACGGTGCAATTGGATAGATTTTGGTTGGAAGAGTTAGTCAAATTGCAAAACGATGTTCGTCCAGAGGAACGGAAGGAAAGGGATGAGATAGATCTCGAGAGAAAGAAAGGAGTCTTGGCTACAGATCTGGTGGGCGGAAATTGGCTGGCTGTTGAAATCAAGGTGAACATTGCGACGGTTTTTCGCACCTCCCGCCTGAATCTTGCCTTCATTTCCAGCCAAAATGGGCCTTCATGCCGTCACTCGTCCATCTATCTGACGAAACGAAGCCCATCAAATCGCAGACTTGCCGGTTCTGCATGCACTCTCACCTGAGGACACACAAAGGCCAACAGACCGCCACTGACTACTGCCCCCTCGATCTATTTTCTGGCAACGAGCGCCGAATTTCTCTCGCTGTCAATAGCTTATGGGATGCCTGGGTTGCGAGCAATGCAACGATGAACAACCTCAAGGTCTTTGCCGGTGGGAAGTTCGTGACACCTTCTGAAGTTAGTTTGGATTTTGGAACGCTCGCGTTTAAGATCTATTGATTGATTGATTCTAGGTCCACCTGCTATTAGCGAAGGGTTACGACGATGGACAAGAATTAAACGCGATTCGTGATGCCTTCGCAGTTGCGCTGGTGCAGCGCTTGCTACGTACACCCGTTCTTCGCATCCTCTCCGCTTTGCAGCGCGATCTTGACCCGCTAGATATTGAAGGCCTGTCCAAGCTGTGGAGATTGACAGAATCATCTGTTCCTCTTTATCGGCAGACATTCGCATCATTTTTTGAACAGATATCTGGAGGTTTTGAATCGGAACCACCAGCTACTCCGATAGGCGTCAGCTCTCCGTTTTTACAGTCTCCAGAACCCTATATCTCCGATTGGATTGACTTCCTGGATACATATCTAACTCCAAAGAAACCGGAAATGGATCACTCAAACCCCTCTCCTGAAAACCTTCGATATTATCTTTTGGCTTACCTCCTCTCCGCGACATTCAAGGATTGCTCGGTCATCGTCAAATTAGATTTCTTAAAGCCAGGAGAACCTCGGCAAGAGGTCAAATCTGATTCCGTTACTGTAATTGATTTGGATCCGAAAAGCATGGATAAACTAAGGCATTGGGAGAGATTGGATCAAGAGATTGCGCAAACTTATTCCTCCGTGCACGTGAAGAGAGTTTGTGTCGATGAAGGGCAAACCCTGACTCGGAAGTGATGATAGATCTGAGGCCAAAGTACGATTATTCTCTATTCTTCTGCCCCTCAGTTTCGGTTACTTAGTTTGGATCTCATATATAACTTCACTAAACGAGGTGGAATAGTTACGTAATTGCTAAACGGATTAGATCCGTTTGACGCGTGAACCAGTCGGAGGATAGGGGTGTGTGTTCAAACTTCCCCTTCACTTACTCTGATACAATCACCAGTATTCAATACCCAAATCGACCTCTATTACGCATGGCATCCCTCCGAGCTCTAAACCTTGTCCGAACTAATGGGCGTGGAGGACTTTCGACTCCTGGGAAGGTTGTCTTGTTGAATGCTCTGACGAAGCCTCAAAGACGACACGCTTCATTTTACAATGCCGACATAGCTGGCCTTTCGGAGGAAGAGGCTGAAGTATTCATTTATTTATGCGTCGTATCTCAAGGCTTTGTTAACGATTCTCGACATCTTAGTTCCGGACTGTGGTGACCGAATTTGTTGAGAAAGAAGTTGCGCCTCGCGCAGCAGCAATCGACAAGACAAATACCTTCCCATCTGTAGGTCTCTCCGTATCTTCGCTGCTTGAACCGTGTCGTCACGCCATTGTTCTTATTCATGCAGGATCTTTGGGAGAAATTCGGGTCCATGGGGCTGCTTGGCATTACTGTCTCTCCAAAATACAATGGCCTATCTCTTGGATATCTACATCATACCCTTGCAATGGAGGCACTCTCGGCTGCATCAGGATCAGTCGCGCTGTCATACGGCGCCCATTCTAACCTATGTGTGAACCAAATCCACCGACATGGTACTGAAGGGCAAAAGCAAAAATACCTACCAGACTTGGTTGCTGGAACCAAGGTTGGGAGTTTGGCTATGAGCGAAGCTGGGAGCGGCAGTGACGTTGTAAGCATGCGTTTAAAAGCCGAGAAGATTAAGGGTGGTTGGAAACTTGATGGAACCAAATTTTGGTGAGTGGATGGTTGTAATCAGTTAGAAACCGAATTCTTATTTCCACAGGATTACCAATGGCCCTGTTGCCTCCACTCTGGTGGTTTACGCGAAAACTAGTCCAGAAAAAGGCTCTAAAGGGATCACGGCTTTCATCATCGAACGAGATTTCAAAGGCTTCTCAACAAGCCCGAAATTGGACAAATTTGGCATGAGGGGAAGCGACACATGCGAGTTGGTCTTTGACAACTGCGAAGTACCAGATGGTATGGAAGAGTTAACGCCTATTCGCTCATCTAATAACCCGAGATCGCAGCGAACGTTCTCGGAGAGGTTGACAAAGGAGCTGCCGTACTCATGTCTGGCTTAGATCTAGAGCGAATTGTTCTAAGTGGCGGACCTCTAGGGTACGATAATACTCTTCCTCAAAAGAAAACAATTTGACGATTGATTAAGGTTAATGCAGTCAGCATTTGATTACGCTGTAGAATACGTACATGACCGAAAGCAATTCGGACAACCTGTGGGGACCTTCCAGCTGATGCAAGGTAAGTCGCGTTTCTGTTGTCAAGATGCCGAAGCCAATCTTTATCCTCCAGCCAAGATAGCCGACATGTACACCAAGCTGAATGCTAGCCGGTCTTATGTTTATGCAGTCGCCAGAGCCTGTGACAAAGGCAAAATTAGTCGAAGGGTGAGTCTTTTCTTTCGTTCCAATCGTTCAACGACGATCCGCGGGGTGCAAACGTTCTGCAGCACCTATTCTATGATCGAGCATAAATTTCTCAAAGTTGATATCTATCCTCTGCAGGACTGTGCTGGGGCAATTCTATATTCCACGGAGAAAGCCGTAGAAGTAGCGTTAGAAGGAATGCAGTGCCTGGGAGGTAACGGATATATCAACGGTGGGTGTTTGCTCTTGTTGCCGTCAGTTGTACCCAGATTAACTTTGCCTTTTTGGTCCCTAATTAGATTACCCGATGGGTCGTATTGTTCGCGACTCGCGTTTATATACCGTCGGTGCTGGGACTCAGGAAATAAGGCGTATGCTTATTGGACGCGAGTTTAACATGGAACTCAAAGATTAGGCGCCAATGATCTGAGAGCACCAAACGCTGGGATTTAATATGATTGTGCGAGACCGAGTTCCTCCCAATATTTTTCAGCAGTCTAATGTTCGACAGATTATAACTTATTCTTCTGCACATTGTTGGATGCAAGTTATTGCTAGAAACGAGCGACGGTCTTTCTCAAACTTCAAACTCAGCCAGTTCGCCGTCGTCGAGATGGAGGTTGACTGATTATGGAAATGTGGCAAACGCCGCGGAATGTGAAATGATATGGAGTAAGACTGTCGAAACGCAAGTTAGGATGGACACAATTTCCGAATGGTTTGCTCGATTCATCTTTGTTCGCTGTCGATCTAGGGTTCATTTATATCCCTGCACCATTTAACTACAAACTTTGTTTCTTGCTTGCTATAATCCTCTGGTCGCTGATTTTATACCACCACACCGCTAGCATATCGTCAGCCTCTTCCCTGTTCTGTCTTTATCTAAGACTTTTTCCACATTGTCCGCTCGGCCATCGGCAATAACACTCTTCGTTCCGACCGCACGTCGACATCCATGCAGAATTCCTGGATGAGAGATGACTGCAAGCGGTCTGATCCATCCGTAGAAACCCCACCGGTGTCTTCACCTGAGGATGATAGCAGCAAGGAAGCTACCGCACCGTACGAAACCCCGCCATTGGCATTGGCGCTCAACGCGGCGTACAGGCGTCAGTCTATTCGACAACGAACCGCCCAGGCCTGCGACAAGTGCCGTGAACGGAAAACGAAGGTGTGCTGTTTTTTCTACAAGGAGATGTGACGCTGATATCTAAGATTCAGTGCTCCGGACACCGACCCGTCTGCAATCGTTGCACGAACCGCGGCCTCAACTGCGAGTACTCTGTTCGAGAATTGCGGACGGCAATACGCCCACCACCGCTCCGAAAGGATCTGACAGAGATTCCTGCTCCTCAGCCAGCGAAATATTCGGGTGTCTGTCGGTCGGCCCAGAACCTTCGCGCTAGTGTACAAGCCGGAGGTGCATTGAGACCGCCTTCCTCCTCCTACGGCACACCGCTTCCTCCGTATACTCCGAGACGGGGTATTAGCATCTACGACCAAGTACGATGGCTTCCGTCTCAGCAGAGTCAACCGCTTTCTGCTCAAAACGGCGGTTCCCGCATGGCGACTAGAGATGGATTACCGGCTCCTATAAGAGTTCGGCGTCGCTCAGCGGGTGCCAGCGTCTCCAATCCTTCTTGTCGGTCAACGTATTTAATACCATACCAGCTATTTCCGCACCATCCTGATCCGGTTATTCGCGCTCATGAAGAGGATCTGGCCTATATGAGAGATGGTGTCGCGAGTATGCCGATGCCGACGCCAGATTCCTCACACTTTCCTTTCGATCTCGAGATACCACGGCGAGTTATTATACATATATTGCGCACCTTGTCCCACCGCTGAATTCCTCTTTTTTGCCAATTTAGGGTACCCAGGGCATCTCCGGTGTCTTCACTCTATCACGATTTTGACCACGATGCCGCGCCGTACGGAACCAGACGATCCCCATCTCAAGGCCATCATCACCCTTATTTTCTAGATGATGCCACGTCATATTTTACCCCGACTCATACCCTCGACACCCTCGATGACTATTGGTCCCCCGTTTGCTCGAATATAATCCCACCGCCACCACCACCCATGCGAAAGACGGCGTATCTTCACCCAGATTATACCTCAGAAGACTTGAGCAACTCACCTGCCAGCTTGTACGGAGACCTATACTCACCGGTGTCAGCTCTGTCGTCCTCAACCCACTCAGGCGCAAGCCCTCAGGTTGAACTTGTGTGCCCGGCGCCTATTATACCCATTGGGATTGGGAATTACAACCATGACGAAGATGCGCTCTTCGGTTCGCTTGGGGCACCTCATGAAGAGAGCGTGGACACCGCTCCGATTCCTGACTCTGGAGGTCGTTTCAACTATTCGTTGAGGTCCTTCGAATGACTGGATCGAGCCCCTGTCCCTGTCCTCCTCTGCTCGTCCGTTCGGAGTTACGATCTGCGAAATTTCCTTCTTTCTTTGGTTGCCCTTCGCTCTACTAGTACGTTAATAAATGCTTCGGATGCTGTATATATCTTATGGTGTGTGTTGGGCTCCTTCTCTGCTTTCTTTTTCATGTCATATCATATAATTTTGCCTCATCGAGGCTTTGGGAAGGATCACGTATAGATTAATAATGCAAGTATATCGTGAAGTCCGTAATACACCTCTCTCTCTCATCGACGTGTATATAATAACTGTCTGTCGATGATTCTTCGGTATTGCTTTATCAAGTTATCCAGTTTACCAACTTTCATATGACAAATGAATGGGCATTCAAAAAAAATACATTGAATGGGTCAAACCAAGAAAGCCTTAGCTACAGATTTATAGGAATACATATAAAAGGCACTGGTAATACAATACAAGAGTAAGCATCAAAAACGAGCGCAGTAGAGTCACTAGAATGCAGTTCGTAATTATGCAAATACTGTAGTATTTCATTCAATTCGGCAGGGCCCATGACGCATTACCGCCCAGCTGAAATTTTGGTTTCAGCACTCTCTGTGACAAGGCCAGAAATTCGGCAGTACAGCACCACAGGCCACAAAATTTTACTATGTTGAGACTGTGATCACCAAACAGTTTTGGCACTGGAAAAAATTGCCCATTACAACTGTTACATTTTGGCAAATTTGAAGGCCGCATGACATGTTACTGCCAAATTGAATGAAATAGTACAGTAGTCAGTAATGAGTCTGGCTAAGTAACTCCCTGATATGAAGGTGAGGGTGGAGACTGAGTAATCCAGAGAGCATGAGGAGCCTAAACTGGCAGTTAAGGTCAAACAAATTACTGTTGAGTGCCAGTTGTTAGAAAGTAGGAGTACATTCATTTATTTACATTCTTTAGTTTCCTTATTTGTAAAACCGTCACCGGCCCTAAATTCTGAGGGCCCATCCACACTCGTTGAACTAGTCCCCGCCGCTCAGTCGTTTTCTCACCAAAACACTGAGCTAGTGCGTATTTACATTTGTTTTATGTTCTATTCTCT
>Ga0307517_10011646_pt1 | contig 12169 bp, 8 predicted proteins | sample 23_EM_MG_FD_194515 | JGI IMG/M metagenome (GOLD analysis project Ga0307517, IMG submission 194515) | Populus trichocarpa ectomycorrhiza microbial communities from riparian zone in the Pacific Northwest, United States - 23_EM | ecosystem: Host-associated > Plants > Roots > Unclassified | place...
GATTAAATTAAAAGAAAGATGATTGAAGTGAAAAACACGGGTAACATAGATGGCGGCTTCGGGATTTTTTTGCAAAGTTCATTTTTGTTCCCCGTCATTTTTAGCTATTAAATGATCGGTCCCTATAATTTTTGAAAAATAAATTTTGAAACCAAACTTCATTCCCATCATTTTTAATCCTTTTTTTTATGGAGAGAAGGTGGTTGCCAGATTCCAGCTTAAAGAGAAAAAGTTACCATGGTGATGATTTTAGCTATCAAAATGATCAATTTTTATGTTAAATAATTCCATATAATAAGGGGGGTTAAGATTATGTATTTTTCTTTTACCTTGAAAACGACTAGAAAAATATATTTGAGCTCGAGAAGATTTTTTGTTTCGGATTTTGCGTCAATTGTTTCGCTCTTTTGGATGCCATGAATTGGATTAACAAGGTTCATAGGATGTTTCCTAGGTGTTTTGGGTCAAAAATTGGTTTAAAATAGGCTTGTGGGTGAAAAACCATGAACCTTGTTTTTCTGGCTACACCATAGCTGGATTCTAGGAGTTTTAAACGACACTTCGTCTATTTTTTTTTTACAATTAGGATGTTGTCTGCCCTATTGAATCAACTTCAATTCCAAATAGATTCCACCCAACTTGATTACATAACATCTCCCGAGAGAGAGATGGGTGGGTAGTGATAGTAGGGGAAGAGAAGAAGACGGATAATAAAAAATGAAAGGGAAAGAAAAATGGATTTAGGATTTTAATTTGATAGGTCGTAGATATGATATGAGACTCATAAATTGCAGATGTCACATACAACTTATCAAATTATATTATTTTTTTCTAAATACTTTGTGGACTACGTCATTTTTTCTATTTTTTTACTATGCTAATTTTTTATTAAAAAAATCCCAAAACCCCACTACTGCCATATTGATTATGCTCTAATCCTTTTCTTTTTATTAGGGCATCGAATATTGTGTTCTATATTGGTGGTGCAATTGTGAGTATTGATCCACAAAAGATGCTCGTATTATAATGAGATTTTTCAATCACATGTATAGAAAATAAATCTTTGGATACAAGTATATGCTTGTTGCTTCGAGACATTATATTCTCTTTATATGATCATGAATACTACTCCTCTCTTTCCTGTAAATACAGTATTTATGAATATTTTTCATAATGTGTCTTAGATTCATGTGATAAAAAAAAAAGGGGAGATGGCATTAAATTTGTTTATCTGATACCAGTTAAATCTTGATCAGACTGACCTCGTACACATGAAATCTAGATGGAGATGCTTGCTTTGCATGTTGGGGCCCTGATCTTATTCCTCCTCGGACATGGCCGGATTGTATTGCAGCACAAACTACGATCTTGGATCATGGTGTTACGATATCACCGGGAACATTTTTCAGAGACATCTCGTTTAACAAGCAATCATTTTGCATCCTTTGATTCAGATGTTCTCATCATTTCAATTTTTCATTTCTAATTCTCACATAAATGTGCTCAGGAATCGTCTCCTGAGCATAAATGTCATTAATTGTTTTATAATCCTTGACATGTTTCCAAGCGTTACAGAAGAGGAAGATCATCTTGCCATTACAAGTGCTATTCAAAGGTAAATTTCATCTTGTCAATTAACCTCCAACAAAACAATTGCTAGTCTTGGTTCTTAGCTCAAATACCCTTTTATTTTCATAGCTAAAACTCTCTTTTCTTTCTCTATCTCTCCCTCTCTCTCTGGGTTTTTTTTTGTTTTCTCTTCTTTTTCTTTCTTTCTTCTTCCTTTTCTTCATAACTATCATCAATCCCATTTAAGCTTAACTCTCTTTTTTATTTTTATTTCTCTCCATCGTAGTTTCTTCCTCTCACATGGGCCTTTTTTTCTCTCCATTCTAGGGTCTTTTCCCCCCCTTTTTTTTTAGGTATTTATAGAGAGGGAAGGACTTCTAGGTGGCTTGATCAGGACCTTTGATCCATTGATATAAATCCCAACAAAATATGTCAATTCCTTAACAAAAACAATTATGGTTGTCTAGCCTCATGTAGATGTCTCTATATATGGTTGTTTCAAGAGTTTTCTAGTTGTGGGTAGGGGTTGTCGTAAAAAAAAATGTCAAGATAAACGGTGGTGTGTTTTTTTTTTTAAAAAAAACTTTTTGGTAGGCATGGGACAAATCAAATTACATCTAAAGTCAGCCAACAGCCATGTGAAAATTATTATCGCAACACGAGATGCATAAAATGGTGTTGTTTTGAGTTATTTTATTTGATAAAACAACATTATTTAATCCAAGTGTAAAACGACATCGTTTCATGTCAGGAGGAATTTATTTTTTAATTTGGTCCTTGAATTTTTATTCTTATATATTACAGCAAATTGGAACCTTTTTCTTTTATTTCCTTTCAATTTAGTTTTTAATTGCATATTTAGACAACTCTCTACTTTCTCAGTCTCTTCCAATTCAATCCTTGGTTTTGAAATTTTATACATTTGACCAATTTCAACATTTTTATCTTAATTTTTCTTCATTCTTATCTTTAATTGTATTGAAAATAGCCATTCAATTCGTCCATCTTTTCCAATTCAATCTTTGACTTTTTAATTTTTAAAATTTCAACAATTTTATCAATTTTCTTCATAATTTCACCATTAATTGCAATTTTTCTTGATATAAACTTTGTGGATATAAAGACTTATAAATTCATAGTCAAATTGACTTTTTTTAAAAAAAGTTAAATTTAGACTTGTAATTGAACTTGATACAACAATAACTTGTACAGAGATATCAAGACTATAAGTAATTAAACCCCACTTAAAGCCTATGAAGAGACACGAACCAGAAATATAAAAGGTGCCACAAAGGTTAGTTAATTCTTCAATAAGTCAAGTTAAGCGAAGTGCTTTGAGGAAAAAAAAAGTACGAGTAAAACCTCACACACAATAATAATTGTTGAAATCAAAATCTTATCTGAAAAACTCTAATTATAAGCTAACTCAATTTATACTAGATAAAAAAAATCCTAAACAATACTGAAAAAATAAAAAAAAAATTATAAATAAAATAAAATAAAAACTAAATCAACTAGAAAACTATTATATTTCTTATATATTAGCTTCTTGACCTTATCGCAAGACCTTCTCAATATCCAATTGATTTAAGATTTTAACCTAATATAAAACAAGACCTTTGAGATCTTTCGTTAAAATTTTAGCTTGATTTAATAGATAGATAAAACAATATGTTTGTTAGATTAAAACGATGCATTATAAAAAATAAGCCTTTAACTACCAAATTAATTAACTTATGAAATAGATGGATCAAACCCCTCTTGTACACAAATTAAATTGACTAAAATTTGATCATCACTTATTAAAAATATGTCCTACCTGAAATTCACACCTTAAAATTCACTTTGTCCAAAATACTTTGAATAACCCTATTAAATGGATCTTTAAGTTGTTTTACTCTTGATCTTATAATTGGCCCAACTATAACTTCTAATGGATATTTTTGTCAAAACTTGGGTCGCATCATCCTATCTCTCCTAAAAAAGATTCATTCACGAATTGTCACCTACATCAAATAAAAAGATATTAGAAACATACACTAACACCATACTCATTTGGTAGATCCACTTTATAAGCATCATCATTAATGTTTTTCAAGGATTTGAAATGGACCATCTTCTCTTAGCATCAACTTAGATCTCCTATGTTTAGAAAACCTTTCCTTACACATATGCACCCAAATCCAATCATCTGGTTTAAAGATAACCCTTTTACTATCCTTATTAGCTTTGAATGCATATTGTTAATTATTTTTCTTTATTCAAATGTTGTACACTTTCATGAAAAGCCTTCGTTACCTATGTTTTTCTACTACCATCAAAACTAATATTTTCATTAATAGATAAAGGAAAGAAATCCAAATGAGTCAAATGATTAAAGACAAACAATTTCAAAATAAGAATAATTAGTAATAGAATGCACTTATATTATAGCAAATTCAATAATGACAGACAATATGATAGACAATCTTCTAATTTTTTTTTAATTATTTTAGATGATAGCTCTTAATAATGCAGTTAAAGTTTTATTAACTACTTCAGTTTGACTATTTGTTTGTGAATGACAAGTAGTAGAAAATAAAATTTTATTTTTAATTCCCCCTACAAAACCTTCCAAAAATAGCTAAGAAATTTGACATCACGATCAGACACAATGCTCCTAGGTACCCCATGGAGTTGAACTATCACCCTAAAGAATAAATCTATTATATTAGTTGTATCTTCGGTTTTATGACAATATGAAACGTGCAATCTTAGAAAACCTATTCACAATTACAAAAACAGAATCCCTACCCTTTTTTGACCTATATAAGCCTAGCACAAAATCCATAAAATATATCAACCTAAGGTTCTTTAGGCACTAGCAAAGGAGTATATAAACCGTGGGATAAAACTTTAGACTTAACTTATCTACATGTTATGGTATCACAAATTCTTTGCACGTCTCTTTTCATCTTAGGCCAATAAAAATATTAATGTAAAACATCTAAAGTCTTAACAACCCTAAAATGTCCCATTAATTTGTCATCATGAACTTCACGAATAAAACAATTCATGCATAGAACAATTTGACACACAATCTTTTTTCTTTAAATAAATAACCATCAAACCTAAAAAATTTATCAAATGTCAAATTCTCACATGCTTTATATACTTGGTTAAAATCATCATCATATAAATATTTCACATACTCAAATCCTAATAAGCTAGCATTTAAAGTTAAAAGAAATACATATCTTCATGATAATGCATCAACCATTATATTTTACTTACTTTGCTTTTACTTTATCACATATAAAAATCTTTTTTATGAACTCAACCCACTTGACATACCTACTAGGCACCTTATTAAGAAAAATACCCTCATAATCCTACAATAAAGAAACACAAACACTAACAATACAATGATTAAGTTCATTAGTATTAAAATATACCTCTTTAAATACAAGTAAAATTATAGGCATGTCAGAAAAACAAACAATCTTGATGTTACTTCCTTTTGCATAAAAACTATGTTTTTTTTTTCCACATACTCTTTTTTTCTCAACTTCCTTTCTTCTTTCCTATTTTCTTCTCTCCTCTCTCGGTCAAATCCTTATTTATTAATTCCAATTTTGGCCAAATCTAACCTTTTCTCTTGGCTCACTTTGTTCACTCTTCCCCATTCACATGGTTGATCTTTTTCTTTAGCTTCACTTTCTCCTTTCAACTTCAATTGGTCTTCATACACTTGTCTAGGGGACTATGGTACAAGTGTGAATATCTTCTCATTCTTCTCAAAAGAATATTTATTCTTAAGCCCATCATACTTTTTTTTTTATCAAATTATTAAGGTATCCCTAGCAATAAATAAATAGCATGCATAGACACAATGCCACATAAAACTTCATCATTATATTCTCTAACTAAAAAAGAAACCAAAATTTGTTTATTAACTCTTACTTCTCCACAATCATTCAACCATTGAAATCTATAAGGCTTTTCATGTTTAAAAGTATTAAAATTCAATTTTTTAACAAATATAGTACTAGCAACATTAGCACAAATCCCCCTATTAATAATCATACTACATACTTTATTATTTATATGGCATCTAGTATGGAATATGTTCTCCATTTGTTGCTCTACATCATCCTCCTTAATATGAATATTAAGTGGTCTCCTAATCACCAAAGCATCTCAATCAACTGGATACTCAACATCACTACAGTCCCCAAGTGGTGGCATCCTATCCCCCACTTTCGGATTCAATCTCTCCATACTTCCTCATAACTATAATCCTTTTGTTTGGATATTGGAAGCTATATGTCCTCTCCAAACACCTGAAACACTTAATATCACGATTATGATTAGATGGGGTCTTGGCTTTACCTTTTGTTTCAGTGGCCAAATATTTTCAACAAGCTTTAGATGATCATTGTTGCCCACAATATTCAGCTTTGATATGGTAGTCCTCCCCCCCCTATAATTCAGCCTTTAAGCTGAAAAGGAACTTGAATTACTTCCATGAAATGTTCTCTTCAACTGCCTCTCTATCTTGGTAGTTATATAAACCATAGCTTCAAGCTCAACATAGTGATTGGATTATATGTTTTTTCTGAGAGGAAATGAAATATTCAAATGATTTTTCATTGAATGACTATACATCAATTTATTTTGATGTAAATAGCAGTAAGAAAGCTAAATGAAAAAATGTTGGTTCAGTTCAATGTTTTGTAACGTGGAGTTAGAATGCAGGTGTGAGATAAGTAAATCTTGGTCATCTTGAAAATACCAGTGTAAGTGAAGACTTTTCTAAATGATACAGAAAAAAACACCTATAATTGGACTCATAGTGATAGTAATAATGTTAATCATCTAGTCAGCGTTAGGGACATTTGGAATTTAAATGTGGATGACATATTTTTAGTTTTAGGTAGGGATGATAAAAAAACAAAATGGTAATTCCATATATTTTGATATTGAAAATCAAGTTGTTGGGATTGACAATAATCATTCTTTTTTTTTTTATTGAATTAGAAAAAGAATTTTCTAGTTATTGAAATTCTAGTTATTTAAATAAAGGGTCTAGAAGTGATGATTCCCACTATGATTATTCTAATTCTATGTATGATACTAGTATAGCTAGAATAATTACATCAATAGTTACATTGACAATTGATGCGATCTTGACCACAAAATCAAATGATCCATTAAAAATGTCCATTAGGTCTATTCTAAGGCCTAAAATGAAGTGGATCCAAAAGGAGTTCAATGAGTTAAGTCAAGAGGCAATTTTCATACTTACCATCATAATTACCATCCATTTAAAATTTTCATTACATTTAATTAAGAGGATCCATAAAATAATCAATCGAGAAAACAAACTCTGAAGTTCTATACTAATATTTTGAAAAATCTCTCCTTAAATGATATGTAATAAAGAGAATCCATAAAACACATAAAAACACCAAATGTATAACCATATGAAAGCATAACTGTGAACAATACAGAGTGGATTAATTAAGATTGATATTATTGTTATGGTTTGTACATTTTATCACAATAAAGGAAAACACCAATATCTATGGTTGAACAAGCAACTGAAATTAATCAAGTAGATGTTAATAAAATAAGACAATAAGAACATGATAAGTAAAATGCAACCAAGAACAACAACCAGATGAAAAAAAAGCCTAAATGCAGACAACAACTTAAGAACTAATAACAACAAGAGCAGAGAAGACAAATAAAGACTAACAAACTTGGGAAAAGCAACCCAGGAATGGTCCTCAAGCCCCAACAATGACCCTTCAGCAGAAACACACAGAGGCAATGGATCCTCTAAAGAACAGAGAAGCAGAACTGAAAACCCCATCATATAAACAATAAACATCAGAGGAAAGACTATTAAGAACCACAGGGACAACAGAAGAGAAAACATGAAATGAAAGGAAATTACTCTGTAGGAAAAACACACCAGCAGAAACCAAATGAGAGAGAAAAACCATTGAATGCACATGAAAAAAAAACTAAAAGAGAAAAGAAACCTATGCTTGGAAAAGAAGGTGAAAGAAAAAGCCCCAAACAATCTCTCAAAGTCCATAACCCAATGCAAAGCCTCTTTCCTCGTCTCTGCAACCTAAGCTCCTCTTCCCTGACAATTTTAACAAAAATCTTTACTGGCATTCACATGGAAAAAAAAATTCAAAACACACAGTGGTCAAACCAACGCTCTCAGTAGCTTTTGCTAGCTCTTCCTTCTCCCATTCTTCTATTTTTCTTCAATCAAAACCCTATGTATAAACAAATACAACACAATAACAACATCAGTCAATCATCTTGACCAACATAAGAAAAGGAAAAAAAAATGCTAGCTTCTCTTCGTACTGTTCTTTTTGGTAAAAAAAACCGACAGTCCTTCACTTAAATGCAGTCAAAAGAATCTAAAAGAACTAAGTTGATAAAAATAGACCTTCCCTCTAATAAGTAGATCAAAGAACTAAAATTCCAGCAGCAGCAGCAAGCATTCCAAGTCTTTGATCAATCTTTTATTGTAAAAAAATCAAACAGCTCACCTATTTCAACGACTTCAACCATATAAGTTGTTCACGTGCATACATTAACAACAATAAAAAAGTTTAACTAAGACAACAGTGACTAAATTAGCTGCAAAAAGCCTATAACAGTCATCGCAATCATCATGGAAGTTGAAATAACAGAACATACTTTCCAAGAGCTTAATGGTGCAGAGTAAGACCCAAGACAACAACATCAACCATACATTAAAAAAAATATAAAATAGTTAGGAATAAGTAGTAACAAACATAAAACAAAAAAACATAAAATTGCATTGGCAAGATACATCAAAGACCCTTTCACAAATTTTGTTTAAAGTTGGCAACTTTAACAGTTATCCTCAAGACCCAGATTCAAGTACTTAAAAGCTTATAAACTTAAATGAGTCAAACAAATAACTAACAAAGAAAGCCCAAAACACATAAACATAGAAGCACCAAGACAAACTTACACAGCAGCAGTGAAAGCTTTTTTTTTTTTTGTAATTCTCTTTGTGCACTCCAGTTCAATAATCCAATCTCTAACAGCCCTGAAAAACCACATCCCAGTAAGAAGATTGGTGGGGACACCGAACCCGAAATATTATTTATGCACGTGTATGATCATAGACGATGGAGGAGAGCCCAAACAATTGAGAGATTGGGCTTTAACTTATGTTTTTTTTGTTTTAATTTATATGAACTTTTAGTTGAAGTTTATTAATTTGGCTTTATTTGTTGGGTTTGATTTAATTATTGTTGGGTATTTTATTTAGTGGGTCATAAGCCCAATCGCTTGTTCTAGTTAGGGTTTTAGTATTAATACCCTACTTTTCTAAATGTTAAGCAATTTTTTATGATTAATGAAAATATTGCAGACGTTGCATATCTCCAATCCCCTTTCTTCTCTCCTTAGCTTCTTTCTTTCTCTAAAGGTTCTTTCTTTTCTTGCTTTACTTCTTATTATTTATTGTCCCGCATCAAATTTGGTATCAGAGCTAGGGTTTTAATTGTTCTTACAATTAAACGATCCACAATGTTTATGCTAAACCCTAGATCCGGTTTGATCTAAATTTTTTTTGAAAATTGTTCACTGTTAAAAAAAACCTACTATTCTGATTTGAAAAAAAAGAGGGAAACACTGTTCATCTTGTCCACAACAAACAGCTGCCGAAATCAAAATTGTCATTGTTCATCATAAAAAAGTTCATTGTTCAGCATTCACTGTTCATCAATGCCGATCGGAAACTCTGCCTCATCGCCGGTCACACCAAGACCCACGGCGAAAAATTCTCCTACAGAAGGCCACTCCCCACGCCACCGACAAATTACACCAAATTGTCTTCAACGGCGCCTCCACAGGACCACAGCAGACCTGCGGCTTCGGCAACCAAACCGGCGGCACAAAACCATCAGCCATAGCCACCCACCCACAAACTTATCACCGCCAGTACCGACTAGTGGTTCCTCCAAGCAAAGGTAGCGCCTCAGCCAGTGTCATCCTCTTCAGCTGCCACCATCCACAGCGTCATCGCCCTCAACCATTAGCAACAAACAGAGCAGTAGAACAGGCCGACGACAACCACTACCTTCAACAGACTACATTTGTCCTCGCTTCCAACAATCACGCCTCGCCGCCAACAACAGCAACCGAAAAATCACAAAAGACAAAGGAAACTCAACAAAGCAATTGCAGCATAGAAGAAGAAATTTGAGGCGAAATTAATTAACCCTGCCATGTCATCCGTCACGTCAACTATTTGGATCCACGTCAGCACCTCGGAGCCACATCATGCCAATCAACCACGCCACTGGATGCCACGTCAGCTGGCATCGCCATGTCATCGCTATTGCCACGTCAGCTGACACGTAATTTGCAGTCCATCCATGATCAATTCCACAATTTAAATCTTGGTCGGTAAATTACTCTACTTTTCGGTTTGTTGATTTTACCTCTTTGGTATTGTACTTGGTATTCAAAATTATCATTAATATTACTTTTGTGCCAAAAAAAAGAAAAAAAATCATAAAAAAAATATTACCTAACATTTTTAATTGTTAATTTTTGTTCATCAACCTCTTTCATCAATGATAGCTAATATCTTATTCTATTTGATAATTATGAGTTCTTGCTTGTGACATTGTGTTTGATTAATCATTTATACTTAAGAATATAGTATTACATGCTTACAATTTTATTAGTGTAATTTGTTCTTGATTAATCTCCACATTTAAGAAAAAAAAGTAAAAAAAAAAAGATTAAAAAAAAATTAGCTTTATTTTTTTATTGTGATTTTACATGCAAGAACCATTTGTGATCTCAATTCCATTTACAAGTTAATGTTGCATGCATTTGTGTCATGATCATCTAGTGTCCAAGCTTAAGTTTACACTTACTGTAGACTCAACCTTTAGTGATACTCTCAACGACCATTTAAAGGGAACTGCAAACTTAGGTGATCAACACGTTTAGAAGAATTGAGCCCTAAGAGAGTTTTCGAATAAGGCACTCAAAGACCAATAAATAACATAAGAATAATCATTATGGATAAGTTTACTCTGAGCGCTACCAATATGACTATCATTTAGGTTACTCTAAACACGATGACTTTGTTAAGCGAGTCTTGAGTCCTAACAAAATAGAAGCCCCCACTTTTGACGGTCATCATGACCCTTGGATATTTGATATGTGGATTTGTGATATGGATAAATTCTTTGAGTGGCATAACTTGTCTGATAATAGGAAAGTTAGATTTGCTAAGATGAAACTCATTGATGAAGCCAAAATTTATTGGAGAGATGTTGAGGATTGTTTAGAGATGAGAGGTAAACCTCATATAACTGATTGGATCAAAATGAAACAAAAACTTCAGGAGAAATACCTACCCCAGTCTTATAGGAATAAACTCTTAGACCAATGGAACAATCTAAGATAAGGGAATAAGTCTATCAATGAGTATATGACGCAGTTTAACGATTACATGATTAGATGTGCCATAAGAGAAAATGACTTTGCGTAGATTTTGTAAAGGCTTAAATGATGATCTTAGAAGAGAAGTTGTATTTCAAGGTGTATTTACCCTTAACCAAGCTTATACCTTAGTTCAAAATTACAAGTTGGTCACGAAGAATCAGTGGATGAATCGTTAAGGCTCTTATAGTATCCCTACTAGGTCCCAATTCAGAAGTAGACCTAATCCTAGTAGCGCCCAACTTTGTAAGAAAGATAAAGGCAAACGAGTTGTCAATGAAGTGTCTAAGGTGAGTTCAAAGGATAAGTGTAGTAATTGTTTAGGTTTTGGTCATATTTCTTTAGATTGCACCTCTAAACCCTTAGTCGTAAAAAAATATAAGAATATAGATAGAGAGGAATATTGTAGTGTTGAAGTGTATAAGCCTAATCTTAAGGATTTTAGTGACCTAGATGATAAGGATGTGCAAGAAGAAGGATCTAACACAATGAGTTCACATGAGCTTGAGAATGAGGTTAAGAAAGAGTCTGATATGTCTGCTTTAATGGTAGAGGAAGTTTTAGGGAACTCTTCAGTTGAATCGCCTATAGAGATAAGTATGGTCTTAGAAGAGTCTCATGATATTAGTCCTCCTAAATTACCTGATTCCTCACCCCACAGGCTTGGTGTCCAGCACATTATAAGTTTAGAGCAACATGTTGAACTTCTTGACCCCTTACCTCATGCATGTGATGAGGAAGATGAAGATAATCCTAGTTTACTTAATTGTGTTCATACCATATCTACATAGGTTTCAAACAATGTTTGTCTCATTCCACACCCTCAATCATTTAGTGTTCATAGTTACAAACCTGAGAAGCCTATAGAACACCTTCATATATCTCCTCACGATAGGATGTCTAAGTCAGCTGAGTCGTTACCATGTAGGGTTCATAATTTGCATATTGAGATCATGAAACAAATTCAAGCAAGTAATTAACAATACAAATTTCGAGCTAATTTACTTAAGTATCATGATACACTTAATGTTAGAGATTATTTCATGATACAGATTAGACCTGAACGGTGTCCTTCGAAAACCGATCATAAATT
>Ga0307517_10011647_pt1 | contig 12169 bp, 8 predicted proteins | sample 23_EM_MG_FD_194515 | JGI IMG/M metagenome (GOLD analysis project Ga0307517, IMG submission 194515) | Populus trichocarpa ectomycorrhiza microbial communities from riparian zone in the Pacific Northwest, United States - 23_EM | ecosystem: Host-associated > Plants > Roots > Unclassified | place...
GAAACACCAATAGATTTTTTCTGTAATATTTAATATATGACCTGATGCTCGACCCTCCTCTCACCCCTCCTTTATTTCTACTTCTTAAAATTTCTCTAACAAAACAGCCCCCCGTCCCCCCCTCAATCTCAACACAACTCATCCTCCAACAACTTTTCTAGTCATAACAACTCTCTGTTTGTCAGCATTCGTGTTCTGATTGAAATTTTATTGAAGATTTTTCATCTTAAGTAAACAAATCTATCTTTTTTAAAAAAAAAATTGAACACAATTTTAAAATGTTAATTTTTTTTTGCATATTTTTATAGTATATGTATTTTATTTGGGGTGTTTACTTGTTTTTTTGTTTTATCTCAAACAAACTTGTTGTATGGATTTATAATTTTGTACATGGTATGGTTTGTTTTAGAAGGCAAAAAAAAGAGAACCTAGAGAGAAGAGAAAAGCAGGACTAGGAGAAAGAGTAGAGGAAGACTAAAAATAGAAGTAGAAGGGAAGAAAGTAGTTTTGTGCCAGCCAGCATACCTCGCCATCGTCTTCATCCCTTCATCTCTAGACCAGGTAAGTTCTTTATTTCCCTTCTCTTTGTAATTATAATTACATAGGTACTGTACACATGCAATTTTAATTCATCGCTTATAGTTCATACTATTTGTTTGTACACGCACGCGTGAATTAATTCACACGTGCTTGCTGCCTAGGTGGATCATTGGCTTGGGCCAGTGACCAGGCTAGGCTGGTTGGATCTAGCTTTGCTAGATCCAACCTATAAAAAAAAAGAAATCAGAAACTAGTTGTGACCAAGCCCAGCCAGCCCAATTTATTTTGGGTCAAGGGTGTGTTTGGCAAAACATACCTTTATGCCTTACCCCTTTTGTTTCACTCTCATTTGTTTTGATATCTAACCAAACAGACCTTTTTTAAAATAAAAAAATTCATGGACCCTTTTGAATTTATTTATGGGTCCCTCGCGCTTTTTTTTCAATAATATCATTATATGTTTGATTTATGGATTTTTACTGTAAACTGTGAATCTGGTATACAATACATACTTACATTTGTTTTCTTATAAAAATATATATGCTTCGCTTTCAATTAATTTTACTGGCTTATTCACTAGCACCAGAGTAAAGAATATCATACTTTCTTCGGTTACGTAATATTTACCAACGCCAGAGTTAGAAGTATTCATAGTCGAATAAGCAAACCATCAAAAATAAAATACAACAAACCCTTAGCAATTTAAGACAACTAGTAATGCAGTCTACCTTAGGTAGGACACTTAAGGGGTGATAATATCTTCCATTTGCGTAACCAGTCCCGTACCATATAATCTTTGTTGACTAGTTAGGGTTCCTAGTGACCAAAATACTAGGTGAAAACTCCTTAAACAAGACCTTTTCTCTATTTAAGAACACAATGCCAGATACTTGTTCTTTATGCATTTAATTTTTAAAGGTCGTCGTGATGTCGGGTGTAACAGAATGGCGACTCCACTGTGGATCCTTTGACTAAGCTTTGCCTTTTGTTTATCAACTGCTATGATGTTTGTTATGTTGTGTTTATATGGTTATCATTTCTTACTGCTTTAGCATGCATCCTTATTTATATTGTCATGCATCACTTTAAAAGCATACACCTTAAAATTTAGGATAGATGGAGAAGTAACAGTATCCGCAATGGCTATAGCCTGGACAAGACTCGTGAAACCATCTAACTCTTGCCTGATTGTTTACTTGATAATGGTTGGTATGTCAATCTGATATTACTTAGGGCCTTTATCTTCAAACTACTTGTAAGCTTCATATCAACCTTTCAAAGATGATCACCGAGCATGCGAAAGACCTTTTGAGACTAAATAGTAACATACCCCTTGATGCATTTAACGACTAGAACCTACCTATTAGGTTGTACCCTATGTAATTTCTCTATGGCGAGCCTAACATGTGGCATCTTGAATTCCAAGACCATTGGGTGGCCAATAGTCATCACATAGGATACAAGAATTTGAGTTGTTACGGTTGACAAAAGGGAACTGATTTGAAATGAAAGCCGAAAGGCTTATCAAAAGCTCAAGCTTAGGCAAGACTGGACAAGGATCCTTTCATTGGCATGATGATGACATCAGGTTCCCAAAATCAATGTATAAACAACTATTGTCACCCCATGAATGGTGAGTCCACATTGAACAAGCATTTTTCTTATTGATAACATCAACATTTCTACATAATTTCATGATTTTCATTAAGCAGGTTGAAATATAGATTCCCCATTGAAACACACCTATAACATTCAATTGTGAAAAAGACAAATGAAGCCTAGTTAGAAGCCCAACACCAAAGAGAGTTGAAAGTCTTAAAGAAGAAGTCGCAAGGCTACTAGTATATTTGAACAAGACTTAGGATCTAAATCTGAAGAAGCAACATTTACAGCTCAGCCTCCACATATGCCTACAACTCCCTTTAATCCACAGAATTTAGAAGTAAATGAGGTGCCATCTGAATTTCAACAGGCTACATATTTCCAATTTGTTGAACCAGCATATCCTATAAAAATGTCGTCTACCATTGACTTTACAATGAAGGAATCTTGGAAGGACAAAATGATAAAAGAAGATGACCTGAAAAAATTGGTTGCCCTAGAGCAAAGGATGGGGGCAATTGAGAGAAGTAGCCTATATGATCTCATAAAGGCTACTAAGATGTGTTCGGTGCCTAATATGGTCATTCCCAAAAAGTTTAGAGTGCTAGAATTTGTTAAATATACTGGAACTCAATGCCTTGTAACTCTTTTCAAAGCATACTGTAACAAAATGATTGAGGTGGTTAATGATAAGAAACTGTTGATTCTCTTCTTTCAAGATAGCTTGAGTGACGCTGCCCTCACTTGGTATATGTGGTTGGACAATACCAAGGTGAAAAAGTGGAAGGATTTGGTTGATGCCTTTATTAGACAATATAAGTTTAATATGGATGTGGGCCCTAATAGGTCAAGCTTGCAAGCTATGAAGAAAGACAACAAGGAGTCCATAAGATAATACGCCCAAAGGTGGCATGAGGCAAGGATAGGTAAATCCTTCTTTGTTGGAAAAAGAGATGATCAGTTTATTTTCCAACATTTTTAAGGCTTCGTACTTTGAATATTTGGTTAGAAGCTCTGCACAACATTTCACTGACTTGGTTTTCATAGCTGAGAGTATTGAACAAGCCATCTGGTTGGGTAAGATTGCTGACTCGACTGAGGAGAAAGATTTCATTAGAAAAAAGAAAGAAACTGAGGTTCAATATATCGAAGGTGGTTACAAAGACAAAGAAAGAACTACCAAAATAAAGACACCTACCCCTCATGTAGCTAACTTCTCTACATCAGTCCCTAGAAACCAATCATCCTGAAGATGAAGCTATGGTGTCATTAGGCCAAGAATGATCTATATATGACCCCGACTGATTTGGAAAGAGGCCCAAGTTAATGAGTTCATAGGAGAGGAACGATTGAGAGATTCTAAAAAATTCCAAGTGTTTAGCCTTTTTATGTATTACCTTGCTAGACATTATAGCTCAAGATGTTAGCATAAGGTTTTTGTTGTTAAGCCTCTTTTCTAAAAATTTCAATGAAATAATGAATTTGTCCTTCAATTAAATCTTTTTTTATTATTATTATTTAAAAATTCCAAGTGTTTAGCCTTTTTATGTATTACCTATGTAGCTTTGCCTGATCTCATAGACTCAATTCATTTCTTTTACCAAAATCTTTTTCCCTAGTGGAATTTTGAAAAAATGAACTTGCTTTTGATTTCAAAGATGATTTGATGTATATTTAAAACAACATTTTGACAAATGAATCAAACAACTCCTTCATTGAGGTGACTAAATTCTAAACCAAAGTATATGAATAGAAAAATGAATAGTCATCCTCACACCATGACTCTTGAGTCTGGTGTTTTAAATGTATACATAATAGTATGTAGTGGATTCGTTATTCATAGACTCATGAAATGCATCTCTTCGCAAAGTCTAAACCATCACACTGGACGAGATCAAAGTTTATTAATTTTAACTGTTTGCGTGTGAAATAAGGAAAGACTATTTTTGTTATCCCTTTCACATTCTAAAAGGAATATATCCCTTGTGGTCTCTTTTTTAGCCTGAATAAATTTTCTTTCATGAAAAATCCTGACTATGATCACATCCCACACTAGGGGTAAGTGAAAATTTCAATTAAAAAAAAATGATGAAAAAACTGTGAGAAAGCCAAAAAGGCAAAAGAGCCCAAAAAACTCAAACGCTAGGAGGCATACCCAAATCACAAGAAACAATGATAGCCAAAACAAAGTGAATATGCCCTGGCCAACACAATGAAAAGGGGCAAATCAAAGAAGAGTGACAAAAGAAAAGATGAAAGACACAAATAGTCGAACTGTTGATAGTGATCCTTGGTCTTTGAAACCTTGAAACACTCTTTGAGCCTTATGAATCATTTTCTTTCATAGCCAAAAACCACAGCCTACATTACGTGCATGTAGAAGTCCTTTCTAATCAAGCAAGCAACTTGGAATAATAAATGGTGCTCTCAAAATACAAAAGGTACTTTTTCATAAGAGTCATGACATTGAGAACAAGCTACTCATTATTATTCACGTTTATAAAATAAGTGTTCAAAAATAGACAAATTTTTCTCAAACAAAACCTCGAGCTTTTTCTTGAGCCCTTCACTTTGGAACCCATAAGAGCAGAAAGTCACCTCATGATGTACCTTCACCAATAACAATATCGCTGACACAAGAACAAATCATCTCCTTTCCAAGAAAAAAAAATAATAATTAGGGAGTTACAAGATTTGAAAAGCAAATTGTTTTAAGCTCACATTGAAACAATAATTGTTTTTAAAATGCAAGATTAAGATTTTACGATTCATTCTAGATAAAGATTCATTCATTAAGACCAAAAAGGAGAAAGGAGAGAAGGTTTACTCAAAACCATTTTTTTCTTTGAGTCACTGACAGAGCACAACTAGGGGCAATGACCCATACAAAAGGGCAATATTATGTTTAGAAGGGGATTTAATCTTTCAGGTAATGAAAAAAGAGAAAAGAAACATTTCCTACAACGAGATAAGAGGGCATTCTTGATTACAAAAGGCAACTTGGTATTTTCAACAAGTGACACCGAATGTTGTTGGTAGTGAGAAAATGAATTAATGAATGATCTTCTCAAATTGATCAATAAAATAGAGAATTTTCAGCGAGTAAATGGGTCACGATGGGCACAATAAAGGCTAAGCTAGGTAAAATTGCAAAGATTCTGAAAAAAGACCTATATAGGCCATCTCGAGTGGGCTAGAAACCAAACGACCATGAGGGCTTAAATCAGAAATAGCAAGACCTCACCAATCAAGCAATAAAGAAGATTGAGAAGAAATTGGGGCCTATATTTCAAATCAGGTAAATGTGCATGCATATCATCTAACTCTGAAATATTGAACAATGTGATTTGAAAATTTTCACAAGAGAAATCCCTGATGAGATTCTTAAAAGGAAGGCCACCTTGAAATGGCCAAGAATTGAAAACGCTTTTGAAAATTTTTTACTTTTGAGAAATTTTAGATCACTTTCGAAATTTTTTTGTATTTTTCACCAACGGGCAGGTCACTGGAACAATTAGACTACTTTCAGAAAATCTCATATTTTTCACCAACGAGTAGGTCGCTTGGAATAATTAGACCACTTTCAAAGAAATCTTTATAATTTTCACCAACAGGTAGGTCACCCAAAAACAATTAGACCACCTGTAAAAATCACGTATTTTTCACCAACGAGCAGGTCATTTGGAACAATTAGACCACTTTTCAAAAATCTTCATATTTTTTACCAACGGGTAGGTCGCCCGGAACAATTAGACCACTTTCAAAAAATCTTTGTATTTTTTATCAACTGGCAGATTGCCTGAAACAATTAGACCACTTATGAAAAATCTTCAAATGTTTCACCAATGGTCAGGTCACTTGGGACAATTAGACCACTTCCGAAAAATCTTCATATTTTTCACCAACGGGCAGGTTGCCTTGAACAATTAGACCACTTCCAACAAATCTTTGTATTTTTCACCAACGGGCAGGCCATCTATGAGAATTAGATCACTTCCGAAAAATCTTTGTATTTTTCAACAACAGGCAGGTCGTCTGGAACAATTAGATCATTTCCGAAAAATCTTCAAATTTTTCACCAACGGGCAGGTCGCTTGGAATAATTAGACCACTAATGAAAAAAATTTGTATTTTTCACCAACGGGCAGGTCACCTGAGACAATTACATCACTTTCAAAAAATCATCGAATTTTTCACCAATGGGCAGGTCACTTAAGACAATTAGACCACTTCTGAAAAATCTTCTTATTTTTCACCAACGGGCAGGCCGCCCATGAGAATTAGACCACTTCCAAGAAATCTTCGTATTTTTCACCAACAAACAAATCGCTTGGAACAATTAGACCACTTTTGAAAAACTTTTTGGATATTTTTCACTAACGGGCAGGTCGTCTGGAATAATTAGACCACTTCTAAAAAATCTTCATATTTTTCACCAACGAGCAGGTCACGTGGAACAATTAGATCTCTTCTAAAAAATCTTTGTATTTTTCACCAACGAGCAGAACGCCTGGAACAACAGTGAAAATGAAAAACATCGGTTTTGTTTATTATTATTATTATTAGTGTTGGTCCTTGTTTTTTTTAATTTTTCTTCAACATAATGTAAGAATAATCACTGCCACCACGCATATATAAGAGAACTTGCAGAGAGCGAAACACATCCCAGATACATAAAACTGAAAATATAACTGTTAAGGGAAAAAAAAACCAAGGCAAACAGACCAAAGCGTAGTGGACGAAACAATTAAGAGACTTCAAAAGGTCTAAAAAGTCTATAAAAAATTATGTGAATAGCAACGCGAATACTCTTAATTGATGAACAAAATCTTAAACAATAAACATTGAACTGTTTTAATTTTTTTATATAATGTATAATGTTTTTTCTAGGTTCATGTTTATTCTCCACGTAGAATGTTTGGCTAAATGGTTGGATTCTTTCTCGAGTAAGGATAAGGATAAGGCTATTCTCAGAAAGATTGGAGAGGGAAATATGTAATAGGAATAAGATATCCAACTCACATATATATATTCATAATCTTTTTAATTCCTTTGATTTTTTTTTTGCTCTCATTTTCCTTTGGTTTTTCACTCTACTCACGTAACTTTTATTTTCTCTTTATTTTTTATATACTCGGCTCATAAAAGAAATTCATGAAAACACATAAAAATGGTTAAAATCTGAAAAAATGAGAAAAATCGTATATAAATTATTATTTTTGGTAAAATTATAAAATTAGAGGAGTTACGATAATGGCCTCATCTTCACAATATTACTACGAAGAAAAGTCATTGAAAAATGCTTTTCTTTGCACTCTAAAAAGTGAACTTGTAAAGAAAAGATGAAAAGGACAAATTAAGGCTTGTATGTATAGAGGTAAAGAATCGAAACAAAAAAAAAAGAATCATGTGAAGAACATATGGTGCTTGACGAAATAAGGAGGCCTGATCACCCAGCATTTAAAACAAAGATAAAACTCAAGGGGCGGCAAACTTTGAGATTTGCTTTAGATACTTGAAACAAAATATGTGATAATACATGTAAAATGAAGCTTATGTAGAAAAAGAATGATCAGGCATACCACCCAAAGTATTTTAAAAACAGAGATCTTACAAATTTGGTTTCACCAACAAATCCAAAAAAAAAGAAACTCGCAGCGAGAAGGATGAAAAAGCACACTTGCAGATGATGAGAATTGGCTCTGAAAACAAACCCAGAACGGATGCGAGACGAACTCGTAACGAGTTAGAAATGATTTTAGAACCAAACTTGCAATGAGTTAAGATTGATTCCAAAATGGTTTTGAAAACAAATCTACATCTGATAATAAATAAACAATCTCGCAACGAGAGAAAACTAATCCATAACAAATATGAATCCATTTTGAAAATGGATCTACATCGAATAGAAATGATATTGCAACAAACTAGAAATTGTTTTTAAACCAAACTCGTAAGCAAACTGATTTTTAAATTGATCTACATCAGGTATATGGAATGATTTTAGACATAAACTCACAATGAGATAGAAATAATTTTGAAATGAACCAGAAACGACCCAGCAAGAGGTGGCCACGCCCATATTAATCCTTGATATGCGAAGGAGATTCGCCGACTCGGAAGGTAAAGTAATCTTTTTGGCACATAATCTTGTGTTTTAAGAGTGTTTGTTGCGCGCCAAAAGATGAGATTCGCCTGCGCATGAGCAAAAGTACTAAAAATGTGTTTGCTGTGTACCTCACGCAAAGCATGTATTTTATACTTTTCATGAGGCGCCTCTTAAACGAAGACACTATAAATTTACTATCAAACACAGTACTGCAAAAAGATAGTAATAAATCAATAAAAAAATAAAAACTCTCCCTATCATTATTTAAAATATAAACTCTCCCGATCACTGGTGGCTAGTGGAGACTGGTGTTGGTCGTGAGCTGAAGTGGGAGGAAGAAGGCGCGTTTGGCCGTCGGTCAGCTCAGAGGAGATAGCCGCAGCTACTGGTGGTTCGTGGATTAGGTTTCCATGGTTGATCTATTCGGCTGGTGGAGATGTTGCCGACGTTGGGGATGGAGTAGGAAGAGTTGTTGGTCGACTGGAGGAAATAGAATGAACGACGTTGTTACTATTGCTGCTGTCGGCATTGCGAGAGAGAGGTGGTTGCCGTGGGAGGCTGTGCACAGTGATGAGGGATGGTGAAGGCTTTTATTGGAGGCGGTCGGGGATTTGGCTGGTTGCGGGTTGGCTTGAAGAAGATGGATTGTCGGGCAAAATTGAGAGATGGATTCTGACCCTTTTTGTGTGCTGAGTGTTGAGTGTTGGGGAGAGGAAGATGAGTGTTCAGTATTGTATTCTCTTTCTACGGGAGTGGCGGTTTAGGAGATATAAAATGAAGATGAGTAGTCTGTGTAAGAGAGATTTTTTTTTTCAGTTATGTCAAAAAAAAATTGTATTTCTTTGAACCAAAATAATAATTTATTTTATCATAATTTAGTTAAATAATAATAATAATAATGACTATAAATTTACTTTATATGATTGTAGCTAGTAAAAAGTATTTGCATTTTTAGGACACAGGTGAGGTAGATTGTATTATCATTTAAATATTTTAATGGTATACGAACAATGGTTTGTTTATTGCTTAAGATGAAGATTTATTGGTGTTAATAAATTTGATGTTACACAAATTATGCAAAACTATTTTTATAATAATTTATTTGAACACACAAGCCTATAATAAATTAACTCCTGATATTTAAATATCAGTCTTGCTTGTAGGTTCAACATGTATACCATAATATTGATTATTAATTTTTATGAATTAAAATTTTAGTGATTATTGAAATATTAATCAAGTTCTTATGGATCCAATACAATGGTTATTAAATTTAAAATGCATGTTAATATATATTTTGTAAAAAAGCTAAAACACATGTATTTTTTTATATATATCTATATTTTAAAAAAATGATTTTTTTGTATTTTTGAGAAATTTGATCATACGCAACACGCAAAAATATATATTTTTAATTATTTATTATATATTTTTTTTGTATTTTTATAAGATCACATTTGGGCAAAACAACATTTTTTCTTGAAATGAAAACTACCCAAAACAAGCCAAAAGGGTATTTGACAAACACAACCTTAAACCAAATAAACCTTATCAAAAAAATAACAGCAAACCAAACAAGGCCTGAAGACTGACCCAGTTTTGATCCGATTAGGTTGACTCGAAAACAAACCAAAACAAAAACCTAAGACTAAAACAGATCCAACATAAGAAAAACATAAAAACTCAAAAAAATTCTCAAGAAAAACAAATCAAACATAGAAAGAAAGAAGAACACCAAGAACATTCAAATGTAAACCCAACAACATGCAACCTAAAATAAACTAGATTTCAAAAAAGCAAGGGCATGGTTTTATTCACAAGCATGCATGGATCAAGCATGCATGGATCAAGAATCTAGCATAAAAACCATTCATTATCACTCAAATGTCATGGTTTAATCATAATGTATTTCAAGTAGTAAAAAAAACCTAGAATCTAATTGTATTAATTTATGTTATTGATGCATTTTAATCTAGATTATTTTTTAATCAAGTTGTTTGAAGGGTTTCGTGCAAAAAATTAGACCAAAACTGGTTCGAATCATAGAACTAAGACAATGTTCTTCTCAAGAACACGAAAAACACTGCCTAAAACCTAGAAAATGAACCCAGGAAAACCTAGCCAACTATTCAACCCCAGAATGATCATTTTAGGCCTCCAAAACATATTATCTGTATTTTAACAAACCACATTATCAATGACAAACATAAGTAAAAGAAAAGAAACTAACAATAACGAGAAAAACATGCATTAATTTTCATTCCTAAAATTGTCAACTCATAACAAAAAGCATATTTAACCAATCTGTGGGCTTCAAAATTGACATTTTAACATTCCAAAAGATTAAACCATAACTCAAAAACCAAAAACGAATGCATTAACTAAACAGAAAACATGAACTCTTTACTACCTTATTTGGCATATTCCAAATCAAACAAACATGTAAACATAACATACTAAGGCAATCATTAACACATCAACACATTGTATTTAAAAATAGAAATCAATCTAGCTAGTCTAATTGACTCCACTTTCAAGGTTTGTAGGTATATACCTTCCAACCTTGAAATCTTCAAATTAAAGTGGATTTCTAATGTTGCCTTCCTTTTCTTATTATCTTCAAACCCAACAAAAACAAACTGAACCCCTAGAATCCTGAACTGGATTGGATTTCTCAAACCTTAATCAAAGTTTCTCCTCCTCTCCTTTTTTCCTCTTTTCTTCCCTAATTACCTCTCCTATTATAGGCGGATTCAGAGGTTTTAGATAAGTTTGTTAAGGTTATAACAAACCAAAATTAGATTGGTCTCACCCTTGGATCAATGGTTTTAGCTTTGAGTGGTTTTGTAACAAACTTGGAGATCAAGGTGAAGTGTTTTTGATCTTTTAATCTTGAAAAAATGGTTTTAAACCCTTGATAAAAACCTTCTTGGAGATTTTAAGTGTGAACACACAAAAGAGTTATGTGGTTTTATGTAGATGATTGTCTCAGTTAAGAGTGACTGGGTTGACCACTTTCGTAACTTTGTAAAAGCAACATTGATGTTAACGTCGCCTGAGATCACCTGATCATGGTAGAAAGGGTGCATACCTTTCAATTGGATCCATTCTTGTTTAATTTGAAGGTCTGTAGCTCCACATTCATTCGTTTGAAAGTGTCAACTCAATCAGCATGGAATTTGAAAGTGCAGTGATAGCTAATCGGGGACAAAATGTTGTTAAGATCATTGGAGAAAATGGAATGTAAACGTTTGATTTCATGGCAAATGGGTTGTAGAAAGGGTGTTTCTCAGTTGAATGGTGGTGGTTGCATCTTCAGAAATGATCAGAAATGTCACATTCACTCACCTGAAAGTGCCTACTTGATCAGCCAAAACTGTCAAAGAAGAATGTGCACAACAGCTGAACGACATCATTTTGGCTAAACCCTACAAATTAGGGTTTTAATTTTGGTTCTGACAAACTTCAATTGAATCCCTACTTTTCCCGTTTTTTTAATTTTACCCATAATTTCCTCTTGAGCTCTTAATTTCATGCAATTTCACTCTTGTCAAATTCAATTGTCAGCCCCAGATTTGAGCGCCTTTTATAGTTTGGTTCTTGATTTTTTATTTGTTTAATTGGACCCTTAATTGATCGACAAACTTTTAATTTTCTTTGATTTGACCTTTAATTTCACCGATTTCAGTTCCCAATTAAACCTCTAATTTAACCAATTAAACTTTCCAAAGTTCAATTTTAATCCCCAAACTTCAATTTGTTACAATTAACATCCAAATTGACTTCAAAAACTAATTTTCCTTGCAATTAAGTCCTAAATAAAATTAATTAAGCCTTTTCAAATTCCAATTGAGTCCTTAAACACCTAAATAAAAATATTTTCACTAATAAAGCTTTTTATCAATCAAATTAAGTTGT
>Ga0307517_10011648_pt1 | contig 12168 bp, 8 predicted proteins | sample 23_EM_MG_FD_194515 | JGI IMG/M metagenome (GOLD analysis project Ga0307517, IMG submission 194515) | Populus trichocarpa ectomycorrhiza microbial communities from riparian zone in the Pacific Northwest, United States - 23_EM | ecosystem: Host-associated > Plants > Roots > Unclassified | place...
GACTTAGGTCATTAAACTGAGATAACCTCATGGAAAGAAAATCGAAACAAATTATGAAGTTTAATTCATAATCAGTCTAGTGTTGAATGATGAGACTAGTAAAAATCAATTAAAAAAAAGAACATAAAAAACAATTCAAGTTAATTTGTCAAACTCACGTCTTGGATCATGAGACCGGGATAACCTCATACAAAAAAATGATCAGATTTAACCCGAATTAACTTGTCAAATCTGCGACTTTAGTTATGAGATTGAGATAACCTCATAAAAAGCAAATCAAAATAAAAATTCTTAATCGATCATGTCGGATCCAATGTTGAACAATGAAATTTGTAAAAACCTGAATGAAAAAATGACACAAAAAATGAGTCAAGTCAATATGGGTTAACTCGTTAAGCACTATTAAGACAACCTCATAAACATCAAACCAAAATAAATCATGAAGCCTGATTCTCAATTAAACACAGTATTAAATGATGAAATTGGGATAAAAAAAGTCAATTTAAAAAAAAATTGAGCCAGTTGGATTAATTTGCCAAATCCGTAACTTGGGCATGAGACGGAAACAAACCAATAAAAAAAATCCAATGTTGAAGGAAATGAAATCGAGATAACTTCTTAGAAAAAAAAATAAAACACGACTTGATTTAACCTGAATTAAAATACAAAAACCGGCGACCCTGATCACGAGACAAATATATCTTTATAAAAAACAAATAAAAACAGATTATAAAGCTCAATTCTCAACTGACTCAGTATTGAATGATAAAATCAAAAAAGATCTCAATTATAAAAACATAAAAAACAACTCAAGTCAACGCGGGTTAGCCTGTTAAACATTATTTTCGGGTAATGTAACCAAAATAACTTAATAGAAAGCAAATAAAACAAATCATTAAGCTTAATTCTCAATTAACCCAATATTAAAGAAAAAACCCGGGGGGGAAATCTAGTCAATTGAGTTAACCCGCCAAACTCGTGATCCATATCATGAAATAACCCCATAAAAAAACAAATCTCATATTAAAGAGTTAAATTAAAAAAAAAAGAAATTAATTGATTTTTGTTTACATGGGCATACTGAACACACGTGGGGAAAGTGCTATTTAATATTACAGTAGTACTTTCTTGTGTGTTGTTAATAATTAAATAATTTCCTATAACTTAGATCCTTTCTTTTTTATTTTAGCCGCAGCTTAAGGCGACACTCTAATCTTGTGTTATTTATTTTGATTGAGTCAAACCACACTGGATGCTCCAACGCCACCAAAAGGAGGAGAGCCGAAACAGGATCTGAAGAGCACCAACCCTTCTAGAACAAAAATGTCTAGAAACCATGGCACCAATCAAATGGCCATGCTCAAAAGAAACACTTAGAAGTGGACGGCTGCCGAACAAGACTGACCTGGTCCTATAACAAAACAAACGCAAATGCTCCACCGTTAACTTGCACCACTAATGTAAAAGGAACTTTCAAAACCTCAGAAACGGCAAACTTGAAGGGTCAACCGTGAGTACCCCACATGCTGAAAGATCTCACACTGTTATTTCATTCCAATATCAAAGCAGCTGTTATTAGGATATCTGCGTTATAAGTAAAACGTTTTTATTAATCTAAGATTAATTAATTTCTGCGTATTTGAGAACTCGAGTACAAGGCTAAAGGCTATTACTTCAGTTTTACTTCATAGAAAACTGATTCAGTAGAACTAGCTTTGCATATACAACAATTTACAAGAATCTGGCCCTCCTATTCCTATACCACAGCACCTCTGGAATGTGATCATCTACCAAACCAGCTGCCTTCTCAGCGAAGATAAATTTTTGAAGAGCTGGCCTCCCAACTTCTGAGACTGCAGGTTTCTTTTGAGGAACACTAGCAGAATTCACCGATATTCTCCAGAGTTCAGCTCCTAAAGGCAAAGTTATGGAACAAAGCGATCTAATTGAATTATCATCACACTTGTATCATCAATTGAGCCCCTCTTTAATGACAACTCAGCTAGCTTTTTACAAGCAGAGAAGGGATCCGGCTTATCAACGCCTATGCATGTAGGGCGAGCTACATCTACTGCCTCCTGATTAGTAACCTGGAAAAGAGGGAATTTCAAAATTTAATCATATATACGTAAATGGACAGGATCATCCTAAGTGGATTTGGTTGCAAGAATTTACCTTGTCCCAGAGACCATCTGAGGCTAAGATCAAAAACTCACATTCGGGTTTAATCTTTAAAACTTTGGTTTCTGGTTCTGCTATCACCCATCGTTTAAGACGTCTATCTCCAATTCCTCTCGTTACAGCAAGAGACCCTTGAATTCTCCACACACCATGGCAACAATCTACATAGCCACCCTATAAAGAAAAAAGGACAGCAACGAAAAGATTCAGCTACAGTGTGTGTGTATATATATAGGTGAGCGCGCGCGCGTTCTCTTTCACTTTCTTACATGGCATGATCGCCATTGATGATTGAACTAGTTACTTACCAAGGCTTCAATTCTGTCCTTTTCATCTTTGCGGGAAGGTTGGTGATCAGACGTGAGAGCCTCAGCGACCCCTTTTCGACTCATAACTGCACGACAATCACCAGTATTTGAAACCACGAGGTTGCCTTGATGTATCAATGCAGTCACACAACAAGAACCACCGTTAACATTTTGTTTTAAAAACTCTTCGTCTGTGGTCAAGTAGCCATTTTTAATTGCCGTTTCAATTCCTTCTAAACATCTACTAGAAACTTGATCCATGATGTTCTTATTCAAATTCTTTGCTGCAAATTCAGCGGCTTTTGGCCCTCCATGCCCATCAAAAACACCAAACGAAGCCTGTAATATAAAAAATAATGTTCTATTTAATACAAATTTTCATTTCAATAAAAACCTATCCTTACAGAAATGAAATAAAAGGGGAGGGTTACAAGTACCTGTTTAGAATCTCCATTAACATCAACGAAAGCAGAGTACCGATCCTCCATGATCCCACCTCTCCTTCCTCTTTTACAGTAAACAGAATAACCATCTCCTTCGACTTCTACAGCCTCCACTCTCTCCTCCTCTCCTTTTGAGGTCTCTAAAACAAACCCCGGAACTCCCGCCACCGGTATATTTAACCTTCCTGGCCTCTTTCTCTTCAACAAAGTGTCTGTATTTGTTTCTAATATTGTCTCGTTATTAACTCGAAGAGATAAAGGTGACTTCGGTGAGGACAACGACGACGAAAACGATGATAAAAAAGACGGTGGCAACGGTAAGGAAGGTGGCAGCGGTAAAGACGATGATGATGCCGGGGATTGTGGACCATGGATGGTGCTAGGAGATGGAGATGGACATGGCTTGCAAAACATCGAAGGAAGTCTCGGTGATTGAAATATTGGTGAGTTTGGTATCGTTGACGCTATACTGCAGGACATTTCGTTTTCGTTGTAAGCTTCAAAATTTTCCGATTGCTCTTTGCCTTTCTTTGGTTTATATGCCTAACGCCCCTCTCTTTCTGGTTTCCCTCTTCTAGGCGAGGACGAGGGGGGTGAATTTGCTAATTATAGCATGTGGCGATTCAATATCTATGACTGTGGAAATGGTGTATAACGGCGTCGCGTTGAGAGATGACTTTGGATTGACTGGCTTGAACGATGGTTAATTTTTTCCGCTTGTTTTAAATGTAAATATTACTCACGCCCTTTTGAGAGAGCGTGGAGGGATTTTAGTGTTTGACTGGAGTTTGACCGGGTCAGTAGTTCAATTTGTGAAAGAAGAGAATGACGTGTATTACACTCTCCATTGACTGAGACTGTTTATACCAAACAGTTGTTTAGAAATTAAAGTTACTTTGTCTTCTGTGGGCCTCTTTTATCATCATTTAATGAATTTAATTTTGATGACTAAATCGTTAAATGGTCAAACATAATAATTTACCTGGCTCTTAGTGAGAGACTGGTTCTTTTTGTTTTATTTTTCGTTAAAGAAAAATCGTGAAGAGCATTATTACTTGGTTTGTTTTGGGACACGTTGCTGGTTTTACTTGGACGAGGTTTGGTCGACGGTGGTCAAATGTTAAGAACTTCGAATATTGAATTGAACTACCAGGGTACATTTATAAAAGTTATGGTTTTTAAAAATAATTATGATTTTAAAAAAACTATAAATTATAGTTTTTTAAAATAATATAAAAAATTATAATATTAGCTTTTAAAATATTACTAGATACTTAAAAACAATAATTATATATTGCCATAACTAAAAGCTTGTTTATAAACGCGATTGCCGGATGTTCTCAAAATTTGCACAGACTAATCATGTTTTATGTAATTAGCCATGAGGCATTTGTAAACCGGTGATATCTTGTAAATTTCTCTTCTAATTAAGGGATGAGATTAAAACAGTGATTTAATAAGCAAATCAATCCGGGGAGGAGTCGGATTTTATCGGTGGACGTGATCTGATCCTTGATCAAGGCATGATAAGTTCATAATACGTTACAGTGTGTCATATTGATGATGCATGCATGTATTTACAATTTTCTAGAGGAGGAAAAACAAGGATAAAAATGCCAGCACAAATTGCTATGGCTTTTTTTTTTTTTTTTTATCGACTGTGATGACGCGCGAATCAACTAGAAGTTCTTGAAAGACTGCCCCCACCTTTATAGAATTACAATATTTAATTATTACGACCAGGCTAGAATACTAGTAAGCAAGTTCATGAATATTCGAGTTCTAAGACCCTCCCTGCTGTCTCGTGTTGTAGTTTGCTTCTGTTCCAGTTCTAGATCATTCATCGAATTGCTCCGTGATGATTCTAACAAGTTTGCTGAAAGTTATCATTCCATGTCGAGGATCTTTCTATTTTTGTGAGCGCCCATCTATTCATCTCACAAACTACATGGACGGAGAGGGCTGTGACCAAGTCCATTATATAGTACGTAGGCGCAGATCCCCTCGCATACAAGACAAGGAACATGCAGATGTGATCTGTCTGGTGACTCTGGTCAGAGAAAGAGAGCGACAGTGATTAATAAAAAAAAAACGTTATTAACACCATAAGAGATTCCACTGAGTATTTATAAAATATTTCAACAATTTTAATCAGTAACAAATAAAATAATCTCATAAAAATAAAGTCAAAAATTAAAAATCAATTAAAAATAAATCTAAAAAATAAATTAAAAAAATTCAAATTCAAATTCAAATAACATATTAATTTTATAATTTGATTGTGAAATCAAAATAACCACGTATAAAAAAACATAATAGTGGTCCATTATTAAATAAACTAAATGATGAAATAAAAAATTAAAAAAATTATCAGAAAAAAATTATTTTTTATATAAAACACAAACTATACAAGAACAAATTAAATCATCTTCCCTTATCAGCATTTTTTTAGATTATTTTAAAAAAATTATGCATGTAGGCTATTTTTCTTTCTTAGCCATTTGCCATTTAGCCTTATTTTATTATTTTTTGAACTGAATAAAAATTTTATTCATTGGTTAAGAAATTGACGGTTAATAATTTTTTAAACATTTTTTAAAATTGTTATTTTTCTATTTTTTTAGTTTCTTAAACGTTATCAAATTTTAATGGATAAGAAAATTCAATAAAATTCTTGTCCAAGTATTTTAATTTTTTTATTTCATAAATAATTTTAAAATTGGATTCTTTTTTTTTCTCAAATAAAATAATTAAAAAACAATAAATTGAAGGGGTAGATGCCTGTCAATTTTTTCTCCTACGGGATATTGCATGCCTTCTTGTCTGGATTGTGAAGTTATTTTTAAAAAAAGTAAAAATAAGAAATTTATTTTAATTGGATACTTCATATACTAGTATTTTTTTTTATACACGCAGTGCGTGTGTATCATACAAGTTTTATAAAGATATTAAAATTATTTAAAATAAAATGAAAATAATAATATACAAGGTAAAAATGTGGAAAAAAATATTCCAATGCTCCACCAAAATTTAACATGGTTATGTTAGCATCATGGTTCCTACAAATTCTTTTATTCTGAAGAGTTCTTTTTTAATATATGTGAAACAAATGTCAAGATATAAACACAAATATAAATTTTATATATTATACCTCTTTGGTTAAGGAGTTTTTTTTTTAATATTATTGTAATCTGTCAAAACACGTATAAATTCTTTCCTCTAGATAAGTTATTAAATATTACATACAAAATAACCAATGGTCCCCTAAAAAAATAACAAAGGTCCATTTTAATAATTTTTTGAATTTTGACGTGTTTTATTATTTTTAGATTTTAATTATCTATGGTACGAGTAGAAATTAAAAATATAGTCATGAGCATAAAATTAAAAATTATTTTATTTAAAAGAGTATTCTTTTAACACTAAAAATGGCGATAAAAAACACCACTGTTTTTTTTCAATGGCAAAGGCAATCTCGAACCTTCTTATACATTAATCGAGCCTAGGTTTCTTTCGAAGTGATTTTAATAGAACTCCTCCACATCGGCTTGGTGCATCAAAGAAAATGTTTTGAGCTTGTTTTTTCTTGTTATTTAAGCTTTCATGTTATGTAGTAATAAACATATAATGAAACAACTGGATTAACCTTTTTTTTCTAGGAATTATATATACTAGTGTTTTAGTCTCTTTTTTAATTTGATATAAAGTTTAATTTACATGTTGATTCAGGCATATATTTTTTATTTTTCTTTTATGCATAGTAGATTTTTTTATTTTATTTTGACATGCTGATTTTTTTTTAAGGTAATAGAATATATTTGGTATTTGCCAACGAAGTATTTTTAATACATATGATGACTCTTAAAATTTAAATGTATTTATATTAAATTGAATGTCTTGATGTTTTTCATATATGGTACTTATGTACTTATGAATTAATAACTACTATCAATATTCTAACAATAATATAAAAAAACACACCACTGTCCTGATAGGAGTTGTTTTGATATGATTGTTAAAAAATACCACGTAAAGTTTAATTTACATGTTGATTCATTTTTTTATTATTATTGGATCATTTTATTTTTTATTTAAAAATTATTGTTCAATTTCACAAAATTAACACTCGATAAATCATAAAAAATGTTTGGATTATGAACATTGAATTATCTCCAAATTGTTTTTCAATTCACATTTTTTTTTAGTGGTGTCATTTTTTTTTCATTCTCGTCTTTTTTTTTTATTGAGTCCCTTTGTTTTTCATTTAACAATTTTAGCTTGATTTCATAAAATTAATGATTGGTAAACCTTGAAATGGTATCTGAAATCATGAACACGAGAGACCATATATAATTAAAGAAATATTAAAAAAAATAATGAAAATACAACATAGGACATAGGACAAGGACAAAATTCATTGTGGGTTAATAGTTACTCACAATGTGATTTAATTTCGTACTCAATAGTACTTGCTGATCCTCCAGAGCCAAAATTTGTAATCAAAATGCTTAATTGAATTGTTCTACTCCTACCAACAATCGAAGTGAATCAAGAACATATATAAGCAAAAGCAAACCTAATATATATATATAACAACGTAAGCATCTAAAGTTGATCATGTGACCATTTTCAAGACGATGGAATGCTTGAAATTTTGCATCCACACCCGGTTCTCTCGACCGAATCTCTTATAGTTATATGACCGTTCGCCATAAAAAAGTGTTACAGTCCACACGTGCAATAATGGTAAAAGGCATATGTAGAATTATTGGAAGGAATTAAGATATTTGTTGCAGTAGTTACAATAAAAGCATTCCTATGTCCACAAGAAGAAATTCAAGACAACAACTTCAGTAGAGTAATAACAAGTAACAAATGCAGAAACAGTGATCAATTTGGCACGTGATCACAATAACAGTGGTTTTTTTTTTTTTTAGTTTAACGTGGGTGTTCGGGCCAGCTTGCGCGCACCTCGACTAATTTCACGGGCCCTGAAGTTAACGACCATGTAAGCCTCCAGTGACCATCATATGAGCAACCACATGGCTCGAATCTGAGACCACAGAGAAAGCAAATCTCTTAGTCCCAAACTTTTACTACTGGACCACCACTTAGATGGTTACACAATAACAACAGTGGTTACTTCAGCATGTGATAACAAGTCATGCGATGATAATTAGTTACTAAACAGAGTTAGAGCTAGTTGATAAATTGTTAGTCATTAATTTATAAATACTATAAACGTGAAAACGGTGAAGGTTAAGCAATGAATGAAGTAATTTTGTAGAAACTGCATAACTCTCTCCTTATCTTTTTAATCTCTCTTTTCTCTCTGTTTTTTTTTCTTAAAGTCTATTTTCTTCTTCTCTCTCGAAATCAATCTTTTTTTTTAATCTATTTTTTTCAACTTTAACAAAAAGCATATAATAATTTTATTAAATATATATGTGTGTGTGTGTGTACATGACCAAGTGTTGCGAACTAAATTTTTTGCTTAATTTTCATGGTTGTAAACTGGATTGTTAAAGTAGTCAAGAATACTAGATCTAAACTGAAATCATCATCCTGAACCTGAGTGTTTTATACGACAAAAAATAATAACTATAAACTTAAAAGATATATGTGACAATAATAAATATTATTTTTTAAAATATTATTTTTTTATAAATATATTAAAATAATATTTTTTCATTTATTTAAAACAACATTCACAAATCTAAAAATATATACAAAATTAATTTATATATATAAAAAATTTGGTGCAAAACAATGGTGTCACCGCTGAACGGACACTGAACCCTTTCGTCGAAAAAAAAAAGGTACTCGGCTTGAAAGCGGCTAAAGATCGAGAACGTGTCAAAAAGTGGGACCCTTGACCCAAGAATAAGACTCGTGTCATTCTCCTGGCTCCTCATTGCCTAGGTGTCTCATTGAATCCCCTCCTCTTTTGCCGCATCATCCACCACCTGTCACTCAATCCAGAAGCTGGTTCCTCACGCCTATGTTTATATATTGCGGGATCTGTATTCTAGCATCACCATTGTATCGCTCGACTCGTAAAGCAACTACTTTTTTGGTGAATGTGGTGTGCCTTCTTTGACTTAACACGCAGGAAAACATGTCTTCCAATCAACAATTGAGGGAGGAGCTCGATGCCAGGGCAAGGAGAGGAGAGACAGTAATCCCTGGAGGCACTGGGGGTAGAAGCCTTGAAGCCCAAGAACACCTGGCTGAAGGTATATACACTGATACCGTCTCTTTGATAATGTGTATAAGTGCATAATGTGTAGATATGCATGTATATATATAACATTTTTTTCTATGCAATACCGGGCGGTATTATTTGCTGATTTATTATTGCTATTACTATTAGTATTATCTTTATTATTTGCAGGGAGGAGCCGTGGAGGACAGACAAGGAAGGAACAGCTAGGGACAGAGGGGTACCAAGAAATGGGACGCAAGGGTGGGCTTAGCACCACGGATGAGTCTGGTGGAGAACGCGCAGAGAGGGAGGGTATCCCCATCGACGAGTCAAAGTTCAAGACCAAGAGCTAAATTCATATGTGGTGGCGTCCCTGTCAATAAAGATGTTGTGACTGTCGTACTGTGCACAGCATTTAAGGGATGTGTGCGTTTCGTCTAGGAATAGTAGGGCATTGTAGTGTGGTGGCTGTTGCAGCAGCAGGTTTGGTTGTCTGTGGTACTTTTCGTGGAGTCTCTGTGGCAGACACTTCTGCTCTGGTAATCTATCAAGAGGTTTGTAAATTCCTTTTTGGACAAAATAACGAAGAAACTTTTCCTGTACGTTCGTGAGATGATACGCCTTTGAATTTCAGAGATCATAGAAGGTAGTGATTAACCAGATAATGATGAGGTGAGCGACGATACGCCTCTGAATTACAGAGCGCTATCACAGAAGGTCGTATGTAACTCAATGTCGAGGTGATATTCGGTAACAGAAAAAATCCATGTCAGCCAGAACATTTTAATTCTATGCCTAATTTGATGAATTTGGTCGTGGAAGAACGAGGTATATTCGGGAAAGAGGTGTCAACACTGTTGACTGCCGTGTCAATAATCGTGTTGACGTTGAGATAGATACATGTCTTTAGCCTCACCTAAAAACAGGCAAGATGTCTCAGATTATGACAATTATCGATTTGGTTCCTTGTTATGTTCAGATCTTTCGTGTTATCATGGGGACTGGTACATGTCTTAACTGTCACTTAAAAATAGGCAAGATGTCTCTTTATTACGTCGATCAAATCGAATCCTTTACTGATGATAAATTGAGTCAATTAAATTTAGTTAATTAAAGGTACTAATGTCATAATCACGCGTATCCATCTGATCACAGAGTCTTTAGATCATGGTGCTGGAATCAAGTGGAGAGGTGTCTTTTAAGTTTCCCGTGAAAAATAACATATTATTTATGTTATAAATAAATACAAAATAAATTTCATCGAACCAATTTCCATGAATCTTTCCAAAAATTGTAATTGTATGTTTTTGCGGTTTCTATTACAAAATAATATAAGTTATATTCTAAGATTTTACCGCATAGTTTAAATTCTTGGACTGAAAAGATTTTTTAACATGATACCATAGCATTGTGAAGCGAAAACGAGTTTAACTCTCATCACCCCATTTCTATTTGATAAAAATTAAACACGATGTAATGTGGATGTATGTAAGTTTCAAGCTCAATAAACTTTCACTTGAAAAAGTGTTTTAAATAGTAATATAAAATATTATTGAGATCTCACCTAACAGTTTAAACTTTTGGGTTAAATTTTTTATTTGATATGGTATTAGAGTTTTGTTGATTAGGCAGTCATAAGTTTGAATCTCACCACCCTTATTTTTATTTGATAAAAATTAAGCACAAGATAATATATAAAAGTATGTGCAAGTTTTAAGTCGAAAAAGTTTTTATTCAAGGGTGTGTGTTAGAGAATAATATAAGTTATATCCTTGAAATTCACCTAAAAGCTTGAGTTTTTGAATGAGATGATTCTTTATAGTTTGAAGCTAGAAAAATATTTATTTGCCATAAAAAGTTTCTTTTTAAGAAAACGTAAAAAATTAAATTAACTAGTAATTATTTAAGTGTAAGCTTAAAGTAGTATAAATATCATAATCAAATATAGGATTTTTTTTCTATGATATAAATTAAAAAAAGTGAACCTATTAGTAGTATATTTTTAAGAGTCTAATTGATATTGTGGTAGTTATTACTTTTCAAAGTGTTTTTTGTTTGGAAATGTATTGAAATAAATTTTTTATTATTTTTAAAATTTTATTTTTGATATCATTACATCAAAACAATCTAAAAACACATAAAAAATTAATTTGAAGAAAAAAATAAAAATAAAAATAACTTTTTTTAAAACTAAAAAATAAACAAATTTTAAAACTTATTCATACCTATTAAAATAATAGTAACTTGGAATGTTAGTATAAAACTTATCGGTAGTATGTTTTTGAAAGCGAACGAATGGGCCTTTTGCCTTATCTCTCTACTTTCATGTGTAAACTAGCTTCCTTCATATTTCTTTCATCTTTTGTTTAGTGCCTGTTAAAATATCAATGGCCAAGTAAAATGCAAGATCATTGGATGTGATGTTCATGTTTCCACTTATAAATGAACTCAACAATTAACTTCTAACACACTTAAATAATGTATGAATTTTGGAGTTAGCATTCAAATTGATTTTTTAAAAATGCTAGCACATACAAAAAAAAAAATACTAATTGAATTGAAGATTATTATTTCTTCCATACATGATATAATTACAAATTATCAGGTTTAGTAAAGGAGAAATCAAGCCCCAATATATGTAAACTCATCTGGCCGATTAAACGGGTCGTGCAAGTCTGGCTTGGTTATTATTGTTTGGATTGCTAGGGTATATGAATGTGTTTGGAAATATAATAATGGTTGTAGTTTAAAATAATTTTTATTTAAAAATATATTAAAATAATATTTTTTAATTTTTTTAAAATTATTTTTGATACAAAAATATATAAAAATAATTTTAAACAATTTGTTTTTAAATTTTTTTAAAGGAATATAGTTTCCAAACACGCCCTAACAACTTTAAACGCAACCACACCAGATACTCAATAACACGAAAAAGAGCGGGAGTGAGAAAATAAACATTTCAGAATCCAAATTTCCTTCACTCGCTCAACTGACTCTGTCACAACTCGACTTCCTAAACGGCCGTTAG
>Ga0307517_10011649_pt1 | contig 12166 bp, 14 predicted proteins | sample 23_EM_MG_FD_194515 | JGI IMG/M metagenome (GOLD analysis project Ga0307517, IMG submission 194515) | Populus trichocarpa ectomycorrhiza microbial communities from riparian zone in the Pacific Northwest, United States - 23_EM | ecosystem: Host-associated > Plants > Roots > Unclassified | place...
CCCACTCTTCTCCGCCAGGGTGGCCCTATCTCCAACGATGATGAGAGCCAACTTTGCCCGAGTCCACATCACGTTCAACCTCCTCTCATCCTCCACGAAACCGATGTCCCTCTCGACGTTGCACCGGACGGTAGAGAAGATGATGATATCGCTCTCTCGTCCCTGAAACGAATCGATCGTGAACGCTCCGACGTCGTTGGGTGCCCGGGTTTTGAGCTCGGAGAGCTGTTTCGTATAGGGTGTTAGGACTGTGATCTTGAGTTTCTCTTCCTTCTCTTTAGGCTTTGATCCAGACGCGCCATCGTCTCCTCCTCCCTGTGGGTCCTCCGGTCCCCTATCGACAGCTTTTCCTTTTCCCTTGGGATCGCTCTTCGGTTTCTCCTCCGGTGCGTCTTTGGTAGTGAGCAATTTGATCACCCACTTCACGACCCCCGCTTGCCCTACGTTGCTCTTCGACATTCCTCCCATATCCTCCTCTGACCCGCATTGAACGAACACGAGCGGTACCACGACTCCGTCCTCGGTCGGCCACGGGAATTTCGAACCCTTCAGAACCGCGAGACGAGTTGGAGCGTCTGTCATTCCCGTCTTCAACCGACTCTGATAAAACTCGTCTGAGGGGAAGACTGCGAGTTGCCTTGGGAAACGATATTGGACCTGGGGGCGCGCGCGAAATTGATTGTGATGAATATGAAAAAGGCCAGCGTTTCCAACGGGAGTTAGTATAGAAACTCACATTTAGCATCGTCTTGGATATTCCTTTGGCATTGGGGCCGGTGTAGAGTCGCTCAAGCATAGAAACGTCATGCAATAGTGCTTTCGCCATGTTTCGAACCATCGGGCGGAGTTGAACGCTAAACAATCGAAGATCAGCGGGAGGACTGGGCCGTCACGAGAAAAACACGTACTGATCCCCAACCAGTACCCCCTTCTTACATCCCTTGACCAAAGGTATGAGGGCACACGCCTCGGTGATCTGCGATGCTTCGTCGATAATAACAATCTCGAAATCGACTTTCCTGAGTATTCCCAACCCGGCACCAGCGCAAGTGGTAAACACAATTTTCGCCGATTTGACACGTTCCTGAGCTTTCTTGACGAGCCGGTTGTTCTCGTTCACGTCTCCCCCCACGCGAGCGTCAATGGTGTAGTCCTGGAGAGCTTTGTTAACTTTTAGACTGTCCGTGGCGACGCGCAGAATGTTGTCGTTGGGGACAATGTTTTCTTCGGCGTTCAACTTGATGAACCGTTCGAGGACATTGTCGACAGCTAGATAAGGGTTGCGCGCCGGTTGGGTGTTTGTGATACGTTGTTTTGTCGCAGTAGAGACGTACCATTGTGAGTGGAAGCGGTCATGAGGATCTTTTCCTCCTCACCCAGAGTTTCAAAGAATTTTCGGAGAATTTTCACGACGACAGTTGTCTTCCCGGTGCCTGAGGAAATTGTTAGGTCATCTGCATGCAGAGGGGTTCCTGTTTGTATACCTGGCGGGCCCCAGATAAGTGTCAGTGGATTCTTAGACGATTCCACTGCCCGGACTTGGTTCGGGTTCAATCCATCTTTGTCAAGGTTACCGTCGACATCGACATCAGGATCCTCTCCGTCGGTTTGACCACTAGCATCGTCCTTGTGTTTCCCTACGATGAGGTTGCTGAAAGAGCAACAAAGAGAACCATCTCTGACGAGCCTGCCGACAGCATCTAACATAGCTTTCGCTGTAGCTTCAATCCGGGACTGGGTCAACTCGATTTTCGCGAGGACGTCAACACCACCATGACTCACCCACGCTCCCGGCATTATACATCCTCCACTGCATCTGCGCATACTCCGGGGGAAGGGGATACTGCAATTCCATCTTCATCTCACCCTTCCTCGCCAACACCACAACAGCGTCCACAACCGGCCTCCCACCGACCCAACCTTTCTCCGGGTCCGAGACGGCCTGTAACCTGACGTGAGAGTGGATCCTGACTGCCGTTTGTTCGTCGACCCGAACATGCGCAATGACTTGGGTAGGTTCATCTTCAACTGGGACCAACCGCACGGTTGCTGGACTTGGACCCCTTCCTTTCGACTTCCTCGGCCGACCTTGATCGTTGCATGGACATTCATCTGCAGCCTCTTCTGTCCGGTCGAACGTGATCCCGAGAGCGTGTTTGTGCGCGTATTCCATCATCGGTGACCGGGACATGACATTCGCTCGGCATTCGTGAAGCACCAGTAAAACCTCTTGGACGAGCTCAGAAGATCGAACCGAGAGCGAGGCCAACAAAAGAAGTTGGAGGTACTCGTCCATGGAGACTCTCGCGACGCTTGCTGCGATCTTCTCCAACGCGACCAAAGAAGCCATACCAGCTTGATTTGCCGACTTGATGATGTTTTGGATGATCGTCAACTCGAGACCATCCAAGTAAGGAGATACGAAGCAGTCCTCTGTCGGCGGCTGTGTCTTCAAGAGGCAGTACACAAGCGGAGGGTGTCTCTCGACCCAATCCTTGGTCACTTCCACGTTCATTCGCTGGATCGGGGCAATGATCGTGTAGAATGCCCAAAACAATTCGTCGTACGCGTGGTTGTCGAGGCATAATGCGAGAACCTTTTCAACGTCCGCCACGCCCTTGTTCTGAAGTACGGCTTGAATCTTCTCTCGGGATGCCTTTGGGATGAACAATTCTTTCATCCACATGCGGTCCCCCTCCAACCAGTCTATGTCCTCGAGTCTGTTCAAGGTATATGGCAGTCTTTGCTGAGCGAGCCTGCTGATGTATGCCTCGGTCGCGACGCTAGAAGATAACTTTATCTTAATTCTGCAGGTGGATGATGGAACGAGATCCTCTCACTGTTCGAAGTATAAGTCAAATAGTTGATGCGCAACGCGGTCCCTATTCGATACAACATGAAGCTCGATCGAGGTCACCGGGGTACGGTGCACGCGTCCGCATTGCTAAAGAAACGATGAGGTACTGCGCACAATAGTGATGGAGAGCACAACCTACCCTCTGAACCGGAACGGATATCTTCTGCAATGCGATACTCGTGATGACATCGGCTCCTGAGGCCGCAGGAGGGCGGGTCATGAACACAAAACTATTTGACCTCTGCTTCTCGAAGAGTTGGAATATATTGTCTGCGACGTATAGCCTGTAGTCGGCTGAGCAAGGCCGGTATGTTGACATCGGTCCAGAGGCGATTGGCATGAAGGAACAAACGACGATCCGCAGGTTGTCGCTCGCTGAGGCGTCTTCATCCCATGGGACCTCGCCTCTGATGAAAATCCCAACTCCAAAGCGGTTATCGATCTACATCAACCAATTTCAGTTATATGCATGTTCCGTGTGCATCGGTATCTGACCTTGAGAACCAGGACCTTCCTCGTGAAATCTTGTAAACACATCTTCAGGTACTGCCAAAACGTTCGAAGCCCGCTCTTGTTCGAGGAGTAGAACCTCTGGAGGGGTATCTTGATGTTCAGCTTCCTTTGTTCCATATCTCGTTCTGTCAAAATGTCCGACCAAAACAGGGAGTTCCAAATGTATCGATCCTCTTCAGGAGTAAGTCCGAGCGCGGAACTAACAGTGTACTTCTGCTCCGTAGTCAACGCGCCGAGATCCAGGTACGGTAGCATATCCCGAAGGTTAATCCCCCTCTTCCTAGCGATGGCGAGAGCCATGTTAAACATCTCGAACTCGGTGAAGGCATGCCGCTGCCCACGTAACAGTTGACGAAGATATTGTACCGCGTCGTCTTGTGGTAGATCCCTTGCCACATCGTACACGGGAAGAGCTTCAAGGAACCGTTCAGAAAATTCTGTCGCCGCGGCTGCAAGCAGATCCAGTATGAAAGGTTCTTTCCCCTCTGGAGGGTTGGACAAACGATCCGGAATCGTAATCTTCGCCCCATCAACGGACTGGGAGTGTAAGGCGTTTAGCTCTTGGCACTCCACGCTCAGTGCGCCTTCAGGTTTACGCTTGAGCCATTTCTGATGGAGGGAAGCAACTCGAGCTAGGCTGGCACTGGGGCGGGGGGTTGGTCTAGACCGACAATAGACAAAAGAGACCTGCTCACTTGTTATACATTGCAAAATGGGTTGCGAGGTCCTTTCGTGTGATATCCTTCTTCACACGTTCTCTGTTTGGCGGGTAGTTGTAGGACTACGGCAACATTTAACAGAGCGTGTGACCTGAGGGATTTGGATTGAGCTTACCTGAACCATGGTGGGTGGCACGATGTCAGGATCCCAGCACACGAAATACCTATCGCCTGCAACATAGGTGAGCGACAGCGTAAGCCCTGCCTAACCTGCATCACATCACCATCTAAATCCCCACCGCTGCTCATGGAAGGTGCGGAGGCACGACCTGGGCGGGCGACCGCCGCGAAAACGACACAATCGATGAGGTGATCCAGCTTAGGGTGGTGCACTGCCCGGAGTTTCAAGCAATCGCCTGCCAGATGGTAAGTTCACAAATCCTGCACAACGTTGTTAGACAGACAAACCCGGATGAAGACATGGGTTTCGGACCACCAACACATCTGTGTTGATCGGCGTCGACGCCCCGTTCTCGGTGGTGATACGGATATGAACCTGGCCCTCTTTCAACACCCCGTAGGGATCACAGACACCAAAGATGAGACGCGACTTGTGAATCATCATCCTGGTTCTCGGCTTCCCACCGTCCTTTCGAAACTTTGCGATCTCGCTCTTCTGAGCATCCTGCACCTTCTGAAACACTTTTTGATCGTCTAACCCCTCGAGCAGTACCCGCTCCGCATCTTCGTACTTCCCAATACAAGAAAGGAAGTCGACCGCTCGCAAATGGTTCGTTGCCGCCTCTTCGATCCAAGTGAAGTATTCTTGCTGCTTTGCAAGAAGCTTTTCGTTCGTGACTCCCAAACTGGAGAGGAGGACGATGATATCGTTGTTCAGCCGTCCAAATGTGTAAGGTGTCGAGTAGTCGACGACAGAGAAGGTGTTCGTAGCAGTGGTGTTGAACTTTTTCATGCTCTTCCGGAAGTGAATGAGGTGTTTCTTCTCTCGATCTAGCTCAGGGTGGAGCATCAAGACACCCTTGTACCCGAGGTACCTTTAAACCGCATCGTTAACACTTTGTGAATGCCAGATAATACAGCACGAAACACCTGATTTGGAAGACGGTCGGCGTGTACCGTTTGTTTCTGAACTTGACGATTTTCTTTTTCGCCACTTGGATAGCAAAGCCTCGTGCCATCAGCCCACAGCCATCTGAGAAGACCTCTTCTCCGACAGTCATGTCGGGGATATCCAATATCCTTTGTGGGTCGAGTGTGAAGTCGACGGAAGCTCCGGAAAACAACAAGCCGATCCTCTTGGCTCCTGTGTGAAGATGAGTGAAAAGTGACCCTGGATACATATCAAATCAACAGACGTTTGGCAATATTGTTGATTCCCCCAAACTCTCCCAACTGATAAATTCGTCTATCCAACTCTGCATCAGAATCTGCGGCACGCATAAAACAACTGCGTTCCCGCTATCACAACATCGTGAGACTTCGCTGTGGTGAACGCGTACACATGAACTCACCAGTTGACTGTTACTATGGTGGTAGAAGCGATATTGTGTACCGTTCAAGTACAACCCCGCCTCCATCAATCTCTGGATATATTCACCAGTGACTCGCAGGAAGGCGTCAGGGAACCTTAAGCCCCCAAACGAGACCGCGATAAATTTGTCAGGTTCATCGTTTTGCAGGATCCTGTTGTTTGACAGTTCCCCGATCTCCAGGGTGATCGCAGATGCGGTGAAGGTGATTCTCTTGCCGTAGATCCTCCCGGGCGCTTTCACGGGTCTCCGAGGCACAAGTTGATCTGGCGGAACGGCGAACTTCCACTCCTTCTGATCTGCAGGGGGGTTTTCTAGGAGGACGGTTTTCATGCCTGTATCCAAAAAGTGTGGCTGGGTGGAAAGGATAAACCCGCTGATCATAGGCCATCACCCCCCCTCAGCGCCTACCCATTGAATAGACCACCAGAACACTCGCCGCGAAGATTTCCAGACCTTGGACTTGAAATGGAGGCCAAATCAACTACCAAGACCCTCTTCCTCATCGGCCCGTCCTCCACCGGGAAATCCACCCTATTCCATGCCATACTGATGAACGTGGGGTTGGACCCCGGGCAGTGTATTACAGAGGTTGCGAGGACGGTGATGAGGAAGACTAATTTCTCGAGGGAGACGGTCGGGTGCGTGAATCCAACGTTCCATCCATTTGAAACTGGTATTTGACGTCGACTAGGGACATTGAGATGCAGCGGACGATTATGAGGGCCCAGTTGAAACAAGAGGAAGCGGCCAGAAGTGTGGCTGGTGGTAGTGCGCTTCCAATGGTCCTCAGTGACAGGTCCGCGATCGACCCAGTCGCATACGCAGTTCTAACTGCAGCGAACGAGGGGGACGCGAGAGAGAGGATGCGGGTTCTGGTGGAAACGCCCGAATTCCAGACCGCTCTACGCAGGTACCGAGAAGAGACGTTCATCCTCTTCAAGCCCGTGCCAGAGTGGTTTGTGGATGACGGTGTGCGCACCATCGAAAAGCAGAGCCAGACCCTTGAGGTGTTCCACGACATCTTGAAGGAGCTGGGGATCCCTTATGTTGAACTTGGGGAGGAAATCAAGGATCTCCAAGCGAGGGTCACTTTCGCGATAGGCTTAGTCAACCCGAACGGTACGAACGCTTTGTTTTTACTCGAAAACGGGGCTACAATGCTCATATCTTGATCTCTGGCAGGGGGGAAACTGTGACAATAAGAATCCGAAAATGAAATTATGGCTTGAACATGGCTTGGTTGCGGTCATTGTGGACGGGGAGAGTCCTGTCGACGACGACCGCAACAAATCCATGCCGGTAGAAAAAGCACGAACACGAGAGAAATACAAATCTTTGTCTGATTTTCTGCGCATTCGTGAGCGTCGTTGTCCGAAGACGGATGATCGCATGAACTTCGCACTCCGACGCCGACCACCACTCTCACCCGGACGGGTTCTCACCAGCAGATACCCTCATCCCCTGAGAGGACCGCTGTTATCACCCGCAAAAGCGAGACAGATATCCTCTCGGTCAACACCTGAAAATACCCATGTCGTCAGCGGTTCTTTTCCGCCATTGCCGAACACATTACCAGAACCGCCCGCGTACCCGTGCCCGCACCTGACGAATTTCGACGCCTTGAAGCCTCTGTATCAACGTCACTGGAGGGTTCGCGCGTCGCACAACAGCGCACGGGACGTGGAGACGGTGGCCTTGGAAAAGAAGTTCACTTTGACCAAGTACCGGCACACGCTCGAGTTCTTCGACGATGTCATGGGTTTGCAAGGTATATGCGCCCAAGAAAAGGTCAGTCCTTCTCATATCACGAGAGATGGTGGAACTGATGCGGCGGCGTGTTTAGCACCATCCAATCGGCGTCCGGTTCACATTCACGACGTTGACATTCACGCTAAAGACTTCAAATGCTGTGCCTGCTCAGTCTCCGCTAGATACCCCGCGTTCCCCAGGGATAACGTTGAGGGACGTACGCTTGGCTACGCTTATTGAGAAGCTCTTCGAAGACAAGTTCGTGCTTTCGGGAAAGGGGCTGGGATCCGCACACGCGCCTTACACTCGCGATCAACCTTCCGGTCCAATGCCGAAGGTCCCTCCATGAGGTCGATGGGATTACAACTTTAGGATATAATGTATTATACGAAGACAATAGGCATATCTAAATACTCGTCCACGGCACCACGCTCATTTTTCTGGGCTAGGCGCGGCGGAGATGTCGATAAAGAACGCGTGAGTGTATATAAACCCGAACAGGATGAACAATAGAGCCCCTGCAAGCGTTACTGAACAAGAGAGGAAGAGTATCAGATCTATGAGTGTGTAAGATCAAAGGAACCCCCATACCGTACTTCACATCGATCTTGGTCGAGATATATCGACCAGCGATGACCGCCCCAGCTGTACAACAGGCATGACCAATCACAGTTCCTATTGTGACCAGGTATACGCTCTTTGAGCAGGGGTTCAGCGTGGCGAAGGTGTGGACAAAACGAACAGACATACATGTGCAGCACCCAGAGCGATGGTGGATATTTGGCTACGGTCTCCCCACTCTCCCAGGAAAGTGAGGGCGAACGCTTGCACGAATATCGGTCCAAGGAAGAGACTGAAGAAGTTTCTGAATCCCTCTGCGAGCGATCTGGTTGAGCTCCCCGGCGACTTTGATCTGTGGTGTCGACTCCTGCCGCCCTCCTCCATGGCTTCCAGTGGAATACCGTTAGTGCCATCAATAAACACCTCGTCTTCTTCAATCTCCTCCTGGGCCTCTTTCATCTCTTCCTGCAACTTTTGGTTCCCTACCTGCATCTCCCTCCCTTCAAAGAACATCTTCCCTCCAAACGCGAAGAACAAGAGCGCGGCTGCCAACTCCGTGATCGATTTCGGCAGTAACGCGGGGAGGATGTGGCCCATCATGGCAGAGAGGATAGACATCACGACCAACGAGCCGAACGCTCCAGCAAACACGACCATCCTCGGGTGTTTCATGGCGAGGATTGCAGCGATGAGGAAGGTTTTGTCTCCGATTTCTGAGAAGATGATCATGGTGAATGAGGAGAGGAGTACGTGTGTTTGGCTCTCATCGCTGGTGGTGTCGTTGGATGCCATCGCTATGGCCTGCGTTGGCTGAGACTAAGAGTGTTGCCGTTGGTACTTAGTGCGTTGGGGTCGTCGGGCTTCATGGAACCGACGGAAGGGTATCGGTCAAACAAAACCAAACACTCGTCTGATCGGCCCGTGGTCGCGTGATCGACGAGTCCCGAGCGGCCGAAGCTACAAGGGATGGCCACTGCGAGCCAGAAAACGGACGAGGTGTGAGATACGTACGTAGCAAAGAGCGGGTGATGGCCCAGCGACGGACTTTCTATACAAGCGGCATTCCGCTATTCCTGAGCGCTAACATCATCCGAGGGGCGCTTGGCCACCTTGAGAGTGGTTAACAACCGAGTTAAAAGCTGAATTTTCCATAGCTTCTCTTGAGCTACGTCTCTAGGATATCGTTCAACACCGTCTTTTCCACGTTTTTTTTGGCTCATCTACCTATTGGCGGGGGGAGGTTTGATATTTTGGCCTCGAGCTGTGCGATGGTTAAGACGGATAACAATGCGACCGAATTCAGGAGGGCCGCCCGGCCGAGTGGTTGCCTCCGCTCCAATCCACAACCCACACCGTCGATCTCGGGCTCAATGAATCAGAACACGGAACTATTTACCGACCTCCCGCCAGACATACTATTCCAGATCTTCAGCGAATGCGACGTTCTCGGCATTCTGAACCTCTCATCTGTGCGTGGATGATCCTGATCACACCCATTGTCTGGCGTATCTAATTGTTATCCTATCCCAGACCTGCAAACGGTTGCAGCAGGTGACGGATGAGCATCAGGTCTGGTTACACCAGGCAAGACACCTCCAAATTCCCGTCCCGCCCGCAGCGACCCCATCGAAAGCGGAACTCAAGGATTGGGTCATATCTCACACCAGGGTCGACGTTCTTTGGATCAAGCGTCCCCCGGCAGACCTGATACTGTGTTCGTTCGAAACGAATATCGATTTCGTGGACGCCCACTTGATTCCCGGTGGAGAATTCGTCGTCCTTCTCTACGATAATGGGGACGTCGGTTTGAATAGGATCGAGAGATCAGTGGTTACAGATGAACTGACAGTACGGGAGGTTACGAGGTACAAAGAGAAGAACAAGGACGATTATGCAAGTTATTGGAGTAGACTTCTTACGGAAACATCTTACAGATGTCCTGTACTTGTGTTGGTGCGGTCCGTTTTCTGGGAAGAGTGAGTTGCGTCGACATAGGACCCCTGTCGCCTCTGAAAGTACTGATCCCTCTGCCCCAGCCCCTTCGTTTTTCTCATTGATCCTACCGCTCAAGTCATTCGGAAAATACGGCCCATACACATTGACTCTGGGGATGTCGTGGGTCTGTTGAAAATCTTAGCGATCAAAGACAGGATGTTCTTCATCTGCAAGGACGTCGAGGACATGGTGCAGATTTCCGTCTTCGCAGAGCCCGGTCAAAACTCGGTCGTGAAACACTTCAATCTGTCACTCCCCAGGCTGGCATGTTAATCTACCAGAACCAGGCCACCTTGACTTACGCATACAACCCAGGACTACGCCATTTTCGACATGCGGTTTTTCGTTGTGTCAGAAAACGGTCTCATCGTGACTAACTACCATGGAATCTGGCTGTATCACATCCCAGAACTCGGGGCTGCGGACGACGATTCCACACTTGTTCCAGTTTGGGATTGGTCGGGGAATGCTTCGGGATACCGCGGTACCCTCTACAAAACGGCATCCTCATATCCTGCACTCTGGCTTCAAGGAGATCAGGACACGCGCATGCTTGAGTTCGACGTGGACGAATCCGGCTGTTTCCCCGTGGTCGTGAATCACCACAGGACTGAGGGACGACCCGCGTATTACGTAGGGAACCATCTCAAGCTCCAGGGTCGGAAAGGAATGGGTATCGACGTTGAACGGCGGGGCGAGGTCGTGTTATACACGGGGGTACTGGGGGAACCAGACATGACGAGACGACTTCGCGCCCCAATACCAGGCCTCAATGCCAATGGCGGTCCTTGTCTGAAGTACACGGATCTGGATGAGGTGACGGGGAGAATCGTGATTGTAGTTGGTCCCCGCAGGATGAATAGAATGTCCATACGCGGCTCGAATTGGGATGACGCTCCTTATGCACGACGATTGTACATCGGGGATTTGCCGATCTAGTTCACGTTTCTATGTTACTGGAACAGTGTGAGCCGCCAACGCGTATACTTATAGCTACGATTGCAAGTAAGCCTGAAGCTCAAAGTTTGAAGCTTGACGAGGCAAGTGGTTGAGGTTGCGGCGCGGCCTCGCACGTGCGTGAGGTGGCCGCCCCTCCCCCCACCAACGTCGTGGCCTCGAAATCGCCGCCCATCCGGCATGTATCGTGGTTCCCAGTCTGCACGCATTCCACGCCTCAAACATGAGGCGGATTTGGGCGGGGGGTGATGATCACCCAGGATGGGAAGGTGTGGCTGGTTCTCCCTGACAGAATTTAAGACGAGACGCTCCTCTCTCAGGTCGCGCCTGTTTGTCATACGGACACCCAGGATTCACCCACCAAGACACAGCGCTGAAGCATACCGACCACATCGGCCCACATCTCTATCGGTAGATCTTTCGGATCGCATGGACCTTGAAGCCAGGCGTTGATGGTTATCATTTTTCCTAGGATCTCCCTCCTTTGGTCATACGGAAACCTCCAATCGATAACCATCAAGAGCGTCCACCGCACCACTTCCACGCGAACCGGGCATACCCATCAACGTCACCTACGATGCCACAGAATCCACGGAAGCCCAGGGTTATGTGCAAGGGTTCTGATTCCTCGACGAGCATGCCAAGACTCCACTGCCGAAAGTGGTTGGAGGGCGATTGTCCTAGAGGATCAAAATGTCCTTTCACTCACGATCCCGAGGTATACTCTCCCCTACAAAGTGCTGTGTGATACCGTGTTAACATCCGAGTTTCCAGGCGCGAGCAGCGGAAGAGCTTCGCTTGAAGAAGGTCGCTGAAGAGCAGGCTGCAAAGGCCGCCCATGAGGCTGCCGCAACTATCGACGAAACGGTTCTCCCTTCAACCAAAGTCACCTTCGGCGCTGGAGTGACCGTGAATAGGGTCCTCACCGGCTGCGAGACTTGTAAGGTCTTGGTGAAGAACCTACCTCTCACTGCGACCAAGACAGAAGTCGTTACACTTTTCACCCAGCCCGGATTTGACCCCGCCAAATTCACCGTCCACCCACCACGTCCATCGCCGATCGATCCGTCTCACCTGGAGGCTGTTGTCGAGTTCGAATACCTGGAGGATGGGATGAACGCGGTTGCGGGGTTGGACGAGATCGAATTCGGATCGGAGAATGTCAAGCTGGTACTTATTTCCAAGCAGGGAGACATGGATAAATTCAAGGACCTGGACCCTTGCGTCCTCACGGTGATGTGGCCGGCTCCCTCCTCCGAGGAGCTTCCGGACTTGCCCACTGTCAACCGCGCGAATACCACCGTCGGGGGTCCGGATTCAGA
>Ga0307517_10011650_pt1 | contig 12166 bp, 19 predicted proteins | sample 23_EM_MG_FD_194515 | JGI IMG/M metagenome (GOLD analysis project Ga0307517, IMG submission 194515) | Populus trichocarpa ectomycorrhiza microbial communities from riparian zone in the Pacific Northwest, United States - 23_EM | ecosystem: Host-associated > Plants > Roots > Unclassified | place...
GACCGGAAACGGGGTGAAAACGCGAAAAGCAAAACGGTAGCGTGAGTGGACAGGGAATCCTTTTTATGTTCTCTAGATTATACTACTTCATACGTGTAAAATCCCGCGGGATGCTACTTAAATGTGTTGGGTCGATATTTTTGTCTCGACCGGACCTCGTGTGATCTGAGCGACCACTCTTGGCACCTACGATCACCCATCACGCTAAGTCACCCACAGCGATCCCCGTTATGACCTCCTTAGAACAACTTGTTCAAGAATGGCTTGACATGGACAAGGTTCGTATCTGTTTTGCTGACAAGGATATTGTTCTCCTTCATTACATGTGTAGTCGGAAACGACAAGGTCCGAGATACAACGGCTATGGGAATCAGGAAATCACCGGGAGCTCGAGAGCAGGCTCAGGTATGTATCTACCAGATCATCTTTTGTTATCTGGCGGTGAGATCTTGTTCAAAGGAAGAGAATCGAATTTGGGACTGCAGGTCAGGTTGATCCTTGGCCTATCAGCCGGTGTGGTCGCTAATCGTGAGCATAGGCCTTCGGGGAAGAATGGAAGCGGGGTTCTCGCGTATGAATGATCTTACGGTTATCCAAGCTTCACAGGTTAGAGATCTCTCCCTCCAATGAAAGTTTCCTCAAGGTTGATTTGTTCCAGGGACTGTGCGCATATGTTCTCAAAACCGTGAACAACGCGGCTCACCGGGGAGTCGTTGTCGGTCATGACCACAGACATCACTCGGAGCGTTGGGCGGCTCTCACTGCTGCAGCTTTCTTATCCAGGGGCATGAAAGTTTACCTTCTTCGCGGGTTCGTCCATACACCACTGTATGTTTTCCACACCACCGTTTTCCCCATTTCAGGTGTTGAACCTCACTTTATAGCGTGCCATTTAGCGTCGGAACACTTGGATTAGCATGTGGTGTGATGATTACTGGTATACAAGTTACATTCGATACTACTGGTGTCCCCAATTTACCCCTTGTTTTCATTTTCCAGCAAGTCATAATCCAAAGGTAAGCCACGGCATCCACAAAAGATCCATCTGGCTGGGAGACTTACGCACCCCCCAGCAAGATAATGGCTACAAGGTATTTACTGGTGATACACTTTCAAGCCTTGTTCCACCCCTGGTTCACGCCATCCAAGGTTTATTGGGAAAATGCGGTACAGGTCTGCCATGTCCCGTTGATGTATTTTGTAGATTCCTGATCTCTTCCCAGATAATCGAGCCGCACGATTCAGGTATTTCAGGTAGTATTCTATTGAACTTGGTACCCGACGAAGGGTTGTGGAACCCCGAAACCCTCCTTGGATCAAGCAATTGTGTCGATAGGACCGAAGAGCTGACGCAGGCGTATTTCGAATACATTTCGGAATTGCAGACCAAGTGTGTCCAAGACATATCACATGAAGCGGAAATCGCTTACAGACCTCATCAGAGACCACTGTTTATCACCACCTATCAAATTCGTGAATACTTCTATGCATGGTGTCTCCTCACCATTCATAAAGAGGGGGATGCGGGCTTTCGGGTTTCCTGACCAAGCGGTCGTTGAAGTGGTTGAACAAAAGGACCCTGATCCTGAATTCCCGACTGTAGTATTTCCAAACCCAGAAGAGAAAGGCTAGTCCGCTGTGTCCATTTCGCTGCAGACTTAATTTACACTTTATTTGCTACAGGGGCACTTGCGAGTTACTCTCCCTCGAATCAGTCAACTTATACCGTCTCATCAGACTCTCCAGGACCTTGCACTTAGCACTGCAAACCGCCACCAAATCAGATACGTCCTTGCCCAGGACCCAGACTCAGATAGGTTTTCTGCAGCTGAGAAATCGTATGTTGAGGATGGATAAGTCCGATCTACCCTCTCTCATATGTTCATGCTAGCGATGATGGAACCTGGAAAGTCTTTACGGGAGATCAGCTGGGTACAGTATTTGCCGCGTGGGTTTTGCGCGCGTGGAAATCTTCTGGGAAGCCACTTGGTTGGTATGTAGATTGTGATTTCAGCAGGTGTTAACGGTCTCGCGATAGAAAAACTGGCAATGGTTGCCTCAACTGTAAGCTCGAAGATGGTCCAACAAATAGCACGTCAGGAAGGTTTCACATTTGTCGAATGCCTTACTGGTGCCGGCCTCTGTTCTCAGCTTTTGGTCAAACATTGACATCGCATCGCAAGGGTTTAAATATATTGGAAACACCGCTTTGGATTTGGTCGCACGAGGACTTGAAGTGAGAATGCCAGCCTCTATACTTCAACCTCATTCCGGTTCTCCAGTCTGACCGAATTCCATCAGGTCCCTTTTGGCTACGAAGAAGCCATTGGATTCATGTTCGGGTCACAAATCAGAGATAAAGATGGGGTTGCAGCGACGGTTAGCCCCTCCTGTGGCCAGGTCGTTGCCCCGAGATCTTACCATGTTCCCAGCTCGTGTTTGCGGAAATGGTTGCCTCGCTACACCAATCTGGGCAGACATTACGAGGGTTTTTGGATGAGCTTTACCAAACATACGGATACTTCCAGGTAAAACGTATTGTCACAACGGTCAGCCTTGACCCTAAGCACCTGCCAGACAAGCAATAGTTATTTCATTTGCTACGATCCGGCGGTCGTACAGCAAGTCTTTTCGCGACTACGCAACTACAACGGAGCGGTAAGCTGGCCTAACTTAGTTTCATAACTGACGGTATTAATGTGGCTTGTGCTAGGCGAACCAAGAGAATCCAGATTACCCTTCCGACCTAGCCAATCTCACGGTCACTAGTGTTCGAGATTTGACCATCGGTTATGATAGTTCAAATCCACCGTCATTCAAGCCGACCCTTCCCCTATCATCCGGAAACATGATTACATTTAGGGCGAAGGACGAGGTTGTCGGACAGGAAGTAGTGTTGACGATCAGGTATAGTCATAGTCCCGCCTTCGTCGACGAGCGCTCATGATTCGGTCTCCACTCATCCTTCATTAGGACAAGTGGCACAGAACCCAAGGTTACTCCGTGCTTACCCAAGGGAGTTTATCTTAAACTAACAAAGGACGACACAGATCAAATATTACTTGGAAGGCCAAGGGAAAGATGCGGCGTCGCTGACTACCCTGCTTGAGAAAGTCATTCGCGCTCTCCAGGAAGATTGGCTAGAAGCGACGAAAAACAACTTATTACATCCTGTGTAACCTGCAACACCTGGGGTTGTTCCAGTGTGCACCCTACGTTGTTGCCGGTTCCATCGAGCCGTCCGAATGTACATCCTGTTTCGCTACCCATATCCTCCCTTTCTTCACCGCGAGCTCCTTGACCTTGGCCTCGATCGAGTTCTTCTTTACCCTGTGATCCTTCAGTTCTTGATACAGTGTCTCCACTATAAGAACGATGCTCCCCGTCGCGAGTTCGTTGATTCTTGTGACGAGCATGGGAACATGCGCCTCTGGGAACGGGTGTTTCGGACCAAGTGGGGGCTTTTTCACTATACCAGGAGTGCTCGTCTGCAGCTCGTTCGAAGCAGAGTGGACGTGTTCAGGGATAGCGGGTACGAGGAACGATCGATTCAGAGCTGTCGTTTCCGGGGTTGGGACATATGTAAATGGATCTATCGGGCAAGGGTTGTCTGAAGAAGACCATGTGTGAGAATCAGGTACCAAAGGTGACCAACAACGTACCATTAAAGAACCGTACACGGAATGGGGTGAACACCCCTTCCACAGTATTGGTGATGGCAGGGTCCCAAACAGGTCCCTTGACAAACGGAACAAGAGGGACCACCCTCCGCCTTTTATACGAATTGCCCGCAGCACTTGCTCCTTCCAAACGGCGCTTTGGGAGGGGCAACACATCTACTCCGCCCACGGGGGCGACAGCTCCTACATCGTCGTCGTCTACAAGCCAGCTATCAGTATCAGAATCATCCCCAGCATCCCCTTCTTCATCGTCGTCGTTGTCGTCTGCCACATCGTCCGCATCGCCGGGGTTTTCCTCCTCCCATTCTTCGCTACTGTCATAGGAGTAATCGACGGCAACGACATCACGGGCAAACGGTCTACGGGACCTGATCGTCGGGGAAATACGAGTCCAGGTTCCGAGATAACCCGGCCGGGTGTCCTCATGGAAGATGAAGATCTTAGCAGGGATGGTAGTCCTATCCCCAAGGAGATCCAGAAGGGATCGGGTGGTAGGAACATCCCCCGCGACCTCAGCTTCAGCGAGTTCGTTCAGAATCGTGCGGACAGAGTCCCTGGGATCGGAGTTGGAGTTGAAGGTGGGTTTTCGATACCCAGAAGGGTTTGCGCGCAACAGTGAGGTGGTTATATCGCGAAGGGGACCTTACAGTGGGAGCTTAGTGGGAGTGCGTTATGAACGGGAACGTGGTCCACACCTGATAAGCTGACGGGGAGAGACTGCGGCACGGGGGCAGATGGTAATGGCAGTAGGTTTTCATCATCTAACACGACGACGGTATTTTCTTCCACACCATCTAACGATCCTCGATGTGTGCCAAAGTAGCTTATTGGCGCTACCTCGACACCCTTCCTCAAGGCGAAGGGTTTGAATACCTTATCAAAATCCGTGGACTCTGCAGCCTCCCTATACCCGGTTAACGGTATCGATGGCCCGGCCGTTGACTTGGCTAAAAAGTTGGCCATAAGATTCTGAGATCTAGTCCGGGACTCCCGTGCCTTCAGCTGTTTCTCCAACTTCGTGCCTTTTGGTTTGAGTCTTTCTTTGGGCTACAGAACTTAGGAAGGATGAAGATGTCTGTGGCCTGAAGCGTGTACTCACTTTCAGGTGTTTCTTACTAATAGCCTTGCCTGGCTTCCCCGGTCCCTGAAACGATTTCGGCATCACCCCAGGGGGATTGGGACTTTCGGGGGAACGACGTGCTACCGGGACTCCTTGTGCGGTACGGACTTCCGAACGTTCTGGCTGGTCAGTGGCTGTAGGAAACATCTCCTTGTCTGCATCTAGTGTGAGAGAGTTGGGTGTTGTCATATTTTCAGATTCGAACGATACGCATAAAAGTGCGGCGACGTCGTCTTTGACCTGACCATACACTCAGGACCGGTGTCATACCAGAAGAATAAAATAGACAAACCTGACGACGTTCATACAGTCTGTTCCTCAATTTATCACGAACTGTCTTGGGTAACCAATGGAAATTTTGTTCATCCACCTCCCATCTCCAGATACACAGGTGAGCAGGAACTTTAGCCTGATTCGGCATGTTTTCAGCACCATAGTTAATCCGGATAGCCACATGAGTTATCGCAGATTCCACACTGCATGGAGGAAGTTGTTCGCTGACGTGACGGCCCTCGTTGTCTTCTTCGTCTTCGTCGAGATCGGAGGGCAGTAGCTGAGAACGTATGTGCTTGACTAACGCTTGGAGGGTTTTGTCGCTGTCCTACACGTTATGAGACTGAAAAAGCCAGAATGGGCCAATGCGGACCTCTCATGGACCAACTTCGCTATGAGTGGGTTGTATGCCTCTGGGATAGTCCCAAGCGGGGGTGCGTTCTGTGTTATCCGGGTCTCGAGCATCTCGCGGAATTGCACAATCTCTGGGGGATATCGTGAGATAAGCTAGGGTGACAAGCCACGATGCGTACCCTGCATCGTCTCAGACGATTTCTCGAGGGAAAGTGGTTTCTGGCGGAAGACGAGTTTACCATTCTTGAGCTCGACCAGGGACCGTTTGTCTGTCCACGCGTGTCAGTGCACAAACGCGGCACCATGCAAATCTAACAGAGGCTCACCGACGAAAGGATGCTTGTCCGTCATCTCAGTGGGTGTTGATGTGTACCACTAGCACCTGCCCGCCTACTAGTAGAGCGAACGGAGCGGTACGTCACGTGGCACGTGACTAAATTCTGACGCGTTACGCTGGTCACGCCCGCACCGACCATCCACAACCAAGGATGTTTAGCCATCAGCAGAAGAGCGTCCAGCAGCCGGTGAATGAACGGGCTCAACCTTGGGTCGAAAAATAGTTCGTCTCTCCGTGGTGATGTGTATTCACCACTAACTCGTTGTTACAGTAGACCAAAAACTATCGACGACGTTGCCGCTCAAGAACATACAGTATCCGTGCTGCGAAAGGCTCTGACATCCACAAACGTATTTGTCGGCTTTCTACCGGATAAGTGTCCCCTCCTGAACTAACTCCTCGGGCAATAGCTTCCGCACATGCTTTTCTACGGTCCGCCGGGCACCGGGAAAACATCCACCATTCTTGCCCTCGCAAGACAGCTATTCGGTCCAGACAACTTCAAATCCCGCGTTTTGGAATTAAACGCATCCGACGAGCGCGGAATTAGTATTGTCAGAGAGAAAGTCAAGAACTTTGCTCGACAGACACCCCGGGCACAGGCCATCGCATCTGATGGGAAAACATACCCTTGTCCACCTTATAAGATAATCATACTGGATGAGGCTGACTCCATGACCCAGGATGCCCAAGGTGCCCTGCGTCGTATCATGGAGACATATGCACGAATTACTCGATTTTGTCTCGTGTGCAACTACGTCACAAGGTCTGTTCAAATGCCACTGCTTTAGGGTGTCCGGTTGATGTATCCCTCGCAGAATCATCGAACCATTGGCGTCTCGCTGCTCAAAATTCAGGTTCAAACCTCTTGATACGGGCTCCACTTCTGCCAGGCTCGCGCAGATAGCAATCTCTGAGCAAGTGCAAGTTGCGGATGAAGTCATCTCAGCTCTCGTTTCGACCTCTGCTGGCGATCTCCGTCGGTCCATTACATACCTTCAATCGGCATCTAGGCTTTCCTCTTCGACTGTCCCACCGGCACCAATCACCCCGCGGGATATTCAAGAGATTGCTGGTGTTGTCCCTGATGAAGTCATGAACGATTTTGCGTCATCACTAGGAGTAGATACGACCCTGTCAACGTCTTCCAAACTCAAAAAGCAAGACTTTGATTCAATCAGACAACAAGTTAAATGCATCATGAGGGGGGGGTACTCCGCAGCCCAGGTTCTGTATCAAGTGCGTTCCCCTCCTTGGGCATGGGTACTGCAATTGACCTAACCGTAACAGCTTCACGACTGTGTCATCCAACATCCGGTTTTGACGGCTCGGCAGAAGTCCGCTTGTGCTCTTGCCTTCGCTGATGCTGACCATGCACTATGTGATGGTGCCGACGAAGAGCTTTGGATCTTGCAAGTAGCCCTTAAAGTGAACAAAGCAATTTCATAACATCCACCTAAAAATCCGTACTGTAACGCATACCATGCATTGATCGTTCTATATTAACAAGCGGAATCGAGGAAGAATACAATAGAACAGGACACCGGCCTACACTCTCACGCGCTACGGACCTACAAATCATCGCATGCCAGCAGTGGCCTTTTGCAATGCCCGCTTGATGCCCAGCTGAGCCTTCCTGAGTTCGTCAGCGGTAGAGTCCTCGATCTCGAGCTTCTCCAAGGCGCGGGCAAGTTCAGCCTCCACTTGTGCTTTGGCTCCGCGTTTGAGCTTCATGCCAATCTCAGGAGAGGTGATGGTGTTCTCCACCTGGTGGACGTAAGCTTCGAGGTCTGACTTGGCTTCGTGGCGAGCGGAGAAGTCCTTGTCAGCCTGCTTGAATTGCTCCGCATCCTTGACCATCTGCTCGATCTCAGCCGAAGAGAGACGGCCGACGGAATTTGTGATACCTATGGTATACCCCAGCATCAGTGGTCGTTTCTGTGGGTCATACAAGGATTCTTACTGATCTGAGCCTTGCGGCCGGAGGCACGATCTTGTGCAGTCACCTTGAGGAGGCCGTTTGCATCGACCTCGAAAGTAGTGACAAGTTCGGCCTGTCCACGAGCCATCGGAGGAATGCCATTAAGCTCGAACTCCCCGAGTAACCTATTATCACGGCACTGGGTCCTCTCGCCCTCGTACCTGTAAATGAGTGAGTACAACGGACAGAAAGTAGCTTTCAAGGTCGTACACGGGGAAGGTGACGGTGGTCTGGTTGTCCTCAACGGTGGTGAATGTTCTGGACTTTGTGGTGGGGATAGGGGTATTGCGGGGAACAACGACGCCGAAGATGTCACCTTGCATGGCGACACCAAGGGATAAGGGAGCAACATCCAAAAGGACCAGGTCTTGGGTCTTCTCTGATGTCTGGCCAGTGAGAACGGCGGCTTGGACAGCAGCACCATAGGCGACAGCCTCATCAGGATTGATCGACTTGTTGAGCTGGCGACCACCGAAGTATTCAGACACTAACGACTGGATCTTGGGGATACGGGTGGAACCACCGACGAGAACGATATCGTCGACCTTTTCGCGGGGCATCTTGGCATCCTTAAGGACGCGCTCGACGGGGTCAAGGGTAGATTTGAACATGACAGCATTAATTTCCTCAAACCGAGCCCTGCTAATGTTGGCCGAGAAGTCCTCACCCTAACCGATTCAAGGAGCGTTAGCAAAACAACGAACGATTTCTGGAAAGAAAGCGAGGGACCTGGTAAAGTGAATCGACTTCGACCGTTGTTTGAGCGACACTGGACAAGGTCCTCTTCGCACGTTCGCAAGCGCTCCGGAGACGTCTGATGGCACGAGGGTCATCAGAAATATCCAACTTAGTCTTTCTCTCGAACTCCTTCTTGAAATGTTCCAGGAGCGTGTTGTCAAAGTCCTCTCCACCCAAGTGGGTGTCACCAGCAGTAGCCTTGACGGCAAAGACTCCACCGGTGATGTTGAGGAGGGAGACATCAAAAGTCCCTCCTCCCAAGTCGAAGATGAGAACGTTCCGCTCTGCTTTTGACTGGGCGTCGAGACCGTAAGCAATGGCGGCAGCAGTGGGTTCATTGATGATACGGAGAACCTCGAGACCAGCAATGGCACCGGCGTCTTTGGTAGCCAAACGCTGAGAGTCGTTGAAGTAGGCGGGCACGCTGAAAGGTGGGAGATCAGGGGACGCCAAGGGAGAAGGTAAAAACACGAACGTCACGACGGCCTTTTTTACGGTCTTGCCCAATTTGGCCTCAGAGATCTCCTTCATCTTGGAAAGGACCATAGCGGAGATTTCCTGGGGGGTGAAGGTTTTTTCCTCGCCAAGGTAAGAGACCTTGATGAGGGGAGACCCATCCTTGTCAACGACTTCGAAGGGCCAGTGAGTCATATCCTATGTGAGATCAGTGTGCGGCGGCTTGAGGTGTTACGAAGGACGAACCTTTTTGACATCGGGATCACTGGCGAAGTGGGAAAAAAACGAGAGTTTATGGTCCCGTCAAGAGGAATCGAGGGTTTGGGTTTACTTACTCGAACCTTCGGCCGATTAACCGTTTGGCATCGAAGACGGTATTTCGAGGGTTCATAGCAGCCTGATTTTTAGCGGCATCGCCGATCAGGCGCTCCTCGGCGGAAAAGGCGACGTAGGATGGTGTCGTGCGGTTTCCCTCTACAGAGAGAGTAAGTCGTGTTTCTGTGGTAAAAAAAAAAAGAGAGGGACTGACGGTCATTGGCGATGATTTCTACTCGATCGTTCTGCCAAACGCCAACGCATCTTTTGGGGGAGTTATGAAAGGGTGAGATTGAGAGATGGGAGAACATACGAGTAAGTGGTACCGAGGTCAATGCCGACAGCGCCGTCAAAAGCATCTTCCATGGTGACCGTAGACGGATTTTTTTGGTGGGGGGGGGAGAGATGAGGGATGGGAGAGAGGGAGAGAGAAACTGATCAATTTTTTTTCTGTATCGAGTGCATCCCAAATCGGGTAATACCCACTTCCCGACGCTGGTCATGTCCACCTCAGTCGTCCGCCGCGCACTTGGGCGAGATGTCGCTCGTTCTGTCTCTTCGGCCAGACGATTCCACACAGAACCGAGGGCCTTGGAGACTCCGGAGGACTGGACGGATTTCCAGCTCGAACGTGCAAACTACAAGCGGTTGAGTGAGTACGCAACAACCGTGTTCACCGCATTCACTCACCCCTACCTTGCAGTCGACCACTTCTCCGCATTTGGCTCAACCCAGACGAGGGAGAATACTTTCCAGCCACATCATGGCCTCCACCGCCCTCCTGCTCCTTCCCAACTCTCCTTGTCCGCCCTCCTTGCCTCTGGCGCGCACTTTGGGCATTCCAAGTCTCTCATGAACCCGAACTTTATGCCATATGCATACGGCGTGCGAGCCGGAATCACCGTTATTGACCTCGACCAAACCTTACCCTTACTCCGGCGCGCTGCTCAACTCCTCCGTTCCGTTGCTGCCAAGGACGGAATCATCGTCTTCGTCGGAACCCGCCCGGACCTCCGTCCTATCGTCCGCAAGGCCGCTGAACGGATCGGATCGCAAGGTTATCATATCAGCGAGAAGTGGCTGCCAGGAACTCTAACCAACAAACTCGAAATGTTCGGTCCCGAAGTCGTCAAGAATGGTCGTGTAGTCCCCGACCTCGTCGTTTTTCTCAACCCTATCGCCAACATTCATGCAATCCGTGAATGTGCCATCGAGCATGTTCCCACCATTGGTATTGTAGATTCAAACGTGGATCCTCGGGTCGTTATGTACCCCATTCCGGCAAATGACGAGAGTACGCGGACAGCGGAGTTGGTTGCTGGAGTATTGAGCATCGCCGGTCGGGAGGGTGTGGTTCTTAGGGAACGCGAAAGAGCTGTCCAGGACAAACTGAGGAGTCGTAGGATAGCCAAATCTTATGGCGTATCACAGCAATAATATCCGCACTATATACACACTTAGATGTTATACGTCGTCAGTAATCTAATCACCTACACCCCCTCTCCGAGCAGAGAAGGTCTGATCTCGCCTGTGTACCCCTATGGTTGCCGATGTTAATCAAGAGGTCAAAGGGTTCTGAAGATTGTGCCAGAATTCTGAGTGAGATGATGTCAGTGCCTGAAACAGAGCCTACACGATGGTAACTGTTCACCTTCGGCAACCTCCAGGGCCCTAACGTTTCCTTTCAGTTTGTTGACAGTCTCCATGTACTCATCGTATTCGACACTGTCAAATACGATTCCTCCGCCGGCTTGTAAATATACCTTTCCTTCTTTGAACACCATAGTCCTAATGGCGATACAGGTGTCCATATCCTTGCTGGAGAAGTCAAAGCGGCCAACGGCACCAGCGTAGACCCCTCGACGTTCCTGCTCCAACTCGTAGATCAGCTCAATGGCTTTGATCTTTGGAGCACCTGACACCGTTCCAGCGGGGAAGATGGAACGGAATGCATCGAACCTATCCGGGTCCGGTTAGCACATCACGTATGGTGTATCAAGGAACCCAAAGAAGTATTACCTGGTTTTATCTTCCCGAAGCAACCCAGTGACTTGAGAGGTCAAGTGTTGGACGTGGCTGAATTTCTCGACGGTCATCAAGTGATCCACCTTGACCGTGGTTGGCTGACATGAACGATTGACGTCGTTCCTGGCGAGGTCAACCAACATGATGTGTTCAGCACGATCTTTCTCTGATGCCAATAATTCGGCTGCGAACACCTCGTCCTCTACAACAATCATATAAACAAAACATCCACCTTGGAAGGAAGGCCGAAATCGTGACATACCTTCTTTTGTACGTCCTCTTTTAATTGTACCCGCAATGGCGTGGTTATATACCTTACCATCCTCGACTTTGCACAGAGTCTCGGGACTAGAGCCAACAATCTGGCACTCGCCGCAATCGAGGTAAAACATATAAGGGCTGGGGTTAACCTGTCTCAAACGCCTGTACGCATTGAAGGGATGGAGGTCTGTAGTGCGAGTCAAACGCTGGGAAGGGACGGCCTGGATGATATCCCCTGCAACGATGCGCTTCTTGAGTTGAGTGACGAAACCCTCGTATCCGCTCTGCCCGACGTTAGAGACTGCTTCGTGTCCGAGCCTGATCGAAGGCTGGGGGACCTCGGGAGTAATAGGGCTAAGGATAACCTTGGCTAAGCGGCGAACTTTGGCAACGGCAGTATTATAGATAAATGTGAGGTTGTCCGTAGGGGTGTTGTCGGGGCAGAAGACGTGTGAGACGACCTTGAGCGTTTGGAAAACGTTGTCGTAGATCAGGAGTGTATCAACAAACATGAAGACTGCCTCTGGTATTTGGAGGGTATCTTTGAGTGGCCGGGCAGTCTTGGGCTCGAAGTGTTGGACGGCATCGTATGATACGTAACCGATCGCTCCGCCAGTGAATGTAGG
>Ga0307517_10011651_pt1 | contig 12166 bp, 11 predicted proteins | sample 23_EM_MG_FD_194515 | JGI IMG/M metagenome (GOLD analysis project Ga0307517, IMG submission 194515) | Populus trichocarpa ectomycorrhiza microbial communities from riparian zone in the Pacific Northwest, United States - 23_EM | ecosystem: Host-associated > Plants > Roots > Unclassified | place...
AGCCCCGGCACCACGGCAAGGTCCTTTTTTTTGGGTGGTGGGGAATACCCGGTGTGGATTTATGAAGTGACTTGGGGAATACCTGGGTATTCATGTATGAGGGTAGCCACTACAGGTGATTTACATGCATCTCACCCCTTTCTGTGGCTCAAGGGAGGTGGGAATGGATGGATGGGTGTGGATGAACTCAGATGTCACTGTTATCTTATCTTAGATGAAGTGACTTCACCTTTCCTAGGGGATCGCAAAATGTGAAAATACTTGTAATATTAGCAAGAAGGGACTAGTTCTCCCTATATATATATTTAGTACATGGAGACGTTCTCCAGCCTCCTCCCACTCCCCCTGGAGCACCAAAACATCCCAGATGGGTCTATGATACCCTGCTACCCCCAAAATACAAAATTTCTCACCCCCAATGAGCCCCCAACAGTGAGCCAACCACTGATGCCCTCTACTCCTGCTAGACAGCCCCGCCCTATTATACACCCACCCTCACATCCAGCACCCCCGGCATATCAACCATCCTACCTGCTCAACCAAATAACCCTATTACTAATCCTAACCAGACCCGGCAGGACCTTTTAATTTTGGGTGGTGGGGAATACCCAGTGTGGATTAGGGCTTCGCACCGTCGCCGTAAACCGACGGTTATACAGGTGGTTTCGACAGGTACCTACCCGTACCGTCGGAGCGTCAACTGCTCTCAGCGACGGGCCGGTAGACCAACGTGTATATACCATTGAACCCGTCCGTTAGGAGCCGTTTACGGCCGTCATACGGGTCATACGGGGGTTTTTTTTTCTTTGCAATTATATTACCTTGAAGCATATGATAAGATTGACGCAGCCAGGTGCCTTGGTGACCATTGGTATCATGGAAACCCGGGGGCGTTGCACGCCCTATATAGGATGCGATTTCAATTTTCAATTTCAAACCCTGCCTCTTATCAACTTCCACCATCGCAAAGCCATCGACTCCATCATCATCGAATATCGAACCCGCTTTGCCATCCGTCGGTATGCCCTGACCCAGTCATTCCAGACGAGAAAATGATGCACACTCATACAGCAGCATGTCATCATGTTCGCAAAAAAAATACTCGTCGACACCAACATTGGATAACCGGCATTGCCTCCTTATTTGAACATTGGAATTTCAAACCTGGTTACTAATGAGACCTCGCTGGGCCACGGACTTGATAAAGATGGGGCGCATGTTGTGTTCAAAGGAGAAAACTGGCCATGGGACTGAATGGTATGCATGGTCATCATCATTTATCTCATTTCATTTTGCTTCCGTCCTGTCTACTTTACATTCAATCCCTATCTCATCATAGATATACATTCTGTTTATCCTTACCCCCTATGATTTCACACCACCTAGGTGGCGTATCGTTTCTGTGTTGTTTCACTTCCTATTTTGTGGTAGCATGTACTCACAGTATAAATACCCTATAGATACATCGGCTCTCCCTCCGTCATTCCCCTACCAGGCTTCTTACTGCTCTGATGGGTATGTTTGATCCTTTTCACCTCGGATTATATAGACGCGTTCATAGTTAATAACTGTGATTTTAGATGTGCTTGCCACCGCGAAGGCAGATGCCCAGACTCGTCGACCTGATCAACTTATCCAGCCTGTTCTACTCCCATCTACTACAACATCCATTGCCTCGAAAGCTTGGGCATGGTTCTTTGCCATCACCTCCATTTTCCTTCTCTTCCCTGTGGCTCTCATCGCATCCCTCATTTCATTCTTCAATCTGAACGTTTCTGAAGAATTCTTTGCAATGCTGAAGGTCTCGCCATTCGGAGCCACCGTGATTAGTGGCTATTTTGTGCTCTTTTTTGTTACTTGGGGTACGTCCTTTTTTTTAAAGCGGACAAGGACACGCCATTGATATGCCGAATCCAGTCTCATTCTTATTTCCCAACGTCCTCCCCATACGCCGCATTGCTGGTCGGTTTTTCCAGCGGTTTCAATACCGTTGGGGCCACATATCACACATGCATCTTGATCGCCTGTGACGCCTCATCAGCGGTCACCACATCTTCACAGTATTTGTTGCTCCGCCATCTGGCCGCACCATTGCAATGCGTATGTATTTCTATCTTACTTTCATACATAATTATTTACCTCATTCGCAGTTGTTTGCGATGATACCACAGTTGAAGACATTGAGCTTGCCCTGGCACGTCGCGCACTCTTTCCGCGGTCACCCCAATCATTGTCGTACATTCATATGAACGGTTTGCATTCATCCCGGCTCCAGAAGTCAGATACAATGAGAGACCTCCTGGCCGGGCCGCTTACCCATTTTTCTATTTGCTGTACATTCGCCAGTGGATCTGGTTCGTTGTCTGGAACAATTTCCATTGTTTCTTCGTTACTTACCTTAAACCTAGGTGGAGATGCACTTAATGCCGATGGGACTTTGAAGGATGCAAGTGAGATGACCTGGTATAATGATAAGGATGACACGACCCCTATAGCCTCTGGAAGCAACCCTCCTTGTAAGTTTCCCTTCCACATTCGCACTATATCTTTATCCTTATTTCCATTCCAGGTGCAACTTCTGGTGGACGAGTACGCAACTCTGCTCGCATGGCCGAAATTATAGAAGCCGAGGCTCAAAATTCTGATATGGACAGAAAGAAAAGGTGATGCAAAACGAAGGGGAAATTGAAGGCCAAAGGAACTACCCCCGAGTCGGAAGATGATGCCGAATTTTTAGGCTCATCCAGTGAGGGTAGTACCTCATCGGATGAGGGCGATGAGAGTGATGAGATTCAGATTTCGAACAAAGAGGTAATCCCAACCTCTTCAACAGTGTATGGCCACCTCATAAATTACTTATAGCTTGCAGACTCGCTTCCGTCGAAAACCATTCCTGCCGGCAAGAAACGGTCATCGAAAGTGAACGGCAAGAAGAAACAACGCCCCAAAAAACGCCCATGCCATATGGCAACGGATACTGCGGATGAAGATGTCCCTGTAGCGCCCTCAACAGCCTCAACCGCAAAGCCAACTGTACCAAAGAAGGTATTATAACCCGACCTTTGTTTTCACTGCAGCACGCTGACTTCCCTTTGCAGAACGGTGTCAAACGAAACCCTATTTATTACTTCTATGAAGTATGGGACGTTAACAGCGAGGGAAATGTAGGACAGCCAGGCGACAAACATTATCGGTGTTATCATGGCACTCGCAAAATTTTTACCATCTCAAAGGCAATGAACCACAGCCTTCACAGTACGTTCTTTTTTGGATGTCGAATCAATTCCTATCCTGACTTCCCTTGTCAGGCCTTATCGGACATATCCGCATGCACTTTAAACCAATGCACAATTTGTACCTTGTCATGAAACAACGAGACACTCCAACCAACGACAAGATCCTTATGGCCTCAGGGAAGAAAGCGTTCGACAATTCGCTTCAAGCTGACTACCTCAAGATCATCGAAGCTGAGGCAGCTGGGATTAAGGAAGCGTTTGAAAAGCAGAAAGCTAAATCCGCAGTATGCAATTTTTTTTTCGTTATGTTGTGTTAGATCATTGACCATTTTTTCGTCCCTTAGGAGCCTTGGGACCAAGATAAATTTGAATGGCTTCTGATCGAATGGATGGTGGCCTGCGATCAATCTTTCACCGAGGTAGAAAACCCAGAGTTCATTGCCGCCATGGGCTATGGGAGAACATCCTCAAAGTTTACACTTCCGAAAAAAGATGGTGTTCGCAGGCGGGTGATGAAACTGGGTGAGGAGGTAATTGAGGAAAGCAAAGCTCTGTTTTTGGTAAGGTTCTCGTTGATTTTGACGTGTCCTTTTCTTATCCATGCCTCTGAAATTTCTTGTAGGCCTTGGAAGGCAAAATTAGTCTCTCTCTCAATGCTTGGACATCGAGCAACTGCTATGCATTTTTGGCAATCGTCACTCATTATATCACAAATGAGGGGATATGCGGTGAGCTTTCAATCAGTATTTATATATATTGGGCTCATCCTTTCTTTAGAAGAGCTACTTATCGATTTCCAAGAGCTACTGGGAGAGCATTTAGGCGAGAACATGGCGGCAGTAGTCTGGTCGACATTGGAGAAATATGGCATCCAAAACAAAGTTCGTCGATTTGGTATTCATATTTCTTGATTTCATTTACTGACCGGTCATTAGATTATGGCTGTTATGATGGATAATGCAAGCAATAATGATACATTAATGGAAGCATTAGAAAGTAAGTGCCATGAAGCAGGGATGGAGTTTTCGGCCTCGGATTCCCGGATGCGCTGTATGCCCCATACCATACACCTTGCTGCCATCAAGGTAAATCTACATTGCTGATTTCATTCCTTCTCGCCCTGAATCACTTCCAGCTTCTGGAAGGCATTGGCGTAATGTCAAAGTTGACTGCCAAGAAGGCCAGCTCCAGCGTCAATTATCAAGATGATGTTAACACTGCTCTTGACCGTGAGCATGACATCGACGCCACCGTTGATGAGGAAGATGAGGAAGATGATGAAGGAAATGGTACGGAATCTACTAGCCAGGTAAAGGCGGCAGTACAGAAGGTCAGTTTCGATTTCATGTTACTTTTACGAACTTCTTATTGAGGACACTATTCAAGCTTCGAAAAATCATTTGCTCAGTACACTCAACTCCTCAGCGTCATGAAAGTTGGGCTCGGCAGATCCAAACCACAAATGTTCACAGTGGTACAGTACGACCCAACTTAATTCTCATCCTCGACGTCAAAACCCACTGGTCCTCAACTCACCAAATGCTTCGTATGTCTCTCAAAACTTTTTTTCCTTCTTTATTAATTTTCTGTCAGGTCGTGCACTTGACTACCGGCCTATTGTCGATTCATTTGCTCATGTTCATCGAGATCTTTGGCAATGCTCCTTATCCAATGAAGAATGGGAGGTGATCGAGCTTGTGGCCAAGTGGTTGAAGTCCTTCCGTGCAGCAACTACCCAGATGTCAGCAACACGTACGCCAATGCTTTCCACCATGCATGCCGTCTTCCGTGGGCTCCAAGATGACATTCGCAATATTTTGAGGGATTTGCCTGATACGGCGTCACCTTCCCTGAAGAAAGGACTGACAGATGCACATCTCAAACTGAGCGACTATTATTACAAGATTGACGCCTCTCCATTTTATCTGTGGTCATCACATAAGTTTGACATTCAATTTACCCTGATAACTTACTTATGAATATTTTAGTCCTGGACCCTCGTATATCCTATGATGCTCTAAAGGAGGAGTTCGACGATGACTTCACCATGCTGAATCAGCTAGAAGACTCGAAAACCAAACTCTGGGCACATTTCAATGCCAAGTATATGTCTTCTCCGACATCATCTGGATCTGCGCAGCTTTCATCAACCCCATCCTCCTCCATGCTGTCTGTGACCTCGGACTCGATGCACACCACCTCGCAAACCAACAGTTCACCTCAAAAAAATTACACAGCAAGGTTTCAGCGAAAGCGCGCTGCAGTTGATGAGCTATCCGAGTTCTGGAACCTGAAACAAGAAGACTTTGAAAAATGTGACCCTGTTCAATGGTGGTATGGACGGCGCGCACAGTTCCCCAACCTTTATTGTCTTGTCCGTGACCTTTTTTCAATTCCTGGTATGTTCTTGGCTTTTATCTTTTCACGAAGTCACTAACAAGTTTTTCCTTCTTTAGGATCTGCTGTCGCTGTTGAACGTATATTCTCGGGGGGTAGGGACACCATATCTCTTCGTCGTGCTAGCCTTAAACCTGAGACAATCAAGGTTCTCATGTTAGTCAAGCGTCGACTTCTTCTCAGACGTGAACCCGATCGTCAGTAGTTTTTATCCTCGCTATCACACCTCTCCTTCCCTTGTATCCTTTTTGGTCTCGAAATTTTGTTTTTTAATGTATCTAGAACAACAATTTTGTGCTATGTTCGAGAAAGAGCAAGGTGATGCTAGGTAAACGGCCGTATACGGCTGTCTGCACCCGTTTTTGACCCGTCCCGTCCCGTTGGCAATTGGTGGTCATGAAAAATGGGACGGCCGTCTTGACCAAAGGCATTTTACGGGTGTAAACCTGACGGCCGTCCCCGTAATATGGGCGGTGCGAAGCCCTAGTGTGGATCGATGAAGTCATTTAGACAAGTCCCAGTATTGATACATGAACCTAGCATCTAAGGCTGTCGTGACGGCAAGCGCGCTGGATGGAATTCATGTCCCAATACAATGCCAAAACTGTCTATGTGAAGGGCAAAGATAACATGGTTGCTGATGCCCTATCATGGTTACCAACATATGCACAGGCCGAGGCTGAGGTGAAGCACGCTTACTCCCACTGCCCGACGGATGAGGAAGACAACATGGTCACTTCAATTTTGGCGCCTGCATATAGTCCATACACTGCTGCTTCTGTGTTATCACAGGCATGTCCACAAGCGAAACATAAATTGAATTTAGTGTGTGCCACACTCTCTATCAGTGCTGACAAGCAGCTTCTACAGAAGATCTGCGCTGGATATGCAGGCGAAAAGTGGATACAGAACACGCTCCTTAAAGCAAAGGATGGGATGCCAGGAATACAACTCGCTAATGGACTGTGGTACATAGGCAGCAGGCTCATCATCCCTCGTGTGGGGGACATTCGCAAAACGCTTTTCCGCCTTGCACATGACATGCTGGGGCATTTTGGTTTTGACAAAACCTATGGTTCTTTATGGGACTCCTTTTATTGGCCTAATATGCGAAAGGAGCTCAAGTCTGCCTATGTTCCCAGGTGCATCAAGTGCCAGCATAATAAATCAATTACCTCAAAACCCATTGGTCCCCTACACCCTTTACTGGTACCTGATGCTTGCGGGGATTCTGTCGCTATCAATTTTATTGGACCTCTACCCCACGATGAAGGTTATGATATGATTGTGATGTTCACAGATCATCTTGGGGTGGATGTTCGTGTATTACCATGCACTACTATGACAACTGCTGAAGAACTTGCCCACATTTTCTTCAACAACTGGTACTGCGATAATGGGCTGCCACTGGACATCATTTCAGATCGCGACAAGCTCTTTGTGTCCAAATTTTGGAAAGCCTTGCACATATTGACAGGGATGAAGATTAAGATGTCTTCTTCCTATCATCTGGAAACTGACGGCATGAGCGAACGTACTAACAAAACTGTCAATCAGATGTTATGATACCATGTGGAACACAACCAGTTAGGTTGGGTTCGTGCATTGCCTTTGGTCCACTTCAACATCATGAACACTATCAACAAGTCCACAGGATTCTCACCTTTCCAACTTCGTATGGGCCGTAGCCCTCGCATTATTCCTCTGCTCATCAAACGAGAAAATCATGACACTGCACCTGAGGCTGAATATGTGTACAAGCTTATCAAGAAGCTAGAGCAAATATCAATGGAAGCTCAAGATAATTTATTACGTGCTAAGATCTCTCAGGTGGCTCAAGCGAACAAAACTTGTACACTGACTTTCCCTTTTTCTGTAGGTGGTCGAGTCCACCTCACAATGTTACATCGTCGCCACAAGTATCAAGGGTCAGGCGAGAAGTGTGTCGCAAAATTTATGCCACAATATGATGGACCATACACCATCATCAACATCGACGAGGACGATTCCACTGTTACACTGGACCTCCCTAACTCACCCAATATCTTCCCGACTTTCCATACCTCTGAAGTCGCCCCTTACGTTGAAAACGATGCTATACTCTTCCCTAATCGAGAATTCAGCAGACCACCAGCAGACACCATGGAAGATGGCTCAGAGGAATATTTCATTCGCGATATCATCGATGAGCATCGCTGCGGTTGTGGCTATCATTATCTGGTTCAATGGGTCAGTTATGGGGCTGAGGACAATCATTGGTTAAAGGGTGCCGACCTCAAAGATACTGAAGCGCTCGACATCTGGTTGGCCAAACGCAGGATGGGGATGGACTTTGTTAGTACTATTCTCCTTCTACCTCGGCCAGCCAGTAGCTTTCCCACTGGGTTTTGATGCACCCATGCTGTGTATTGTAACTATTATTTTCTACTTATCACCCCTCTTCCTCAAATTTTTCTCTTTTCTTTCGGTTTTTTTCAGGAGAGGGGAGGGTGTAATTCTATCACATGATTACATGTTGTTATTTCTTATTTATGATGCCATCTGATTGTACTATATAAGGACCCTCTAAGGGTCCTTCTACTTATCTCTCTTTCCCCCATCATCTCTCTCTCTCTCTCTCGCTATCACTACACGTTACTTCAAATATATTCAGGTCATATTCATTCCGTGTGAGTTAGTGTTTCCCGGCATGTCTTTGTATGCCGGGTTTCCAAGACCCATGGTTTGGGAGACCCATGAGGTATGTGGGGAGATGAACCACAGTCAGTTTGCCTCCCTTCACTTCCTTCCCTTGCTGCCCACTAACATCAAAAATGCATCAGGACATACACCACCCACTCACACACCCCACCAAATACACTGACCCTGGCCTTGACCTGCATGCAGGTACCAGCCACCCAATCCCTCACATCCATTCGTGTGCATGCCAGCATGGACACTCGCAGCCATGGGAGTTCAGCTGACATGCTCTGCATGAGGTGTTTGGTGTACCAATGACCGGCTCCCCTCGCCAGGTCGACAATGCCCAACAACGGGCTGAATGAACCAATGCATGGTCAGACAGCTCAATGTTAGCTCAAACGCTACAGTGGCACAACCCCCCGCAAATTTTGCTGATCCAAGCCAGGTGGGTTCGACCTTGGCAACTACCAATGCCCATGTCAGTGTCAATGGCCAGTATGAACATGAACACAACCATGTGCCCAAGAATTGAGGTGAGAATGGATGCAAGCGATGCCCACCAGTGTACCAATGACATATTGGCATGGATGTTGATGCTGGTGCATCATCTGCAAGACCTTCCTAACCTCGCAGTGCTGCACGGTGATGTCAATTGACACCCACATTGCCGTTGTGAGGTTTCCTGGTCAATTCTGGAGGCTTACCCATACATGGGTTTGTGTACCCCTGGGTTTCGTGTAAACCTATGACTTTATTGATAATTTCTTAGTCCTTCACCTGCATCACAAGTTTCACTACTTCAAGACTGCTGGGTGGGAGGACAATTGGATTGAAACTGTACACATCATTGTTCGTGCAGAGTTTGACCAAATGTATGCATTCATGGACTTTGACAATGAAGTAATCTCGATGAACAAGGTATGATTACCTTACCTTTTTAGACCCACTATTTCTGACCATTGCTAGCCCTCATCGTCGGTCAACATATTTGATAATTTACCTGCTCTGGCTGCCCCAGATTTGTCAGAACTCTGTGACGAACTCGACTGATACCTTAGCACTGATCCCGAGCAAGTTACGAATGTTTGTCAGTGGCGGTATGAATGAAGGGTGGCATATCCTCGCCTTCACTGCATGGCCTTGGATCACCTTACAATCCCAGGTGTGTACGAAATGCATTTCATCTCAAGTATTTACTAATCTTCCCTTTATATGAAATAGCCACCTCTGTCACCATCCAACAGGTTTTCAGTCAAGGCCAAATCAATCTCTCTCACCTCTGAAGTCACCTTTCATTCCAGTCCACATGGTCTTTGATGTGCATTGGCATATGGAGCCTTCTAGGTTATGTCAAAGACAGCGACATCAGGGCCATTGTCGTATTACCTGAGGTTTAGGCCCCCTCCTTCTGCATCATTTTTCAAAAACTCACAATTGAATCCTGAAGCAAATACTGGGCACATTAACAAGATCAGACATGCTCCTGAAAGGTATGATTTACAGCTTTCAGATGCATCTGGGAATGCTGAAAACAGTGAAGAATAGGTAAATCTACAAAGTGATTATCTCCCCCCCTCCTTCAGCATCATTGATCAAAAATGCGAAATTAAATTGTAAGCCCAATACTAATCATATTAACATAATAGAACCTGGTCCTGAAAGCTGTCATTACTGGCTTTCTGCTCATGTATGATAGATTCAATGGAGTTTGTGTTCTTTCATATGTGAGGGACCCTGATTTGCCCTCCCTGATGGACAAGTTGTCCATGTTTTCACATGGTATGAGGGCAAATCAGGGTCTCCCACATCTAAAGGGCTATAAAATTTATTCAATGAACTGTACAAGAGACTAATATTTATCGAATATATAGTATTTTGAATTCAAGATATATCAGAGATTCCCAAAGACTGTCAAAGATTCCTGAAGCATCTTGAGCTGTTCTGGGATGATGCCAGAGCTTTGGCATTGTTGTGTTTACCTAAGTTTAGCCAAGATCAAAATGCATTTTCCTGATGCTAGACATAGGTATAGTCTTCAATCGTCTGTGCATGCACATATTCATTGTCTCATAATCAAGGTGCTCGCACTTGTGATTCTCGCATGTTGTCTGTTGTATCTTTGATACATTTCAAAGTCCTGTATAAACCCGTATTACATTTGTGCACGTGCTTTGTCTTACAAGCAATAAACATTTATTTGCAATTCTATCAGGCGGTTTACAAAACCTAAGATACCTAGTCTTTTGAGACCTATTCTGTGCATACCCCAGAAGTCTCCCCTCACACTATAGAACATGTGATTTGTGTTTTTGAGATTGGTGTTGGTTTGGTGTTGGTGTTTGTGGGTTTTGGCTTGTTCCAGATCTGCTTGTGCTTCTCCTTTTCACCCCATAGCAAAGATCACACTCTTCAGCGCTTAGAACCCAAAAATATTGGAGTGATCCTTTCCAGATCCTTTGGTGATCCTATGAAGATATTAGCTACTTACACCTCATTCTTTCCCCTTTCCCTTTGCTAAAATCAGAGAAATCACTAATTTCTCATTCAATAAATCAGCACAGGCCTCTCATTTTGTGTGGAAAAAATAGAGTAGATATACTCCCCCAAACTAGATTTTTGACCTTCCTTTTACAATCAGCCTTTCATCAGTATAACAAAAAATATATCAACATATTTAGTTGGTATTTAGTTAGGACTGGAAATAACAGTTAGACCATGTCTTGCCAATGAAAAGAGGGTGATAATCAATAGAAGTGGCACCATGAGGACCAATAACAAGTGTGTTACAAGGATAGGGCAACTGGGTATGAAGCAACTGGGTATGAAACTGAGGAGATACCCAAAAAAATGGAACATTGTGGGAAGTTATCCATCCATCTTGTTGGAATTTGAACTGTCCTGTGGACAGAATATCACAGGGTATATGATAAAATAGTGGAGAATCATTGGCTGAAATGACTGTGGAAAGTTCAGTGACAGCATTGCTGGTGTGTGCATTCCATACTCGGATGGTTTGATCTAAAGAGCCAGAGACAATATGTGTCCCATCAGGAGAGAATGCAACTGAAATGACCCAACCTCTGTGCCCTTTGAATGGTCCAGCAACAGTGTTGCCAGTGTTTGCATCCCATACTCGGATGGTTTGATCATGTGAGCCAGAGACAATGTGTGCACCATCAGGAGAGAATGCAACTGATGAGACTGAATCTGTGTGTCCTTTGAATGGCCCTGCAATGGTGTTGCCACTGCATGCATCCCAAACTTGAATGGTTTGATCATCAGAGCCAGAGACAATGCATGTGCCATCAGGAGAGAATGCAACTGACTTGACCAAACTTGTGTGCCCTTCAAATGGTCCAGCAATGGTGTTGCCAGTGTGTGCATCCCAAACTCGGATGGTTTGATCATAAGAGCCAGAAGCAATACATGTGCCATCAGGAGAAAATGCAACTGATGAGACTGAAATTGTGTGCCCTTTGAATGGTCCAGCAACAGTATTGCCAGTGTTTGCATCCCATACTCGGATGGTTTTATCATAGGAGCCAGAGACAATATGTATGCCATTAGGAGAGAATGCAACTGACACAACCCAACTTGTGTGCCCTTTGAATGGTCCGGTAATGGTGTTGCCAGTGCTTACATCCCAAACTCGGATAGTTTGATCATGGGAGCCAGAGATGATGTGTGTACCATCAGGAGAGAATGCAACTGATGAAACTGAATCTGTGTGTCCTTTGAATGGCCCAGCAATGGTGTTGCCACTGTATGTGTCCCAAACTTGAATGGTCCGATCATCAGAGCCAGAGACAATGCGTGTGCCATCAGGAGAGAATGCAACTGATTTGACCAAA
>Ga0307517_10011652_pt1 | contig 12165 bp, 7 predicted proteins | sample 23_EM_MG_FD_194515 | JGI IMG/M metagenome (GOLD analysis project Ga0307517, IMG submission 194515) | Populus trichocarpa ectomycorrhiza microbial communities from riparian zone in the Pacific Northwest, United States - 23_EM | ecosystem: Host-associated > Plants > Roots > Unclassified | place...
CGGAGGAGGTCTACAAGGCGGACAAGGTTGAGGAGGCGGAGGAGGTCGATAAAGCGGAGAGCGAGATTGAAATTGTCCCTGCGGCAATCGAGGAGGAGAAAGTTGTAGAAGTCGAGGCAGTGGAGGAGGTTGGAGTCGTCCCTGCGGCGATCGAGGAGAAAGTTGTAGAAGTCGAGGCAGTGGAGGAGGTTGAAATCGTCCCTGCAGCGATCGAGGAGGAGAAGGAAGATGTTGGAATCATCCCTGCAGCAATCGAGGAGAAGGGTATTGACGCTGGGTTGCCCAAAGAAGAGCTTGCCGTTGTCGGCCCTGTCGTGTCGCCTTCCGTTCCAGTGGTTGAAATCGAAATGCCTGTTGAACCTGAGGTGGCCAAGGAGGAAGTCGAGCCGGCGGACGAGGTCGAACAAAAGTTACAAAGTCCCGTGGTGGCATCTGTCGCCCTTCCAGAGACCGAGGAGGCTTCTGAACCAGTGTCCACCCTCGAAGGTTTTTCGAAGTCTGATGCTGTGGTTGTTGAAGAAGAGGAGGTTACTGAACACAACTTCCTTGTTCCACAAGCACCTGTGGAAGACGAAAAAACCCCTGCTTCAGCTCAAGATGAAGAAGTTGCACCGACAGAGGACGTCGTTTCGGCGATATCGGCGACCCTCGAATCGAGAGGAAATGTACAGGAAGAGAACTCGGAAGATGTATCACCGAAACACGTCGAAGCAATCGCTCCTGTTCTTTCCATGGAGGCCATCGCATCGAACGACGAGGAACTTCTCGATGTAGAATCCGAAGCCGTGCTTGAAATCATTGAGGCCAAACCAGAGGAGCCACAGGAGGCTGTCGAGGAAACCAATGCAACGGTGCCGGTGGTTGAAGTTGTTGTCGAGGCAGAGGATGAGAAAGTTGGTATAATTGATGAGGGTGTGGAAGACGAACACGAGGCTTTACCACCTTCCAATGACCCTGTCGAAACGGAGACTGGGGTGATAATTGGCGAGGTCGAGGGGCGCGTCGCAGAGGTTGAGGACAAAACGTCAGCACAGGTTGAGGCTTATGTGGAGGTACCAGCTGAGGTTGTCGAAGAGAATGTGGAGGTGGAAGGAGAGCTAGTCGAAGAAGTTTCCGCTGCAGGTGCCACGTCGGAGGATTTGGTGGACGAAACGACTTCAGCAATTGACGAAAATGCTGCTGAGTTCGTTCTTAAAACAACTGTGGAACCAGTTGAGGTCTTCAGGGAGAAGGAAGAGGAACCCGTTGCAGCTATCGAAGAAGAAACGGCGTCTGCTCCTCCGGCCATTCAGCCCTTGCAAACCTCGTCTGAGTTTGTGGGAAATGTGGAAGATTCAGCTGTAATTGAGGAAGAGGTGGTGATCGAGAGGGTCCTTTCTGAGCCGGCCCTAGACCTTTCGTCTGTGGAGGAGGTAACGCCAGAGCCCACGAAAGGCATTGAGGGGCAATTAGAGGAACCTATAGTGGCAATCGTCCAGGATGAGAATGCATCACCTTTGGTCGTTCCTGAATCAGTCGAGGGGGCTGAGGGCAAAGTGGAGGGAGTTGTAGGCGTTGAGGATGTGATGGCAAAACCCGAGGATGAGGTGCAACCCGAGGATGAGGCGCCTTTCGACACCGCCAGTGAAGTCATCGAGGAGAAGGGTGGGGTCCCAGCTGTGCAGGTGGAGGAAGAGGTACCTGCGGTCGCGCCTGAGGTGCTATTGGAAACCTCTTTGGAGGGATTCCCTGCATTGCACGAAGAGACATCCACTTCGAGCTTCGCGCTTGAAGCTGAGGCTGGGCCCGTGGAACCTTTCGACCAGAAGGAAGACGCGATCGTTGAAGCGTTGGCACCTGAACATACAGAAATGACCTCTGTTGACCCCATCGTGCCTGTCGAGGAGAAAGAAATTCCTGTCCATATTCCTGAACAAGAACCTGAGACCGAAGAGGTCCAGCAGGTGGATGAAGTCACCATGGTCTTGGAGGAGACGACCCCTGTGTCTAGCATCCCTGTCGAAATTGTCGAGAGTGTCGAGGTCATTGAAGAAAACGCGGGTGAGCGCGCTCTGGCAACCGAGGATGAGGCGGAACCTTTCCCTGCAGCCATATCTGAGGTAGATCTGGGAGCGTCGTCAGCGCCTGTGGAGGAGAATTCAGGAGATGGGACTCAGGTAGTCGAAGAACAAACGGCCCTAAACCTCGAACATATTGCAAAACCACCTACCGAGGCGGTTGAAGAGGTTATGGAAGCAACGGAACCACACGTCGAAGATCTTGCTGCGCAAATTGAAACACAAGCGGTAGTCGTCATTTCGGAGCCCGAACCTCTGACTGGAGCTGGGGAGGATGTCGAGGCTGTCGAAGTGGTTCCATCATCTGACAACGCGGTCAGGCAGACAGCTGAAGAACCCATTATAACTCCCGCCAACATCGAGGTTGCTCCAATCCCAGTGTCGGTCTATGAGAATGTCGAAGAGAAACAGGCGAATGGAATTGACCAGGCAACGCAGGCTGATGTCATACCAGGTCATCTTGAAGCAGCCGTGGAACAGGTTGTTGAGATCGGACAGAAAGAAGCACCAGTTGCGGAGGCTCAACTTGAACAACCCACGGCGATCGACCAGAATGTAGTTGAAGCTGTCTCGGTCATCGAAACAGAGGCGGCATCAGGTCCAATCGTCACTCCCGAAGCTGCTGATGATCTAATTGAACGAGGCCTTGAAATGGCGACCCCGACAGCCGAGGAAACCATTGGACCTGTAGAATTGGGCGCAGAACATGTGCCAGCCTCTGAAATTCCCGTCGAACCAGTTCTCGCAATCGCGGAGAACGACGCAGAAGAGTCTAACACAGTCACCGAGGAAGAGTTCCCTGTGCCTGCTTCGGAATCCCCACTAGCAGTGGATGAAACTGTTCGAGGTTTCGACCACCAAGCCGAGGAAAAGACCATTGTCGTAGAAACTGAGGTGAGTAATATTTGTTGATTAAGAAATCTTCAACTAATATTCATCAAAAAATAAGCTACACCCTCCTTCGGAAACTTCAGAGGAGCCCATAGCTTCAATTCCGCCCCAAGCATACCGTGAAGAAAGTTCCTCCCCCAAAGCAGTGGACCCTACTTTCGAAGACAAGGGCGCCGTTGATACTCCCGCAGTACTTGAAACTTTGGTTGCACCAGAACCTGTTGAAGTTATGCCAGTTCTTCAACCTACTCTTCCACCAGCACTTGAGGCCACTTTCGAGCGAGACACGCCAGACCAACATGCAGCGACGATTGATGATGCCGTCGAAACCTCCAAACTTCCGTTAATTAGTGAACCAGAGACATCACCAGCTCCTTTAGGTCAGTAGTAATTATGCCCGTTTGCGCTGGAGATGTTTTATTTAATGTCAATCTAGCTGAAGAAGTCACGTCGCACACTGTCGCAAGCGATTCCCAGGCACCACCAACATTCGACTCCGGCGACGAGGCGACCGAGAACGCACCAAAAACATTGGAAGAAGTACCATCTGTGGATCTTCCTAACTTACCGGCAGAGACTCCTCTCGTTGGCCCTTCGGAGGATGCCACCACTGCAGATATTGACATGTCGTCTGGACGCCTCGACAACGCTGTCGCCCCCAAGGAAGGCACCCCTTCGATCTCCGCGTTAATTACTGAAAATGTCCCTGTGGAAGCAAGTGCAGCCGCTCATGGTAGGTCCACAAATTTCTTCATCCAAATGATGCTCTTAAAAATTTAACTTCTGAAGGAGAGTATCCCTCTTTCGCGGAGGAACATGTCGGTCATTTCTCGACGGTTCCCATCGCGGAAGCTTTGGAACCCAACGTCGAGTATAGTTTGTCGGAGATGGAATCACATAGGGACGTCATTGACGATTCCGTGTTGCCAGTCCTGCAAGCTGAACAACCACTGGAGGCACCGATCGCCCAGGTCAAGGAGTTGACTCCTCTGAGCGAAACTCAGGCTTTCGTGGCAGAACCCATATCAGTTCCCTCGGAATTGTTTTCGCCTGAGGTTCCTGCTGTGGACGGAGACCAAGAAACATCCATTCTTGTCAAGGATGACTCCGAAGGTAACATCATTTTTTACATATTCTACAACATCAGCCTGATTTTTGTTTTCAAGTCTTGCCAACCCCTGTCGATATCGAATTAGAGACGGAAGTCAGCGAACCGACAGCCGTGGACTCCTTACCGGATAAGCAAAACAGCACTCTCGAGACCGCTACCGGAGTCGTTTCATATGATCCATCTTCTCTCACCGAACAACATGTGGCAAGTGAAACCAACCTGCCCACTTTAGTCGAGGGTGTTTTGCTTGAAGCAGCCCCGGTTTCCGAAGAGCAGGAGCGTACGTCTGCCGAGGTCAAGGATGTCGCCCCAGTTCTTGAAGGACAAACAATCGAGCTGGCAGAAGTTGGGGTCGATGGCGTTCGCGAGGGACCAACCATCGAGGAACCTAAGGCGGACGAAGAGACTCTAGCTACGGACTCTTTCCCTGACATTGCAGGTGATGTTGGCAGAAACGACGTTGCTCCTTCTCAGGAGTTGGTCCCCGATATTCAGTTTGCAACACCTACGCCAATTCCAGAGGCCCAATTAGCTGAGACTAGTGAAGAATCGACACCCCTTCCAGCTGTCGAACCTGTTCTGGCGAGCGCATCTCCGATCATTGAAAATTTAGCTGTTCCTGAAGCAGAAGAATCCATAAGCCTCGACGCTGCCGACGAAGTGGAGGCCACCGGCGACGAAGAGTCCCAGGCCATTTACGAAGAATTGGTCGCCGAGGCGGAGGCTGATGCACCCATGGTTGACCCGGTTATTCCTGCACCTGATACTGCCGCCGCCTGTGACTCCGAAACGGTGGAAACGCCTGCAGAACACCCATCCGGCGCTGAAAACCTCTTCTCCACTGAGGCGGAGGCCGAAACGGTTGAAGACCCAGCATCACCTCAGGAGCCCATCGCTGAAATCGATGAGTCAACTCCTCTTCAAGTTGAAGAATCACAGATCGCAGAGCTCGAGCCGGTCTTGGTAGATTCCTCTCCAATTGAGGTCGAACTTCAAGAATCGGTTGCCCAGAAATCACCAACCATCGAGGCTGGGAATGTCGAACTTGTACCTACACCTCCCTTTGAAGAATCTGTGACAGCAGAGCATGCTCTTGTTGAAGATGCTCTTGTACAGGAGGCTCTCGTCGAGGACGCCCAACACGAAGAATCAAATGTGATCCACGACGTTCAGGGAGCAGTTGTTTCTGAACCAAACCTCGTTGATGACTCTGGTACTCTTGAATCTCAGGAATTGATCGGTGCAGAGGAGCCTGATACTGGCCCTATCGTTGAAGAGGATTCGGTACATGTCGCCGAAAACCAACTAGTCGGCAAAAGTGCACCCTCAGATGAAGGCTTGGTTGAAGATTCGAAAGATGAGGTGGAGATACCAATCGCCGTCGATGCACCTCTCACTGAAGACATCCCTGCCGTCACCGAGACACCATTTGAAGCAACTGTGCCTGTCGCTGAAGCCCCCTCTCTCGTGGATGAACCAGAATTGCTTACTGCAGACGTGGATATCGGTGGAGGTAAAGCACTCACCTTCCCTTTTCTGCACGACGCTAACATTTTTGACCTTGAATGTTCAGATTTTGGCAGTGCTCCAGAGCTAACTAGTGAATCTGAAGTAGGTGGTGGAATTGATTCGACCATTTCGGAGGTCCTGGAGGTACCCAAAGGTGGTCTCGAATCTCTATTTGTACATTTAAGCTCCATCCTGACGACGATCCCTCTTTAGCCCTAGAATTCGCCAATGTGGTCGAGACGTTAGATTCTGCTGGCGGCGTTATCGTCGATGAGGTTCCCGAAGCAGAGGTCGTGAGTGAGCTATTGGATGCTACCGCCAACGAACACGACGCTTCCAAAGATCTCGAGGCCGATCCAAATCCTCCTAGCAATACCGCGCCCGTGGAAGTTGCAGAGGATTCCACATCTTCTTCAATTGAAGTCGTACCTAAAGAAATGGATATTCAGAAACCACCAATCGTCGAAGCTGATGTTGAACCTGCTCCCTCTGTACCTTCCTTTGAAGGACCTGTGGCAGCAGAAGACGCTCTGGTCGAGGACGCCCAAAACGAGGAATCAGCTATTACCCAGGAACCAATTCCAGTTCACAGCCTTCATGAAGAAATAGCTTCGGAATCAAGCGCTGTTGGTGACACTGCTCTCGTGTCTCAAGAATCGATTGCTGCACCAGAGGAGTCCAACGCTGCTCCCATAGTTGAAGAGAATTCCACACCTGTTGCTGAAAACCAACCAGTCGATGAAACTGCGCTGTCCATTGAAAACGTAGTTGAAGAATCGACAGTCGAGCTGGACGACCCTATCGCCGTCCCTGAACCTATCGCTGAAGAAAGCCCTGCCATCGCCGAGCTAACTCTTGAATCAACTATACCTGTCGTGGAACCCCTTTCTGTCGTCGATGAACCAGAATCCCCTGCTCCTGCTATAGATGCGGATGTCTCTGACGAGGCAGCCTTGGTCGCCGAAGGTAGGAACCCCCTCTTTCTTCTCGTTCCTGCATGACATTAAATCTTTTGGCTTTACAGACTCCACTGATGCCACAGAGTTGATTGGTGAATCCAAAGCATTGAACACACATGGCGAAAATGATTTGAACATTTCGGTGGAGGTACCCAAAGGTGGTCTTGATTCTCTATTCATATATTTAAGCTCCATCCTGACGTATTTTCCTCTTCAGTCCCAGAAGCCGCCGCCATCCTGGCTGAGGCTGAGACGTTAGATTCCACCGGCGACTCCGAGGGCATCGACGTTGTTGGTAGTGCTGCCAATGCTCCCGAAGCAGAAGTCACTGAAATCTTGGATGCCGCCGCCAATGAACACCATGCTTCCAAAGACCTTGAGGCCGATCCAAACCCCGCTGGCGAAACCGCGCCAGTGGAAGATACAGAGGAATCGACAACCAATAAATCAACCCAAATCGAGCCCTCATCGGAACTTCCTCTCGTTTCAGAAACAAGCCATGTCGTAGTCGATCAACCGACCTCTGCTACAGAAGATCTCGAAGCTGAGGAAAGTCCAACACTCGAAACAGATGTTATCGCCGGGGATTCAACCACGGTTGAAGCCCAGGTTGCAGAGGAAGTGCCACCGGTTGCGTTGGAGGAACCCACTCAGAATGAGTCCCCCCCAGATGCTCCAGATGTCGCTCCTACTCCTGCAGATCCATCTTCTCCCAGCGTCGTAGATACCGAGGTTCATGCTGATTTGGAGGAAGAACCAACTACTGTCACCACCGAAGGAACTGCAGTTTCGCTGACACCCATTGCTGCATCCGAGGAGCCAACGGCCGCTGAAGCAGGCAGTTTCACACCTCCAAATGAAACTCTCATCGAAAATATTCAAGTTGAGGAGGGCTCGACTCCTGTCACTGAAAGTGCTGTGGCTGAATCAATTGCCCCTGCTGCAGAGGAGGAATCAACCATGGCCAATGCTCAAGAATCGATGGAAGTCGCGGACATTTTAACTGACTCGTTGCATGTCCAAGAGCCGGTCGTTATCCAGCAGCATGAGACCTCGGACGTTAATGCGCCAATACCAGCCAATGACGCTATCAGCGATGTTCTCACCAAGGATTTGGCTGCTGACACAGAAGAGACATTACCCATAATCACATCAGAGGAGAAAATCGATTCCGGAGCTGCTTCTGCTCCTGACGTCGAGGCTGACATTATACCGCCCGCACTTGAAGTTGCTGCCGAAGCTGGCCCAGTCGAGGATCACACCTTCGAGCCTGAAATTACGCCAATTGTCGACTCTGCCCTACTTGAACCCCCATCCATCGAAGAAACTTCCGAAGCTATTCCAGTCGATGAAGCAATTACTACTCATCCATCTTCCGCCCCAATCGTCGATAACCCACCCTCCTCTCCCGGAGCTACTGCCACTGAAGAACCAGTATTTTCTGATGACATTCTGGACGATGTCTCCAATTCCACAGAAGTAGAAGGAACCGCCCTTGAAGAAGCATCTGTTCCGACTGCGATCGAGGAACCAACACCCACAGAACACCCCACGGACCCAATCCTTGACGCCACCATAGCGCAAGAGCCTATAGCCATCGCCGATGTTGAGGATATCGAAGTCAAGGATGAACCCTCTGCAATTGAATCTCCAGTTGTCACTGATTCTGCGATCGTCGAAGTTGACCCACCCGCCGAAGAACAGACCATGGTTGGGGGAGAACCTACCTTCACCATACCGCCTGTCGAGTCAGTGACCTCAGAGAATCCACCCGCCCTCGAAGAAACGACCACGGTGATTAATCGAGCATCGGACATCATCGTCGACGGTGGCCAGAACGAAGTGCCATTGCTTGAGAGCCAAAGTGTCGCCGACAGTGATGCTGAGGCCCCGGCAAAGTTGGTTCCTCTGGATACTACCTCGCTGCAGGATTCAGAGACTGTAATTGAGGAGGATTCCAATGTTGAGGATGATGTTCCAGTCGACGGCCCGGTTCCTGTCGAAGCTGCACTGCCTGCCAATGATTCGGTGCCCCTCAATATTAACGACCTGGAATCGACTCCGACTGCACCCGGGGAATCTACACACATCGAAGGCACCCCAGAACCCGTGGTTCAAGAAGATCTACCCGACGTCCATGATATAGCAGCCACAGAAATCGCACCACCATCCAGTATCGTCGTGGAGGGTGGACCAATCGAAGTCAATGCGCCTGAGCACATCGCCGAAGGACCAACGACTACTGAACCCTTGGCAGGACCAGCTGAAAGTTTGGAAACCGCTGAAGAAGAGAATGTTGCCGAAATTTCTGCCCCTACGGATCTTGATCTAATAATCTCAGCCCATGAAGATTTCGCAGGCAACCAAGACGCGTCGCTTGTCGTCATCAATGAGGATGTTCACGTTGCTCCGGTAGATGTCGAAGGATTCACACCTCACGAGCCTGCAGTATCAGAAGACCTGCTCATCGCCGAAGATACAACAGCGACAGAGACCGTGCGACCTTCCAGTATCGCCGTCGTCGAGGATGGACCAGTCGAGGCTAATGCGGCCGAACATGTCCCTGAAGAACCTGCTGCAGAAACAACTGAAAGCCTAGAACCTAAAGGTGGAAGTGCTGCTGCCGAAATTTCTGCCCCAACCGAGGAAATCGTCACAGCGGCCGGGCCCGATCCAATGACCCCAATCGATAAAGTTCTCGCTGATAACCCAGATCCATCGCCTGTTGTTGCCGATGAGGATGTTGCTCCAATAGATGTCGAAGGAACCGCACTTCACGAGCCAACGGTACCAGAGGATCTCCTCATCGTTGAAGATACAGCAGCAACAGGGGTTGCATCACCTTCCAGCATCGTCGTCGAGGATGGACCAGTCGAAGCTAATGCGGCTGGTATCGCTGAAGAACCAACGGAAAGCCTGGAAACCACCACTGCTGAAGGCCCTGCGGAAATTTCTGCTCTTACAGAGGAAGTCGTCACAGCCGCCGAACCTGACTCCACAATCCCAATCCAGGAAGCTCTCGTTGACAGCCCAGATCCATCGCCTGTCGTCGTCAATGAAGACGTTGCTCCAATAGACGTTGAAATATCCACACCTTACGAGCCAACGGCACCAGCAGATCTGATCATCGAAGATACAACGGCCACAGAAGTCGCACCACCTAGTATCGTCGTCGTCGAGGATGCGGCTGAGCATACCGCTGAAGAACCTGCTGCCGAATCAACTGCAAGCTTGGAGATCACCACTGCTGAAGGCGAAACTGCTGAAATTTCTGCGCCAGTCGAAGTCATCACAGAGGCCGAGGCTGATCCAGCAATCCCAATCCATGATAATCTCGCAGATAGCCAAGGCCCGTCGCCTATCGTTGTCGATGAGGATATTGCTCCTGAGGATGTTGCTCCAGTAGACGTTGAGGGATCCACACTTCACGAGCCCGCGGCACCAGAAGATCTGTCCATCGTCCAAGATACAATGGCCACAGAGGTCGCACCACCTTCCAGTATCGTCGTCGAGGATGAGTCAGTCGAAGCCAATGTGGCTGAGCATATCGGTCCAGAATCAGCAGCCGTTGAACCTACTGAGGGCGAGAATGTCGTTGCCGAAATTTCTGCCCCAATCGAAGAAGGCACCCCAGCGGCCGAACCTGATCCAACCCCGATCCACGAAGATCTCATAGAGAACCAGGACCCATCGCCCCCTCTTGTCGTTAATGAGATTGTTGCTCCAGTGAATGTTGAAGAATCAGCTCCTCTCGAGCCCCCACCAGCCATGGTCGAAGACGATCTTAATAAATCCCTTGACGTCTCCTCCAACGCTGAAGCGACTACACTGCTGTCTGCTCCTGAGCCTAACCTAGAAAGTGCCGAAGCTGAGCCTACTACAGGCGAGGTTGAGATCGACGAGGTGGTTCCAGACGAGCTACCCCACCAGGAGGAAGATGACCTCTCGGCGGTTCCTGCTCTTGATAACAGTGACACCGATATCTCCTCTCAGGAATTTGAAGACATCATTCTCGAGCTTGAGACCGCGGCTGCAGCTGAAGTATCAGTCTCGGACGACAATGGTCACCTCGCCTCTTCTGGCCTCGGCGACGTTGATGACGGCTCAACTGTTGAAGATGACAAGCCTGTTGAACTAAATCAGGAAATATTGGCCGCTGATGGTATGTTGCAACCATAGCCAGTCTTCTCTCGTCGCTGACGACTTTGTAGATACTGTTGCTGCTGCTGAAGTGGCGGCCGAAGGGGAAACTCTCGCAGGCAATGGGCATTCTGAATTCTCAGAGCTTGACAAACGTTCGCATTTCTCGCGTAATTTTTCTCTTAACGTTAATAATAACGACCCCTTAACAGAAATCTCCGTCGAGGCACTCGTATCTAATGGGCATGGTCACAAGATCGATGAGGTTCTCGAGGTTCCCAGGCCGGAGGTTCAACTTGATTCAAATTCAGCTGAGGTCTCCATCGGCAATGGGCATGATTCTAAGGTTCATGATGTCCTCCAGGCCCCTGAAGGTTTGTGAAATCCAACGAGCCTCCTAATTCTAGCACCTAATGTTATTTTATTATAACAGTGGCCGAACTCTCTCCTCCTACTACCTCCGCGGAAGCCGATGTAACACCAGCTATCGAGAACCAATGATCTACAATGCTACTAGTAGTGCGTGTGTGTTTCATTCTCCGTTACTTTGCCTTACTTATTCATTGTGTAGCGTGCGTCTTACCACTCTCACTTCGCACAACGAACAACACACAACACTTTGTACCTGCAAGTTTCGCCCCTTGGGGATCCATATCTATCAAATGTCCCCATTTTCTAATCATTTACATCTCTCTTCTGATGTCCTCATGCTATCCCATCTCCGTTTGTATTTCTCTATCATCTTCCATGTCTCTTTATGCGTCAGCTATGATCTCTCTTAGATATTACCTTTTAACGATTGTTACGATTTCCCGTCATTTCTTGCTTTTTGTTGTTTTGCTATAACTCTCCACAACCACAGATCTTCACTTCATGTTCACGGAACGCATTTACCCTTCAATTCACCACTGATACCTTCCATCACACATACCTGGTTACCTTCCCCTTCACTATTACTACGATTACTCTATGCAATTTTCTCTTTTCTTTATCTTGTTCTCACTGAATTGTAGCAAAATTTGAGAATATATCAATCGCTTGCACAAAATTGAATTTTTTTCAGTGCATACGTCTCTATACACCCTACGACTTTGCTATACCAACTAAAGGTAGGACTTATAAGTTGTGTAAGGTCAAAGATTAAGCAACCTCAGTCAAAGTCAGAGTTCTTTCCTCAGGCTGGATCGATGATAGAAACCTCGAAGTTGGGAATAGGAAAGATGCTGGAGGTTGCAACGCCTAACTTGAATATCCTTCTTGAATAGATTCCTCGGCCTGGGTCAATTAACCGCTTCAAGTTTCGCGACTTTCCTCAAGGTGACTTGTCGAATGCTCGCATTCCTTTTTCCCTTCTCCTATCATCTCCGAATGAGGGAATCGGCGTAAGACTTGTGTTGCTGTCAACTCGAAGGGTGATTCGCAACGCAAAGGTGGTCATTACTCGCTAAAGGATCGTTGTTTAAGTGAAATATGGAGAAGATTCGAGAGGCTCTGGCGC
>Ga0307517_10011655_pt1 | contig 12163 bp, 12 predicted proteins | sample 23_EM_MG_FD_194515 | JGI IMG/M metagenome (GOLD analysis project Ga0307517, IMG submission 194515) | Populus trichocarpa ectomycorrhiza microbial communities from riparian zone in the Pacific Northwest, United States - 23_EM | ecosystem: Host-associated > Plants > Roots > Unclassified | place...
GAAAATGGCAACTCGTACTCTCAGGTAAGAAGTATCACTGAAACATTTGCCAAGCCAAGCTCATACCATGGATTCTGAGCTCACTCATATATAGTGGCTCTACCTTTGAAACTGGGAAGTCCCCTCTGTAATCAAAGGCATCCCTTGCTTGCATCGTCATAGTTGTTTGCTAGTCATTTAAATTGACAGAAATAAATTTTGGTCAGTCAAGAGATTAGAGCCAAAGAAAACTCAACAAAATATTTGAACTCACTCGTGGAAAGAATGCTTGCACCAGTCCCGCGCTGATTTGCTTGACCAATCAGAATTTTTACTTGATTTGTTAGTCAGAGGAATATATCCTAGATAGATTGATGGGAAAGTGTTGGAAATATGTTTATAGAACAAATTTTAATTCTGTTTGTATTCTTAGATTTTCCAGTAGTAAAATCATGCATTAGCTAAACGATCCATGAACCTGTCAGCATAAAGAAAAATATCGAATACCTTTTGTTTATATATATATATATATATATATATCAACTCTTATGTAGCTTAATTAAGAATTCGGAAAGTACTTTTGAATTCGATAAAAAAAAAAACTACCCAACCTCTTAAAGAGGAGAGAAGAAGCAGATTAATGGGATAACTTCACACACATTTTTCATTTACATTGTGCATGTATAAATACAAGATTGAAGAGCTTATTAAGCCTGAAGTTTTGCTATTCTGTAACTAACTGCAAGTTGTCCATAATTCAAACATTCAAACTAAACATAAAGATTTGATTCCTGTGGATGAGGATTTTGTGGAGGAACTGATGTTGTTGGATGAGTGATTTGTGGAAGAGTGATGACTTTCCTAATATGCCCCCGCAAGATGGAGGTACCATCAGTAACTCCAATCTTGGATTTTAAGGTTTGAAACCGGTGGCGTGGAAGAGCCTTCATAAGCAAGTCTGCAAGCTGATCCAAAGTGTGAACATGACTGACAGTAATGCGACCTTTCTGGACAAGATCACGAACAAAGAGAAGGTCGATTTCGATGTGTTTCATATGAGTGTGTTGCACTGGATTTAAGCTGAAATGAGTTGCACCAATGTTATCACAAAAAAATTGGGGAGGATTTGGAAGATGTAAGCCAAGTTCTTTGATTAAGGAGTGAAGCCAAACTATTTCAGAGGTGGCAGTAGCTACTGCATGAAATTCAGCTTATGTAGAAGAACGCGATACAGCTCTTTGTTTGCGTGCAGACCAAGAAATGGGATTGGAGCCTGGAAAGGTGATAAATGCGGTGATGGAGACTCTAGTATCAGTGTTGGCAGCCCAGTCCCCATCAACAAAGGTTCATAGGTTTAAGGGGCTGGTCTGTTGAATAAGAATCCCATGAAACATTGTTTGCTTGAGATACCTGAGAATTCGTTTGGCTGCAGTCCAGTGACACGCTGTTGGTTTGTGCATGAACTGGGAAAGTCGATTTACTGGAAATGCAATGTCAGGTCTAGTCAGACCAAGATATTGCAGTGCCCCAATAACTCTGCGATATTCAGTGCTGTCTGTAGGAGTTGAACCATCCATTAAAATCAGTGGTGTGCTGGTTGACAGTGGAGTGTGAATGTCTTTGGCCATATCCATGGAAGTTTTAGAGAGTAAATCTCATATGTATTTGTGTTGTGAAAGAAAAAGGCCTTTGGTTGTAGGAATAACTTCAATGCCAAGAAAAAAAATGGAGGTCTCCCATGTCTTTGACAGAGAAGGTGTGACAAAGTTTGTTGATGATAGCAGCTACAAATGTGGAGACGTTTCCTGTGATAATGATGTCATCAACATACACAAGACAATAGCAGAGAACACTGTTAGAGGCATAGATGAATAAAAACGTGTCCGTAGCTGAGTGAACAAAACCAAATTGCAGAAAAGCATCCCGGAGAGCTTTGTACCACTGGCGAGGTGCCTGTTTCAGGCCATAAATACTTTTCTTCAGTTTACAAACATAGTTAGGCTTGGAAGTATCTCTGAAGCCCGGAGGTTGATGCATAAACACTGTTTCTTCAAGATTGCCATGAAGAAAAGCATTATTTATGTCAAGCTGCCTAAGGGGCCAACCATTCATGACAGCAATGGAGAGGATTAAGCGAATTGTAGCTGGTTTGACAACTGGACTGAATGTCTGGGAATAATCAATACCTAGTCTTTGATGGAAGCCTTTGGCGACTAGACGAGCTTTGTATCTGCTGATGGTTCCATCAGGATTTTGTTTTGTTCGAAAAACAAATTTGCAGCCTATAAGATTTTGACTTGCTGCAGGAGGAACAAGTTCCTAAGTGGCATGATTAAGTAATGCAGTGATTTCTTCGGACATGGCATTGCGCCAATGTGGATTTTTAAGTGCTTGACTAACACATGTTGGCTCAGGGGATTCAGGTAATGGATGTGTTGTGGTGGTGTGAAGCTGTTTTGGAACAAAGATGTTGTTCATAGACTGAGTGGTCATGTTATGTCGTCTTTGAGAAACAACAGGAGCTAGAAGATTTACCTGAACTGTGGAGACTGTGGTTGTAGTGTCCGAATTGGATATAGGGAGAGAGAGTTCTTCTTGATGGACAGTAGAGACTGGTGCAGAGAAAGCTTGGTTGGCTGGGGTGACAATCTGCAGTAGTGGTGCAGGTAGAGTAGGAGCGACAGGTAAGGAAGACTTAGAGGTGGACTGGTTGATGATGTTCTTTAGAGGATAGGTGTTTTCATCAAACGTAACATGCCGTGAGACATATAAGCGTTGAGTAGGTAAGTGGAAGCAAAGATAGGCACTCTGTGTAGTGGAATAACCAAGAAACACACAAGGAACAAATTTTGGCTGGAGTTTATGTGTGGTAAGGTTTCAGCCAGGGAAAACACAAGCAACCAAATGTTCTAAGTTTGAGATAATTGGGAGCTGTTGTGAACAAGGTTTGAAAGGGAGATTTGTGATGAAGAATAGGAGAGGGCAATTGATTGATTAGATAGGTGGCTGTGGCAAAAGCATAAGACCAAAAATAGGAAGGAAGATTGGCGTGACTGAGAAGTGTGGTACCTATTTCTACTATGTGTCTATGACGACGCTCTGAAACACCATTTTGTTGAGGAGTGTGTGGGGCTGTGGTGTAATGGCCTATGCCGTGGAGAGTAAGAAAAGGTTGTAGAGCAACAAATTCTCCACCATTATCAGAGTAGAGACTTTTGATATTAACATTAAACCGATTTTGGATCATTTTATGAAATTGAGGAAAAATGACTTTAACATCAGATTTCTTACGAAGTGGAAAAAACCAGACATATTTTGTGAAGTGATCAATGAAGATCACGTAATATTTATGATCTTGAATGCTGATTTATGGTGATGGTCCCCAAACATCGGTATATATTAAATCAAAAGGAGCAGAGCTAGTGAGGCCATGTTTATGAAAAGGCAGGCGATGAGATTTATTGATAGAACAGGAATCACAAAAATGAGATATAGAAGAATTGCTGGAAACTGTAAGAGAGAATGAGGAGATCATTCTGTCTACAACTTTTGAGGAAGGGTGGCCTAGGCGCTGATGCCAACCATTTATAGATGTGCGTTCATGAACCATTGCAATGGGAGTGGAGGCACAGGGATGAGGTAGAGGATAAACACCATTCTCACACGGTCCTTGAAGAAGAATCTCTCTCTCTCGTCTGTTGATCCTTGACAAAAAAACAAGAAGGATGAAATTCAAGAAACATTGTTGTGTTTGGTAAAATGATGGACTGAAATCAAATTTTGATTAATGGTGGGAACACAAAGAGTGTCTTGAACTTGGAAAGTGCGTTTAGGAAAGGGAAGAGTAAGAGAACCTGAGTGAGTGATTTTCAAACCTGAACCATCTCCAATGAGCACTTCATCTGTGCCTTCATATTTAGAGTGTAAGTGCAGATTGGATACTTGAGAGGTGATGTTATGCGATGCAGCAGAGTCAATGAGCCATCGCTGATCTGGACTCTGAGAAGCAGTGGTGTAGTTAGCTGTAGCCTTCTTGATGTGTAACTTAGGACAGTATTTTGCAACATGGCCAAGTTGATCACAGTATTGGCATTTGGGAGTGTATTTCTACTGCCTGAAATAGCGAGGTTGAGATTTGGAATCATATTTTTGTGTGGCTGCATTTAGAGAAGACCATGGTTTTTTTTGTGAAAAACTATGATTCCTGCGCTAAGTATTATGTGCTGTAACAACCAGGGGAGGAGAAGCAATGTCCAGGCATTTGAGATACGACTCATGACCAATGAGAAGATCATGAAGTTCTTCAAATGATAAAGCAGATTCGCGTGTACGAATAAGGGCTACCATTTCTCTATATTCAAGACCTAAGCCATTGAGAACATAGAGAGTAATATCATCAGCAGAGAGAGGGGCATCAATGAGAGCAAGCTTATCGGCAATGGACTTGAGAGAATAAAGAAATTCTGTGATAGTGCGTGTTCCACGCTGAATGAGAGTGAGATCCTTTTTGAGTTGCATGACTCGTGTTCTAGAACGACTGGCATAAAGCTTGGTTAGTTTGTTCCAGGCTTGAGAGGATGTTTTGGAAGCTGCTATGAAAGGTATCACAGAATCAGACACCGAAGTAAGAATAGCATTCAAAATTAATTTGTCCTGTCGAAACCAATGAGTAGAGGCAGCAGTAGGTGTTGCATCAAAATTTATGGACAGGGGACATGTGAGTGTACCATCAATATAACCATATAGGTTGTAGTCGAGAAGGAGGGATTCAAAATGTGCATGCCAAGAGGGATAATTGGTTGGTGTGAGTCGGGTGGTGATCTGCTGGGTGGCATTAATAACAACAGGGGGAGAGGCTGAGGAGGCCATTGCAGAAGCGAAGAAGAGAAAGAAAAAAAAAATCAAAGGAGAACTCGTTGGAGAAAAGAGAGCTCTGATACCATAAAGAGGAGATAAGAAGCAGATTAATGGGATAACTTCACACACATTTTTCATTTACATTGTGCATGTATAAATACAAGATTGAAGAGCTTATTAAGCCTGATGTTTTGCTATTCTGTAACTAACTGCAAGCTGTCCATAATTCAAACATTCAAATTAAACATAAAGATTTGATTCCGGTGGATGAGGATTTTGTGGAGGAACTGATGTTGTTGGATGAGTGATTTGTGGAAGAGTGATGACTTTCGTAATACCTCTAGCATGAAGTCAAGGCTTCTTTTGGATTCGCTTCGTTGTTTGAGTAAGCCTCGAACCAATGAGAAACAAGTGTTATTCCTATATCTGTCCACCTTGATATGACTAATACAATTTTTATTGGATTTATATTTTTTTTCCTTCTATTTTATATTTTTTTTCCTTTTTTTTCTCTAAAAACATTGTTTTTTTTGTTAGCAATTCTATGTGTTTGTAAAAGGTTCATTGGTTTCTTTTATTCCTAGCTTATCATCTTATTATATAGTTCTCAATCTTTCCTCAGCTTTTCTCTTCACCTATTATTCATGTAATCTCGGATTAGACTTTTCCCAATTTTTTTAATAGCTAGATTTTATACATAAATGACTAGCCATCGTCAACACTTGCGCTCATCGCATCACCATACAGCTCAGCACACCAAGAAAACGAATCTTATATTTGCTCGGTTAGTGTCCGTTTTTTTACGCAGCTGCGGCTGCGTTTTAAAATGAACCGCAGATTTAAGCTGTTTGGTAAAAAAAACAGGATTTACTGTTCATGACCCTCATTATTTACTGCGTTTGCAACGCAGGGGGAGAAGAAGCAGCTCCAAACTGCTTTTTTTGCAAATTGTGTTATAGCACAGTAACCAGAGGCACGCAACTTTCTTCTTCCAGTAACCAGAGGCGCACAACTTCTTCTTCTTCTGCACTTCCATGTCTCCACTGTTCACGTGAATAGTGGAGACATGGAAGTGCAAAAGAATAAGAAGAAGGAGAATGAGGGGTTGGGGAAAACAGGGAAAGAGTAGATAGCTTTGTCATCCAACTCCAGCACCAAGCAGACACTGAGAGGAGAAGGAGCAGAATAGAGGAATAGCTAGAAAAGTGCTCAACTTTCATCTTCATTCCCTCCTGCTTTGCTTTTATCAACATTACACTGTTCAAGTGAATTTTAATCCACTTGAACAGTGTAGCAACACGTGTGAATTTAGTACACGCGTGTTACTTTGCCCAGCCGGGTCATTGGCTTGGGCCAGTGACCGGGCTGGGCTGGCTGGGTTTAGCCCAGCCCATATGGGTCGAACTAGGTCCGATCCAAACCTAAATGCATTGACCCGAGTCCGTCCCAAACCTAAATGCATTGAATCGGGTGTGACCCAGTAAAATAAAAAGAAATCCAGAAAAATTTCACAGATATTGTGTTTTATTTGAAAAACTAATGTTTAACATGATTCAATGACACTATATAATTACATTTGAAGAAGATCGTATGATGACATAGCATTTGCAGAATTTGATCGCAATCCTAATTTTGTTCTTGATGATATTTTACCTCATGTTGATGCACGCTTAGGAAACTATGGAAATTGTAGTTCTTATTGGATAGATTTCATACGTGATGAAATTGCACATAGTTTAATGCAACAATAAAATATAATTTATATAAAGTATTGTTTATTTTATGATGTAATAGCAGTAGTTAAATCGATAATATTTCAATGAAAAACCACCAATATTAATATATGTCTTTTTTAATTATTTTGTAACCTCAGTTTGAAAAGCATTATTTAACTAAACATATTAAACTACTTTTTGTTCAACCTCAATTTCAACTACAGTTTTAACCAAACATAAATTTTTCCAAACCAACCTCAACTAAAAGTACTTTTTATAAAACAACTTTTTTCAAACCACAACCATAACAGCTACCACAATACCAAACACAGTCAGCCACAAATGTGACCTTGGTTCATGCAGCTCTGATCAACTCTCGCATTCATATCAAGGAGCAAGCTCATGTTCTCAACCTTCATTATCTTTTCATGATCATCAACATGATGAATCCGTGGTCAAGGATCTTATCAGTATGCTTGATTCAACTAACTGCTTAGTTGGGTTAATTATTTCATTAGGCTTCACAAAGATTCATAAAGCGTAACAATCCTAGATATATACAAGCTTCGATTTTTTGGTCAAAGAAGCCATGACTCAATACAATATAATTATCCATCATTGAATGATATTAGTGGTTTGATTATTGGAGATATTGGTTATTATCATTCAGAACGAGATATCATCATCGAAATCTTGGCTGGGTCTTTGCAAAGGATCTCAAAATTACATCAAAAAAATATGTCCTTACAATATTCTTTTTTTTTTCCCTTCGGTGAAGATGGTAATCAGACTAACATTAGCTTTGCCAACCAAGATGACTAAGTTTCTCGAAAACGCTAAAAAATTCCAATAAGAGCTTTATATGTTTATCTTATTCATGAAAGAGATTATGGTAAAGACACTATTATAAAAGACGATCGTCATCTTTACCATTAGTTTTTAGTCGATACATTTACAAATGTCGAAGAAGACAGGCTTGATTGCATTAGAGCAAACCAGAATGATCTTCGAACTGAGCTCTATCAAGACACTAATAAAGTTGTTCTTAGAGAGGATGTTCAAGGGTTGACAACTGGAAAAAATATTGCCCTTTCTTCTTTAACTGGCAGTCCACCATATATGACTAACAACTACCAAGATGTCATGGCTATTTGTAGAACATATAGAAATCCAGATCTATTCATTACATTTACATGCAACACAAACTGGCTTGGAATCAGAAGAGAGCTTAGAGAAGTGAGTTTATAAGCATGAAGACAAGCCTGATATAATATCGCACGTGTTTTAAGAACAAATGAAGAAATTATGAGTGAAAGAGTTTCACCGTTCTTATTAATTACAAGCAAAGTTACACACACACACACACACACACACACAAATATATATATAGAGAGAGAGAAATTTTTAGCCAGCTATTCTTACAATCCTTATAGGATAGATATCCTATCAACAGTAGGATATACATGTCAGGTCTTTGACTTATGATTATACACGGAATTATCCTTAACTGCTAACTGCCCCCATAATTTCAGGAACTGAAGAGAGTGTACAAGCACAGGACACAAGATATTTGCAATAATCCCCCTCAAGTTAGATCCAGAGGATTAATGGATCCAAGCTTGCTCAATAGTTGGTGAAATTGAGTAGACAACATAACTTTGGTAAACACATCTGCCAATTGATCATTTGTACATATATAATAAATAGCAATAAGTTTTGACTGAACTTGTTGCTGAATGTAGTGATAGTCAACTTGAATGTGCTTCGTGCGTTCATGAAAAACAGGATCAAATGCAATGTGCATGGCTTATTGATTATCACAACAAAGTGTCATGAGAATATTGCACGGACAGCTTAGATCGGTTAGAAGGCATTTAAGCCATACAAGCTCACATGCAGCTGATGCCATAGAGCAATATTCAGCCTCGGTGCTAGAACGAGCCACCACACGTTGTTTTTTACTTTTCCACGAAACTAGGTTACCACTAACAAACATACAATAACCAGTAGTTGATCTACAATCAATTGCATTTCCAGCCCAATCAGAATCAGAGTATCCCATAATGTTTGTATGTCCGTTATTATTCATAATGATGTCACGACCAATAGATCCTTTCAAATATCAAAGAATGTGTTTCAAACCAGCATCTTAAAGCAAGTCTACAATATATTTTTGTTGATTTAGAAATAACCCTTCGCTAGAAGTTGTCATTTCAATTCCAAGGAAATACTTCAAATGCCCAGATTGGAAATTGGAGCTGGAGATTCTTTTTCAACAAAGCAATAGAATCACTATTATTACCCGTGATGATGAGATCATCCACATATAGAAGCACCATGAAATTGTCATTTGTATTGAGTCGAACATAGAGTGAAGAATCAGTCAAACTCCTTGTAAAACCGAGAGCTTCAAGAGCAGTACTTAGTTTGGCATCCCAAGCATGAGGACTTTGTTTCAACCTATAAATAGATTTATGTAGTTGACAAACCATTTTGGAATCTCCAACTTGAGGATGTCCTGGTGGAAGCTTCATAAAAACTTCTTCTTCGAGATCTCCATGCAGGAATGCATTTTTAACATCCATTTGCAACATTGCCCACCCATTATTGATAGCTACAGATAAAAAAAACTCTGACAGTGGTCATTTTGGCAACTGGGGCGAATGTCTCTTTGTAATCAATGCTGAATTTCTTAGTAAATCCTTGAGTAACAAGACGAGCATTGTGTCGATCAATCGAGCCATCAGAATTGAATTTTGTTTTGAATATCCAGTGACTCTCAACTGCATGTTTTCCATGAGGAAGAGGAACTATACTCCAAGTTTTATTTTCCTCGAGAGTTGTGAGTTCTTCTGCCATAGCCTTTTGCCAGATACCTTGAGATTGAGCTTCTTGAAAGTTTTTGGGTTCATGAACACTGGAGATCGTTGTAAGGAAAGCTGCGTGCAACGGTGATAATCTTTGATAAGTCAGGAATGTATTAATTGGGTACCTGACTGTATAGGCAGCATAATCTTGCAATTTAGCAGAAGGGTGATGAGTCCGTTATAGATTACATCACAGAGGTTCTGCTCTGTCTTGAACATTGGATAATTGATGTTCAATGGAGTTGATAATACTTGCTGGAAGAACATTACCAGATGACTCCACGTTGTTATCAGAGACAGTTACAGGAGATGATGAATTTGTAGTGTGATTCGTAGCTGGTTTGAGCAAATCAGTAGAATTCTCAATGTGAGGATCAACACTAAGTAGGGGGGAAAATCCGGGAGTATATCTTCTTGACTAGTGCCTTCAAAATAAGGACTAGTTTCAACAAATCGAACATCTCTAGAGATATATAGCTTCTTGGATTTAGGCTCATAACACTTGTACCCCTTATTAGTTTGCAAATAACCTAGGAATATGCATTTAACAGCTCTAGGATCAAGTTTATCACGTTGAGTAGCTGGTAAGTGTACGTAACAAGTGCAACCGAACACATTAAGGTATGACACATCTTGTTTTTTGTCCTGCAAAACTTCAAGAGGACATTTGAAATCCAACACTCGATTGGGTAAATGATTTTTAAGATGAGTGGCAGTACAATTCTCGTATCCATATTGTTTTGTAATAGGGACATCACATAATCAAGGTGCGTAGGAAATCTTGTTCCAGGAGTTCACATATTTTGAAAGGTGCTTTGTAATAGTATGTCTTAGATATTATGTTGAACATTTCCATTCGACATCTTTGTAAGGACTTGTAATGAAAATTGTAATGGAACACGGATTTGGATGTGAGAACATGTAGATACGATGTTATAAATATATTATGTGGTATTCTCTTTTATGAGGATGTTGTGTTGTGAAATCACATTAGGATCGTATGAAAGAAAGAACTGGTTGTGTAAAATTGATATTCGGCACTCGGGTATAAACTCCTGTTGATAACGAAACTAGGACAAGAATGGAAACTCATGAGTATGTCAATATGAAGTAATGTAAGTGTATGAATATGAAAATATAATATTGCGCGCATGTGTATTGATCTTTCGTCTTATGAGAATGTTGATTTACAAAAACTATGTCCATATGATGCCTGATAAGGAAGGGAACCTAATTACTAATTCATGGCGTGTCATTGTGAGAATTATCGAGAACTAAAAAAATTTCCACCGGTTTTGGCTTTGAAAAAGCCGGGTCATTACAAAACAACTCAGGGTAGACAGAAGAGTTATGTCGGGTCATAATAGCTTGAAGTCTACATCTACTTTGATTTTCCACATTCTTCTTGAATTTCCAAAAACTCCTAGCAAGACTTGTATTTCATAAAGAAAATCCAACATATGTTTGGCTTAGAGGGCCAACCACATTAGTATGGATTAATTGGAGTTTCTATGTTGATCTCCAAATTGATTTTGGAAATGGTTTCCTGTTTTGCTTACCAAACTGACAGGCTGTACAATTTAGTAACAGATCAGTAAATAGAGGCACACCTTTTATAGCATCATTCTTCTTCATACTGAGCATTCATTGATGATGACAATATCCTAGCCTCTTATGCCATACTTCTATGTCATTTAGCTTTGTTGAAAAAGTTATGTGTGTTGTTCAGAGGAAGAATATATATTAATCTTATTTCAATACAAATTAAAGAGCAGAGGAGGCTCTTATATATATAGCCTATATAGAGACTAATTAGGAAAAGATTCATTGCACTATTCTAGGCAGTAATCGTGGTAAGGCTAATTAGGAAACTAAAATATTCTATGATTCCTATTCTGTGATTTCTATAATTATTCTTCACGTCAACACTCCCCCTCAAGTTGGTGCATAGATATCAGCAATGCCCAACTTGTCTAGTGAGTTGTGGAAGATTTTGCCCGAGACAACCTTTGTAAGTATATCTGCTAGTTGATCTTCTGATTTTACAAATGGAAATTGAATTATGTTGTCTTCAAGCTTTTGTTTAATGAAATGTCGATCTACCTCAACATGTTTGGTATGATCATGTTGAATTGGGTTGTGCGCAATTGTTATGGCTGCTTTATTGTCACAAAACATGTTCATTGTATCTTGAGATGAACATCCGATTTCTTCCATTCATCTTTTTAACCAAAGTAGCTCACACAGTCTTTTGGTCATACCTCTGAATTTAGCTTGTGCACTTGATAAAGCAACTACCTTTTGTTTCTTGCTTCTTCAAGTGACTAGATTTCCGGCCACAAATGTGAAATAGCCAGATGTGTAGATGTTGATTTTTCCTAAACATCAGTCCTTTCCTGGAGAAGACTTCAAGTATCGCAAAATGCGAATCACAGCACTCATATGATATTCGCTAGGGTAATGCATAAACTGACTTACCAAACTCACGACATATGCAATATCTGGTCGTGTATGAGATAAGTATATTAGTTTTCCCACAAGGCGTTGATATCTCTCTTTATTGGTGGGAGCCTGATCAGGAAATTCTCCCAAACCATGGTTTTGAACTACTGGTGTATCGGCCGGTTTGCAATCAAGCATTCCTGTTTCAGACAGCAAGTCAAACACATATTTCCTTTGGGATAGAAATATGCCTTGTTTCGATCGAGCTACTTCAATCCCAAAAAAAAAAAGAAGTTCTTCATC